>SDBV01012976.1_pt1 | contig 10643 bp, 21 predicted proteins | sample 2277081 | NCBI WGS metagenome assembly SDBV01 (sample SAMN10402039, study PRJNA504765) | marine sediment metagenome | isolation source: marine sediment core GS10_PC15, 223 cmbsf | place: Arctic Ocean: Southern Knipovich Ridge | collected 2010
CACGCGCTCGAACTGAGAACGGACGGCGCGGGGGATCTCCATAGCCCTGTGAGCACAGACCCAAAGCTCCACGCCGGCGCCGTCGCCCTTGTGCCGGCCGGTCGTGGCCACGTCAACCATCGCGTCGGAGATAATGCTGGAATGTAGGAGGCCTCCGGCGTCATCAATAAGCCAGTGAACGCCCCGCCAGTACGGGGCGGTCTGTGCGAGGGACTCGTAGCCGGCCAGGCCGTCGAGGCGGATTACTCTTATCCAACGCGCGCCGGCGCTGTCTCCACCGCCGAGGAAACGGTAGGCGGCCGCCACGGTGTCGATTGAGGGAAACCGATTCCACGCCTCGGACCGTTGTGAGTCGAACACGATCCAACGGCCGCCCTGCTGGGAAACCCGATCGCGGGCCAGGGTTGACTTGCCGCAATAGGCTTTCCCGATGATGGCCGTCACTCCCGGGTCAACTTTGCAGAGGAATCGCGGCACTACTTCGGCTCCACTACTCGCCGGCCGATCCCGCTCGCCCCGTCGCTTCCGGCCGGCGGACTCTCCTCGGCTGTCGTCGCGGATCCGCCGACGTCTCTCCGGACGGCGGCTACGAATCTTGAGGCAACGAAACCGACAAGGGCTAGGAATCCGACACCTAGCCAAAACTTCGGTCCCGGCTTGTGGCCATAGCTCGCAACCGCCGGCGTCATCGCCGCCGCGTACTCCTCGAGCTCGGACGTTGGCGTGTCGGGCAAGTGGAAGGCGGCGGCCGTCACCTTGTCCAGCGCCTTGAGCGCCGCCATGACGACTTTACGCGCCTCGGCGTTCACCATCGGCGCCAAATCGCGTGCGGCGTCTACACTTGAGGTCCCCGTGTCCGATTCGTCGGGCAGTTGCTCGGTGTCGATTGCCGGGTGCCCCGTAGGCTCCTCGAGCGGTTCGATCTCGCCGGCGATGGCCGGCGACGGCGACGCATGGGCATCGTCCGGGTCCCGTTTGGGCTCGCTCACACAAACCTCTTAACTATTAAAAAGGTAATAGCTGCGTGCGTGATTGAGGGTTACAACGACGGCCCCGGAGTTGTCAATATTCGGTGTGGATTCGGGTCCGTACTGCAAGAATTGTACCCCCCCCTCTAATAACACCCCCCCTCTTACCCGCTGCATCCGGGTCGTCACTTCCCTGCTTGGTACACAACCTCAGTAGTAGTACTCCCCCGCGAGTGTGGAAACGTGGATAAACCAACGTAGGCCAACGCCGAAAACGGCGTCCTGGGCTTCCCCTGAGCGGGCCATGCAAGACCCTAAGCCCGGCAATCGCGCCGCGGTGAGTCACGTCCGCGGTGTACGCCGTGTCCAAGTCCGGACACCGGCGGCGCCGCCTTTCGTCCTCGTGGCGACGCACTACCCTTGACGGTCGCGCTATGAAAAAAACGACGCCCAGGACCGAGCGACGACGCCCGTCCCTGGGAATAAATCCACAAAAAAATCTCCCTCGACCATTCCGAGGGTTTGAAAAAGCCACGCACAGAAGGCGATCGGTTTCCGGCCTAGCAAGGTTCCGTTGCCCCTGGCCGGCTGGGCTGAGAGCCAATCGCGAATCCCCGGCCGTCGCTTACGGCCGCCGACCACTATCAACGGCTCCCATGTCGAGTGCAGGCCGAACGTCGCGCAGCTGACGCCGATGGGTTTCACCCAGGCGCAGACTCTCGCTCCAGGAGGACACAAGGGCAGTAGGTCACGCAGCGCCGCGGCGGACGTCGAGAGCGCCCACCCGTCGTATCGCCCGTCGACCAGCGACGCTATGAGTTTTTGGTGATCGACCTCGCCTCGAAAATCCGGCTGGTTTTTGTAGTAGGAGGCAAACCCGGGATATGGTGGGTCGGCGTAGGCGAACGTGAGCCCGGGCGGTCGCCCGGATCCGACGGACAGTACATCGCGCTTCTGACGTAGCCGCCAAATCGACTGGCGGCACTTCTTCGAGCAATGGAACCGCTGTCGATCGGTGAGCGACTTGTTGCACCAAAGGCACCGCCTCGCCGCGGTGGGCGACGTCGGGCCTGCAGCGGCGACGGCCGTCTTTCCTCGAGGGGCGACGCTGGAGGCCTCGCGACGTCTCAACGTTTTAAGCCTCGTTTCGCCCGCGCAGCATCAGTCAGCAGCCCCGAGGCCCCTTGTAATAGGTCGGCCGCCGCGTCCCAAACGTCGGGGTTTTCGGCCCCGAACATGTCAGTCAAGTCCTCTAACGCCTGCACCACGTCGGCGATTGCTTCGGCGGCCAATTCATCCGGGCGGCTCATGTGAACACCGCCATTCCCGTCCGAGGGTTGTAGGTGAATCCTCGGTAGTCTCCGGACCACCGAGGGTATCGTTTCTTTGCAATCGCGCGCGCCTGCCGGAGAGCGGCCTTCCGTTTTTGCCACTTGCCAACACGGATAGACACGCCGAGGCCGCGCCGGCCGCTCACAATGCCCGCCTTTCACGCTCTGTAAGCTCGCGCGTGATTTCCGCGCCGCAGTTCACGAACTTGCAGAGGAGCACATGGTAGAAACGGCCGTCCATCGTGGTATCGGTGACCACGACGCTCGGACGCTCGCACTTCTGGCAAAAGACGCCGGTCAATGGTTCGGACGTCGCCTTGAGGCACCGCCCGCAGAGGTCTCCGCAACCACCAAGCTTTACGGCGCCGCAGCCCCTACAGTGGCCGATCATCGGTGGCCCTCCTCAACTTTCGGCGCTACGAACGCGCCAGCCAACGGAACCGCCGAATACAGGCATTTCTGACAAACGCCCTTGGCGTCTATCTCTGGCTTTGTGCATTGGCAAGTCCGCGCCGGAAGTAGTGTCTGTATTTTCCAGGGCTTAGTGCGACGGCCGCCGGCGGATTGCTCGAGCGCTGCCCGGCGATCGGCCGATGTCTTTCGCCTATCGAGATCCCGCAACCAACTGCTCATAACCTCGACGGCTTTTTGGACCTCGGCGTATTGAATCTCGACGTGTAGCGCAATGTCGGCCGAAAAAAACCGGAGCTCGAGCGCCGCCAGCTTGACGGTGAGATCCCGAAACTCCATCGCCAGAAGATTTTCCGCCCGCGCTGTGTCGATGTCGTATTCGGTAACGCCGACGACCGAGACCGATCCGAGCAAGGCCCGGCTCTCGAGAGACTTCACGGCGGCCCGGGTCTCGGTGCAAACGATGCACCCGCACCCCTCCGGATGGCCGTTCTTTGCGAGTTCTTTCATGGTGCCCCCTGTAACCGGCGTCCGATTGTGACGCTGGTCGTTGCGATTGGCGAGAAAAGTGAGATTTGAGCGGGGTCGCGTTGCGGGTCCTCCCGCAAAAACATCCGAATATCCACGACGTCGGCCGCTGCGCGCTCGAACCGCTGCGCGCGCTCGACGGCGCCGGTCAAGCGCATCAAAAACACGCCTAGCTCGAGGAGCGCTGCGTCTGCATCGCGGGCCGTAAAGAGTGAGCCCCATTCGATGACTTTTAGCTGGGACTCCCGTAGGATTTTGAGCATGTCACCAACACCGGCAGGCGGGTGACGGAATACCGCACGTTCTCTCGACATCAGACCTCCCTTTTGAAACGAGCGCAGCGAGCTCCACGGTCCGGGAACCGAACAGGGAGCGAAAACCGCTTAGAGAGCGACTCTGCGCGCGAGAGGGCTATTCCGTAGATGCCCTCAATGGGAGGTTTGGTCATGCGAGAACGTGCCGCTGTGGCCCTATTGCGGCCACGTGGAGGGTCAAGCGGGGTAGTCCCCAACTTGACATAATGCAGGGGATATTGTCGAGCTAGAGCGTAAAGTGTTGCTATAACATATCTTATACGCAGTAAACCACTTGACATATGGTAATATCGGCCTAAATTCGTCGTCATATAGCCCCTCTCCTCTGCGGGGTTTAGGACTCGATTCGCGTCACGGCGAATCGGTGTTTGCCGAGGGCCTGGTTTCTCCCAGGCCCTCGGTTTTGTTTGTCACGGCCGTTGCTGCCTCCACCGCTCGGCGAGGCCCATGAGGGCGAGCTCGTACCAGTCCGGCGGCGTTCCGATCTCATATTTTTCGATCGTTCGGATATGGAGACCCAACGCCCGGGCCACCGTCTCACGATCGCCCCTCGCCCCGAGTAGCTGCTGGCGAACCGCGTACCAATGCCGCGTCCGTTCGTTTCTAGGCCTCCTACCCATCAGTACCGCCTCCGGAGTTTACCGAACAATATGTGATTAGAGCGCTAACCAGTCAAGCGCCGGTAAGGTCCTGTTTCCGGCTCTCGAGGTTTCCCCAGGGGCCACGATCTCAGGGGGGGCCGGGCCTACGATCGTTGCGTTCCGGCACCCGGGTGCCCTAGATTGCCGTCACAAGTGGCGAGGAGGGGTAGCCCTCCCGCCTTGTCGCGGCGGCCCTGTGAGAGAGCTTCCCGACTACTCCCAGGAAACGGCGGCGCTCGGCCGCCGTTTCTCATTCTCCTCGATTCCGACCTTTCGCAAACGACGCCGCCCCGGCCAGCATCACGCCGGCCAACAGTACGGCGCCCGCCAAGGCTGCGCGGCGACTGTCGGATACGCGCATCTGGACATGAGGCCGGTCCGTCCTCGATTTGCCGGCGACAATCTTGGTCCACCGTCCGCCCCACTCGAGGCCGAGCCCCTCGGCTTCCACTCCGAACACGAGCCAGGTGTGCTCGTTTTTCGGAACCGGCTCGCCGTCGTAGGCTAATGCGACTTCGTGGAACGATCGCTTCGCGGCGAAACCGGACAGGCCGGCAGGAATCAAACCCTGACGCGCGGCCGCCTCTGTACGCTCTCGAATTTCCGCTTGCTCGGCCGGCGTCCGCGTGCCTGAATTGAACTGCAACCGGATGCCCCTCGAGGCTAAACGGTTGTAGTGGTCAACGGCCTTCCACTGCATTTCCGGAGTGAGCGACCGAACTATGAGCTTTTCACCGAGCGAGAGGCCGGCCGGCAATTCGGGCAGTGTCACGACGACCGTTAAGACTCGTCGCTGGGTGATGGCGGCCTCTGCGTCGGACTCATGCGCTCGATCTCCCAGGCCGGCTGACTCGACGGCGAACGCGTACGCGCTCCAGCCTTCGGGCGAGTGGTGGGTTGCCACCCCGGGGGCCTCTGCGTCGGACTCATGCGCTCTATCTCGCTGTCCGGCCGCTGGAACATCTCCCCTAGCTCGAGCTGCGCGATACTCGAGCCGCTCGACCTCGAGCCGCGTGATTTGGAGACGCGCTTGCTCGAGCCTCGCCGTGAGGACGTCGTTTTCTTTTTGGACTTCTTGCGTACGGCCATTGTCAAACCTCCCCTTGGAAAAATATTTACCTAGGCCGGCGATGAGAGCGCGCAACCACCTAGCCACGCCGGCGGCCCTCGAGCCAATTCCGCCCGTTGAAAACGATCGTAGCCGCTCCGGAGGCAGCGAGCACCAGGCGCGCCGGCAGTGGGAGACGTTGCCTCGAGGCGGCCCAAATCATAAACGGCCCCAGGGCGAAAACGTCAACCAGTCGCACGTTCTGCGTTTTGCCTCGAGTGGAGAGCGCACCGATCAGCGCGCCGGCGAGCACCGCTAACCAGACTTTAGGCATTGCCGGTCCTGTCGCGCCTCCATGTTGTCGAGCCGGGTGTCTACCTTGCCGGACCACCGCGCGAGCATCGCGATTTGAGCGATCACGATCAACAGGGTGGACGCGTTCAACATTATTTCCGCCGTCACGAGACCTTTTTTACTGCATGGCGGATTCCGACGCCGGCTAAAATAATCCCAATCCCGGCCAGGATACTCTCGACCGTGAAACCACCGGACGCCGCGGCGCCGAGACCCGTCAATATCGAGCCTAGAATAGTTTTCCAGCCCATGAAATTTTGTCCTTTCTCTCGCTACTTGGTTAACGGTTCACGCAAACGCCCCCGTTGACATCAACTGCCCGCGGCGGAAGGAAACACCGCCGATTCTCAGAATGAGCCCGGCGGCGCTTTCGCCCGCTATCGTTTGCCGGATAATGGTCGCGCCCACCCCGCTGTAGTCCGGGAGAGACCCGGAGCCCGCGGCCCATTCACGCTCGAGAACTAGAGAGCGGTCCGCATAAATCAAAAAGCGCGCGCGCCGGGTGTCAGTCGGTGCGACGTGTAGAATGTCGAACCGAATCCAGTTGTTCGAGGCTATGAGCCCGAGGTTTAAATCTTCGTCCGGAGTCGGCGCGATGCCCGTCCGGTTCGACATGAAATGCCAAACGGGAACGCCGGCGTTATCGACAATTCCGAGCCCCCAGGCGAAATAGTTCACCGACTCCCACCACCCGCCGGAGCCTACGTTACGGAACATGTAGGCGAGCCCCGTCCGGCCGTCGATGTTCGGAACGCCCTCGACCTGCATGTAAAAAGTATCCCAATACACACGGGAGAAATCGGAGCCCTTTTGCCCGGGACGGTTGAGCGACGTGAGCGGCATGTGAATGTAAATTCCCCCGATTTGCCGCATTGCAAAAGTCACGGCCGCGCTGCGCGCCTCGTAACAGAGGCGGCCGTTGTAGAGCTGCATGTCATCCGGAGCGGCGCCGTTCTTCGCGCCCCACATCGTTTCCAGGGAAGGACTGGTAGACCAGCCCATCTGTGCGGAGACGGCCTGGTTGACATCAAGCGCCGTATGCTCTGGCCAGGTGCAGGCGATCTCGTTACGCAGTGAGCCGGAGTCAGAGGCGAAAGGGAAAAAAGCCGGCTCCACCTCCTCAGAGCCGAAGATTGTTAGAGCGTCGCCGCCGGCGGCGGATATAAAAAGCTTCGAGGGAGGCGTGACAAAACAAAAACGGTTCCGTCCTCCAGGAGTGAGAGGTACCGGCTCTTTCGTTTGATCGCCGAACCGTACGAACCCGTTCAACACGTTGCTGGGGACGTGGATCTCAATAATTCGGTGCGGAATCGAGATTTCCCGGAGCGTAACTCCGGCCGCGACTTCGACAATGACCGAGCGATAGCTAAGTGTGCCCATTAGTCTCCCGTTGCCTTTCTGAAGTCTCGCACTAGCCGCGGCACGACCAGCAAGCCCGCGCCCAGCACACCTAGCAGCACCACGGTGCGAGCGAACTTCGCGGCGCCGGTCACACCGCCCACTATCCTAGCGACACTAAACCTCTTGGCCTCCGCCTCCTCCTCTCGCACCTCGGCGACTTCCTCCCGTGACGCCGGCGCGACGGTCCGGGATAGATCGCTCTTTGTGAGACGGTCGAGCCCGACGTCCTCGAGCCTCAGCCCGAACTCGTCGGCAATACGCCGCCGAAAGTCTCGAGCGGTCGTAGTTTTCGCAATCCTGTAATCCAACACCACGACGGCGCCAACTACCGTAGGCTGTGACACCGGCCACGCCCCGATTGTTTCCGCCGAGCGCTTGAACATTTCACGGGCCAACTCCTCGGCCTTGCGTGCGAGTTCGGCCGTCCACCAGCCCCCAAAAAATACGCGCTCCATGGCCGTGACTCTTACCCACGTGGCCGCGTAACGCTCTCTGACCAACAATTCAGTATCCGGAATGGGCACACTGCCCTCCTATCCGTTCTCGAGGCAACCGCAGCGCTTGCAAGGTCCGTCTTTCTTTTTCCCTTGCCCGCACTTCGCACAATGGCAAAACTGGCGCCGACCACTCGAGGGAACGGGTCGCAACCGGGGCACGGAATTGTCCGTATCGCCGCCGAAGGCCGACGCCAGGATAATCACAATCAACAACAGGAACGGAATGAACGGTGCCAGCTTGGCGCACGTCGCGCACCGCGGCGGCGTCGCTGGGAGATCCCCGCCGCCGTCGTCGGCAGCTGCAAGCGCAAGGGGCGCCGCCCCTCCCCCCACTACCGAATCGAAATTAGAGAACCGATCGGCCGCGGCGGCCGTCTCCTCTCCCCTGGCCAGGCAGGGCCGGCAACCTGGGAACGCCACCTAGGCTAGCCGTCTCTTGAGTACGACGCCGAAAACCAACGCGCCGGCCATGATGACACCAAAAAGCCCGATCGCCCTCAACGACGTCCTGGGCGACACTCCCGCCAACGGTGGAGCTCCTGCCGGCGCCGCCTCGATTGAGACCTGGGCACCGCCCCCGCTAACGATGGGCGCCACGCCGGCTAGCGGCGTCGGCCCGTCGCCGTTCCTGCCCATGCCCGGCGAAAGACCGTCGGTGATTCCCTCCGAGGCCTCCGGCACAAGCTCCCGGATCGGTTCGATCCCCGCCGGCGCCGGCGTCGGTGCCGCAATCCCGCGGGCCTCCTCGAGCTCCTTTTCCTCCATCGTTTCCCGGCCGCCCAGGAGGCGCGCCGGTCCTCTAAGGCGCTCGATTAGCGACACGAAAACCTCCGGCTCGCCGTTCGGCTCAACGCGCCGAAAAATCCGCTCCTCGATCGGCGCCGGCCGGTCGGTTATTGGGATAATCGGAGCTAGCCGGCCTTTCACGGGTCCGATCGGAACGAGGCGCGTCGGCGCTACTGGTTCACGCCGCCTCGGCTGGATTGGTTGAACCGGCGCGCGGGGTCGCTGGGCGATCGCCAACGGCGCGAGGCGGCCGCCGTCCCCCCCGTCCCCGCCGTTTCGCGCCGGCCCTACTTCGATCTCTGTCGCCGCTCCGGATGCATCGCGCTCGGTTACTCTGATTGACGGTCTCGTAAATGCCATAGCGCGCCCCCTACTTCTTTTGGAGCGCTACGACAAGACCGACGACGCCCGCAACACTTGTGACAGCCACAAGCGCCAGCATCGGCCCGGAGAGCCGAGGCCTGACCGTCACCTGCGAAACGGCCTCCTCGACTTCCCTTTTTGCTCCCGCTAGGAAATTCGCGATGGTCTGAGAGAGCGAGAACCGATCGGCGCCGGGATAGGCCGATGGCTGCTCAACGATTTGCCGGCCGCCGACGTCCAGCAGCGGCGGTGGGCCTCCCCCACCGCCTCCTCCGATCCCGGGCACAACCTGGGAGAGCACGGCGCCCGGGACGCCGCCCAGGAGCGTCCCGAGTATCACCTCCGGATTGCGCGCCACGAACTTGATAGCCGGCGCTACAACCTTCTTCGCGACAAAGCGCGCCGGCGCCGTTATGAGCTTGAACGGCGCCTTCAGGAATCCAAAAGCCACGGCCGCCTCCCTACTGTGCCGCGCGCAGTGCGCCAGGAAGTTGACGCGTTACGCCCGGGTCCTGGTTGAATTCCTGCCCCCACACCCGAATCTCGCTCGACGTCGTGAACGTCGCCGAGGTCACGGCGTTCACCACGAGATTGATGTCCGGGTCCTCGAGTGGGTTGTGTACACCGCCGAGGCGGCCGCCGGTCACGAGATTGAAAACCGTATACCCGGCCGGGATCGCACCCCCGAAAAGGAATTCATGTTGCTGCCGGATGAAGTCCGGCGTGAATTGGCCTTCCCAAAACTTGACGCGCTCGCCTTTTAGTTCGATCGCGGTAATGATGTCGGCCGTATCGTACAGCCCGTCCCCGATTTGCTGCACGATGATAGTCCCCATGAAGCCCTTGGTGTTCAACGCGATCTCACGTTGATTCACCGCGCCCGTGATGCTTTCCGTGGCCAGTTGGCGAAACCGCGGAATGAAAAGGGGCAGGATGTTGGAGCGCCGGTCAACCATCTGGCCGACCTCCACCGTCAGGCTATTCATGGCGAAAGCACCGTCACCGCCGTTCTGGAAGGCGGTATAGTACGGCGTCACTGTCTGAATCTCGAGGAGCAAGGGGACCTGGGAATTCCGCTCGATGAAATTCGTTTCAAACGAATTCCCGAGCAACGGGTCCGCGAACGGTAGGAAAAGCATTTCCTCCAGGATCGTGTTCACTTGCGGGGCGTCATCGGCCATCACCGTCCGCTGCGTCAGGATCTTGGGAGAGCGCGACGCCGCAAACGTCGCCAACACCCGGGGATCGACGTCGGTCGATACGTCACCGTTTTCGCTGATGCGAATCCGGTTGAGAAAGGCCAAGACCGAGCCTTGATTTCGGATAGTGCCCGCCGTGAGACCGCCTACTATCGTAACGTCCGCACGCACCCGCATGAGTACGCCGGCGTGCTGGACGCCGCGCACCATTTCGAACTGAGTGACCTGCCCGGCCGGCAAGTCGTTGAGGTCCCGGAGTTGCAGCCTCCGAGTAATTCCCTTTGTGCCAATCACTTTCGAGCCTCCTAAACGCTATAGAGTGAGCGCCGAGGCGTGAACACCGCTCAAAAATCTCTCGGACTACTCCCCGTGGCTGGCCCCTAGAAAATCTTCGGCAGTGCCCCGGGCGGATTGGTCGCCGTCGGGAAAAGCCTATCGAGCCAGCGCAACGTGACGGCCGCCAGCACGAACAAAGTGACGGCGCCCATTGCGGTCCCGGGTGTGAAAAACCTCCCTGCGTTTGCCAACTTGTACCTCCTATGCCTTGGCCCCTTTGCGACTCCGAACCGAACTAAATATTTCGGCGCTCGACCACTCGAGGAATTTCCCGAGCTTGAGCGCCGGTAGTTGCTTTACGAAATCCGCCCCCGTGCGTTCCGCCAACTTTTTCAAGTCGTCGGGTTCGTCCTGCCGGAACGCTATCACGCGCTCGAACTGAGAACGGACGGCGCGGGGGATCTCCATAGCCCTGTGAGCACAGACCCAAAGCTCCACGCCGGCGCCGTCGCCCTTGTGCCGGCCG
>SDBV01012977.1_pt1 | contig 10642 bp, 7 predicted proteins | sample 2277081 | NCBI WGS metagenome assembly SDBV01 (sample SAMN10402039, study PRJNA504765) | marine sediment metagenome | isolation source: marine sediment core GS10_PC15, 223 cmbsf | place: Arctic Ocean: Southern Knipovich Ridge | collected 2010
CCTGGTGATTTGTACACCCGGCGGGGACACAGCTATGATGGTGGCCCTTGACAAGAAGACCGGGCAAACGGTCTGGAAGACTAAGAGTATCGGCGAAGGGAGCTCTTACTGTTCACCAATCCTCGTCAAGAGAGGCAATAGAAACCTGATCATAACCATGACCGACCATTCTATCATCGGCGTTGATGCGGCCAATGGCGAGATTTTATGGCAATATGACTGCAAGCTTTACCAGGGCAAACCCAGAAATATTAACCCAAACACGCCGATATATCACGATGGCTACATATATGTCACTAGCGGATATGACAAGGGAGGGGCCAAACTCAAACTTTCCGAAGATGGCAGCACAGTGCTTCGCCAGGAATGGAAAGACTCGACTCTCGACTGTCATCACGGTGGAGTTGTGCTGGTAGATGGTTATATCTATGGCACCAATTGGCGTGGGAATCCTGCTGGTAACTGGGTATGTCTCGACTGGGCAACAGGAAATGTAATGTACGAGACCGAATGGATAGGCAAGGGTTCAATCACCTACGCCGACGGTATGTTATATTGCTATGAGGAAAAACAAGGTACGGTCGGACTGGTAAAGGCAACACCGGAAAAATTTGAACTCATCAGTTCCTTCAAGGTTCCCAAGGGTACGGGAGAACATTGGGCACATCCGGTGATTTGTGACGGCAGAATGTACATTCGCCATGGGGATGCTTTGATGGCTTATGACATTAGGACTAAATAAAAAGAGATGGGTTGGAGGCGGGCTGACCCCACGAGAAAAACCACAAACTAACTAAGTTGCTGTACCATGGCTGTACATGTTTATCTGTCTCTTTCCCCTGATTATACCCGAATCCGCAGGCAGACGCATGGCCGGTCATCATGCACGGTTCCGGAGGCAGATGGGGGCCGTCGCGATGGTTGTCCAATAGTTCACTTGTCCAGATCGGCTTGACAGAAAAATCACCATTGTCCAGGCGATGCGGTTGTAGCAGAATACAGGGTGTACGTGGATACACCTGCTCTCAGATATACTTGGCTGCAGTGCCCAATTCTGCGTAAAGTTATTGTACCTCTCCTACGTGAGATATATCCTGATCACTCGATGATCCACATAGCCACCGAGTCCTGGTCTTTCACAAACACGCGGGCGCCTGAGATTATGGGATGCGCATAGGTAGGCGTATCGGACACCTTGTAGCGTACGATCTCGCTGTACTTCTTACTTTGGGGCTTGAATACGATCAATTCGGAGGTGTTCGGTAGAGCCAGGAGGCAAGAACCGGCACTGACGATGGCCGCGAAACCTCTACCGTGCTGGGCTGTGTCCGTCCAGGCCGATTGGCCGGTCTTAGCGTTGACACAAAACAGTTTCCCGCGGTTCGAGAGACCGAACAACAAACCATCTTTGAGCACGGGAGTGTTAAACTGCGGGGCGATATCGGGGTTACTCCAGAGTTCCTTGGCAGTGAATCTATCCGCCTGCTTCTCGATCTTCACAGCCTTGATGCCCCGTCCGGCTCCAGTATAGATTACCGTTTGTCCCTCGACGATCGGAGTGGCAGCATTATAGGCTCTCCCTTTGGGAACAAATGGCAGTTGCCATAACAGCTTTCCATCGGCCGCACCGATGCCCACAATGTTTTTCTCCGTCAGTGTCACAATCTGTTTCGTGCCTTCCACCGTCAACAGAACCGGGGAGGCATACTCCGGACTTTCCACGGCCCATTTCCACTTCTCGTTACCAGTGTCCAGGTCGTAAGCCATGATTGCCCCATTGCCCTTACCGCCGAGATGAGCGATGGCCATACCATCGACAATGATCGGTGACATCGCCGTAAAGAATTTGGGCACGATCTTGGGGAATGGATCCTTACGCCACACGACCTTACCGGTGCCCGCATCCAGACAGGAGAAAACCCCGCCAACACCCAGCGTGACGACCTTCCCCTCCGCCACTGCGGGAGAACTCCTGGGCCCAGGATGCCTGGAGGCAGGACCTGTCACGGCCTGCGCCGCGTATTTGTCCTTCCACAGTTCCTCACCGCTGCTCGCGTCCAGGCACAGAGTAACCTCCTCATTACCCTGCCGTGTGAAAACATAGAGCTTCTCACCCACCAGGCCCGGCGACGCGTCGCCCAAGCCCACCATCGTTTTCCATCTCTGCGTCAACTCCTTCGGCCATTTCAAGGGAGCGGTGAATCCGATCACCTTACCATCACGATTAGGTCCTCGCCACTGTGGCCAGTCTTCCCCCAAGGCGCAGCTTATGGCGATCACAATCACGCAGCCCATTAGTACTGATCTCGACAGATTCTCTTTTTTCATGATATTCTCCAGTTCTATTCCTGATTACAGTACTAGTTTCGGGAACCAGCGCATGTTACCCACAAGCGCTCCAGCTCATTCCATTTTCCGAATCCGAACCTCGATTTCCTTTTCTTCGCCCAGTAGTTTGACCAACTCTGAGGTGTCCGTCTTTCCAAAATGATACAGATAGAGGATTTTGGGTCGAAATGCTTTCGCGGCATCGGCCACCATTTCTGGGGTCATAGTATACGGCAAATTCATAGGCAGAAAGGCAAGGCTTATCCCTTTGAGTCTTTTCATCTCGGGGACATTCTCCGTATCACCAGCAATATAGACGCGCTTATCGCCAAAAGTGATGATGTAGCCATTTCCCTCTCCACGGGGATGAAAGGGTTCGCCCGAAGTGCGTTTGTGGAGGATATTGTAGGCGGGAACAGCTTCAAATTCTAAGCTTGCGATGGTGCGCACATCCCCATTTTTCATGACGGTTCCGCCTATTACCGTCGAAGCGCATTTCTCGGGTAGCAGAATAGTCGTTCCCTCTTTGCGAACCATCGCGATGGCCTTTGGATCCAAGTGATCTCTATGCTCATGCGTGATCAGGATGATGTCGCCCTGAGGCATCTTGCTGTAATCGGCTTCGCGCGAAACCGGATCAACGTGAATGACCTTCTGTCCGAATCTGAACATCAACGTTCCATGGCCAACAAGCGTGATCTTTAGCTCGCCTCGAGAGGTCTTGATTCTATCCTCTTCGAAATTCTGTGTGCCCATTGGGGTCCTCATGTTGCCCTCCCTGGATGTGTCGCAACTTGTAAGCGCCAGGGCGAAAACGACGAGGAGCTTTTTCACCATGTCCAGTTTGCTCATGTCTTCTTCCTAAACACATGCGTGGCTAATAAGTCCCACAAGACCACAGCGATGCGCTGTCTGTGCTAGACCTCTTTTACCGTCTGGCCTGCAGGCAAACTTGCAATTGACTGGCTTCGGATTGACTATAGCTCGAATTGCTTGTGAGTTCAAGACCTAATCATTACCCACAAGCAGAGCCCACCCAGGGAAAGATCGGAATTACTCGTCAGTGTATCGCCCTAGAGTTTTTGGACAGTGTATTATGTTCAACTTCAGCGACTTTAGCGGCACTGAGATGGAGCGAATGCTAAGTCATGCCTTTAGCAGTTCCGGGACAGGCTCCGTGGCGGCAATCTTAAAGGCATCCTCCAGTTGTTCCCTTGTCCAGCCACGCAATTTGACGTAACCGCTGACCCGGAATAGCGCCCGCTGCAAGCAGGACTGACATCCGCGAGTGGAAAAGCCATAGGTGTCCTCAATGCTCTTCACCACTGCAGGCAATATGCCCAAGCCCACCAGCCCAAAGGCGAAATAATAAAAATGGCATATGGCCTTGTAGCGCGTTCTGATATTCATAGGTCTGGTTCAGTGTGAATCAGACAAATCCAGCTTACGTTTTAGTGAAGGAAAGATGCTATGAACGCAAGAGAAAACCTTTTAGCGATTGTGCAGCATAGCTCCACGGATCGAGGTCTGCTTTGGCCGGACGGTTTCTGGGCGGAAACAAGAAACCGATGGTTGCAGGAGGGTATGACGGAAGATTTTGACTTCGGATTCGATTATAATAAAACCAAGACATGGGCGGAAGTTGGGGTTAACCTCGAGTACTTTCCTCCATGGAACACCGGTGTTATCGAGGAAAAAGGTGGGTATGAACTGTTTCGTGATGAATACGGGGTAATTTCGAAAGTACCGAAAAATGCGGTGAATAGGAATATTGCTCAATATATTTCCTTTCCTGTATCCACTAGCGCCGACTGGGAGCGCCTCAAACCACGACTTGATCCCAACACGCCGGGGCGCTTTCCCGGGGATTGGCTGAATAAAGCGGCCTGTCTGAATTGTGCCGATTATCCGGTGGTCTTCGAATCGGGACATCTGAGCGGATTCTTCTCTTTTCTCCGGGAGCTTTTTGGAGTTGAGGAGGTTTATTACCTACTAGCGGATGATCCTGGTCTCGCCAGGGAAATACTGGATTTTCAGGTTTATCGGTTAACTGCTCTCATGCGCCGGATCACCAAGGACGTGTCCGTCGACAGTTTTTTCATCTGGGAGGATATGTGTTACAAGAACGGTCCCCTTATCGGACCGGACATGTTCCGCCGATTCTTCTCTGAACCTTACAGCCGTACCATCGAGGCCGCTCGTGATTGCGGAATCCCGATTGTTGACGTTGACTCGGATGGAAATACCATGGACCTGATACCACTTTGGATGGAAGCCGGAGTAAACATGCATCATCCGATGGAAGTTGCTGCCGGTATGGATGTTGTTGAGGTGAAAAGGCGATTCGGTGAAGAGCTGACCATCCGAGGCGGAATCGACAAGCGCGAACTGACAAAGGATTTCGCCGCTATAGACAGAGAATTCGAACGTATCCGTCCGGCATACGAAATGGGAGGATACATCCCGCATGTGGACCATGCCGTACCGCCAAATGTATCGTGGGATAACTACCGTTATTATCTTGATAAGCGCAGAGAACTAATACATCAGTAAATCACCCCAGGACATTCAACATCCTGGAGGTGGATTTCCGGGCTCCAACGTGGGGTAATTGGCTGACATCGAAATACGAGTAGCGACTAACTGCAAAACAAGTTTTTTTCCGAAAGATGTCGAAGATCAAATATTATCATTCTGCTAACCCCTTGACTGAGGCAGATCCGACGGTAGCACGTAAGTACCGCGAATCCAGGGAACTCCGCATTCAAAATCGCATGCCCGCCCGGTGGGAGGACAGGAGGGGGCAGTATCGTCCGTATAGTTCACGATAAGTATTCTCCCGTTTTCCAGCTCAATCCAACCTGAATAACCTTGGTCATTGCCTGATATGCTCGCCTCGATCTCGATGATGTTGTCTAACTGGTACTGGTCCGGGAACCCGTCGTGTTCCGCAGACCACGAAAGAACGTGTTTACCGGTCTTGGGGTCGTCGAGTAGCGCCTCAACCCGCCGCCAGATGCTATATCCTGTCACGCTTGGCGTTATATCCCAGCCGAATACACTCGTTGGGGGATCACACATTGACATTTTTTCACCGACAATTTCGTTGCCGAAGTAGAACCGGCAAACGCCCATTTGGTCCGGCTGATCAGAGCAGTTGTTTGGCGGTAAAAAGATTTGCGGTATTTTACCTGTAAAGATGGTTGGAGAGAACCACAAGCTACGCTTGTCCACCCTATCAGTGTCAAGTTCCAACTTGCCATCGACATGCAGCTTCATCCTTCCGCCTCGGGCGACGATGTGGTATGTGTGAAACTCTCCGGAGCTTACTTTGATACTCAAGGAAGGGTCGTGGGCCAGTTCCACCCTATCCGGGAAAAACCGGAACTTGCCGGTGAAGGGAACGGAGAGCGTGGCGGCACGTCCACTATTCGCAACAACCTTGACTTCAACCGTCACGTCGATGGTACTCTCTGGGCCGTCTGGAGGGCGGAGGAAGTACTGAGTGAATTGGCCGCACACCCCATCGTTGTCGATGTGCAATCCGCCGTCCTTGAGGGCGACGGTGTGTTTGTCATTGAAGTGGACGCCCATCGGGCGCGGTCCCGTTTTATCATCGGGGTCCCCCACCCAGGCCCAAAGGGCGGCTTTGCCTATCTGCGAGCGGAACGTGACCATCACACGGCCGTCCTTGAGGAAGCCCGCGCAGGTACGCCCAGTGATCGGAAAGGGCAATTCTTCTACCGGTCCCCAAGTCTCACCATTGTCCTTTGAATAAGCTTTGATGCCCGGCAAACCGTCTTCTCGACCTTCGCGGGCAAAGACGAGAAGTCTGTCATCGGGCAAGGCTATGATGCTGGGTTCGCACAAGCTGTGAGGGGGATAGGCGTTGATTTGAGAGACAAGGGTCCATGTTTCGCCCTTGTCGGATGAGCGGTAGAATTCTATCATTTCGCCTTCCGTCGACTGGAATTCCTTCCCACCAGGGAAACTGGCAACTATAAGCCACGACCCGTCTGAAAGCTCCGTCACGCGGCTTGGGACAGAGTCAGTGGAGTGGGAGGAGACCCAGTCAGGTTCCCCGGAAGGAGCGCCTGCTTTCTCGGGCTCCAGAAAGCGCTTGTTAGTCCACGTCTTACCGCCGTCGGTACTGTCATAGAAGACCGTGGGACAGCGTACCCCGGCTACCCTCACATCGGCTAGGAGCAGAAGCGTCCCATCTTTTAGTTTCTGCATACGGGGGCAGTTTACCCCGCCTTTATGGACAATTGTCGGTTCCGACCATGTTTTGCCCAAATCGGAACTGTGGTGGATCAACAAGTCATCTCCGCCAGCGTGGGCCACGCCAGTGTTGTGGGAGCAAACCAACGTGTTTGGACCGGTTTGGACCACATCGGGATGCCACGTCCCCCCGGGAGGAGTGCGGACAACGCTCACGTGGCGGCCCGGCTTACCCCAGAGCGAGCGCATAGACTGGAACTTGAAGCTTGCACCCGGAACAACAACACGCTCTTTTTTAGCCAAGGGATTCGGCCGAACCGCTTCTCCAGGCGACCATGGCGTTGACTGGATTACCAACTCGTCGATGCCACGCGCCCCAGCGTACTGCTCAACGCGCACGGCATTGATCGTCGAGACGGCGTTTATGGGCGATATATCCTCGGCAAGCAAAAACCAGTCGTCATCACCTCGCATACTGGTCCACACGCTCATGCTCTTCTCATCAAGGTCGAGCCTAATCTTGAAATCGCAGGACGTACTCGGGCGGGCGTGCATCCCATAGTAGTCCAGTTGTCCGTCGAACAGCCACGGTGTTAGGTGTGTTTGGCCGGCTATGGCGCGCCCATCGGCTGCGAGTCCGAAGCGAACCGTGGGACTGAACCTGCCGGCCGCTGCCTCCCCCAGCGTGACGATCTGCAACCCTTGCGCTTGCCCGTTCACACATGAAACGGGATTCGCATCACCCATCTCGAAGCTACCGTAGGCGTATACCTTGCCTTTCACTTCGGTTACTTTCGCCTCGTGCAGACGGATGATGCCTCCCGTAGGCATCACCATCTGTTTGCCATTCTCATACTTGAAAGATAATGTAGTCATAAGCATAACCTCAAAATAAGTGTGCATTCGTTATGCACAGTCCACCATGAGCATGCGATACCTTTTTAATCGTTGTCTACTAGTGATAGTAGATGACCTTGGTACTGTCAATTGTTTGTGTGACCTGCTCCTCAAAAACTGATCCAAGTTTTGTGAGAGTCTCAGACGACATTGATGTCAGACCGCTTAGTTCTCATAGAACCACAGGTCGGGACGTCCCCAATCGCCGCGGTGCCACGGAAGGAAAGTGGTCGGGACATTTCGCAGCTTGGGGTTTATGACCTTGATGCGCCCCGGATACTTGGTGGTACCGATCGTCCAGAGGTTGTCCGCGGCGATGTCGGTGACGACCTTGAACCATTTTTCCTGTTCTTTGGGATCGAGTGTGCTCCTGGCCTTGTCGAAAGCTTCAATGGCCCGGAGCATCTCTGGAACGGGCTTGATGCCCCTCTTTCCTCCGGTTAGATACCAGTTCACCCACTCAGGCGCCCAGAGGCTCAACCGCCACACAGACACCAAGTGATTCGCCCGGCCCGCCAGAAAGATACCGTCAAGGGTACCCCATGAATGCATGTTCAAAGCAGCACCGTGGTCGTTGCCATCTCTCTTTTCGACCAGGAACCCGAAGTCAATAATCCTGAAGTTGGCTCTTAGGCCTATATCCTTCAAATTATCCATTATAATCTCAGCAATTGCGGGAAGGCTCATTTCGGGTCCCGCTATGAAGTTGATTTCCAGCTTTCCGCCGTCCGGGCGAAGGCGGTAACCATCCGCATCTTTTTTATCGAGACCCATTTCGTCCAACAGCTTCCTGGCCTTGATGGGATCATATTTCAGGGCGGTGTGCGCCAGGCGCTCGTTGTAGAACCTGCTCGTCTCGTACGGCGCTACCTGCCATGGATCAGCGAGGCCCAACCAGACGAGTTCATTTATCATATCCCGGTTGATGGCGTGGGAGACGGCAAAGCGGAATCGCTTGTCCAGGAATATCTTCCGCATGGGAAGATTCTTGTTGGTCAGATTGAACTCCACCTGAAGGGCGTTGATAGCTGTGGTGGCCCAGCGGAAGACTTTGATTTTTCCCGCCTTCTCGGTTTGCTTGAAGGTGCTGTACGAGATGATGTCCTCAATGGTTACAAAATCCAGTTCACCCGCGAGGGCCTTGAGCTTGACGATTTCCGGGTCTCCCGTGAGGTCATAACGCATCTCATTGATATAGGGCAGTTGGTTGCCCGCCTTGTCCACGGCCCAGTAGTAAGGATTACGTTTGAATATGACAGGAATCTTTGGTGAGGCCTGAAACAAAACCCAGGGCTCCAGTGAGGGTTTGCCCGGGTTTGCTCTCTCGTTGGGGTCAGCTTTGTCCAAAAACATCTGATCCCACGAAGCGAATCCCGATTTTCTCGCCAACTCATTGGCCTTTGCTTTCCCGATGTATCTGGCGTGGAATTGCTTGAGGTAGTGCTTGGGGTAACGGGTCGCCAACCAGTGTATGAGTGTGTTATCTTCCAGGAGATAAGGGTTTTTTGCCCGGATTCGAAGCGTATAATCATCGGCTTTTTCGAGTTTTACAATTTCACCGCCCGACATCAGTTGAGTTATAAGATTCGGAGTTACCTCTTGATTCAGTTGGACGTCCTCATACCAGAACATGATGTCATCCACCGTGTAGGGATGCCCGTCAGACCATTTCACGCCCTCACGCAGGTGTATGATCCACTCACGCCCTTGGCCCTTCATCTCGTAGCTTTTGGCGAGATTGGGATATGAACCTACTGTGTGAGAGTGTTTTGCCTGTATGAGGTATGTAACATATCGTATTGGGACAGTTTTGGTTGGGTCCCACGTGGCGCGTCGAAGAACACCCCCGTACTTTCCGATCTTACCGTCCTTCACGCTCCACTCGGCGACAAGGGGTTCGGTGGGAAGTCTCTGTTCGACCGGCGGTAGTTTGCCCGCCTTGACCAATGCCGCCAACTCCGGCGCTTCATTGTACTTTCCGGGAAGGGCGGTCCCCGCGAACCCGAGAATGGTAATGGAAAGAGCGAACCGGGCTATCCAGGATTCCATCATCAGCAACACCTCTGTTCCAGTCTCAGTACCCTACTGTAGCATATTGCCACCCCCATTCTCTATTTCCCGTAGAACCAGTCGATTCCGATTCTTACCATGTGCAGCCCGTCGTTGCCCTCATAGCCCACCAGCGCCAGGTCGTCGCCGATGAACTCGATGCACTGGTACCCGACATCGTTCTTGGGGTCGCGGACGATGTTGCGCTGGTACATGAAGGTCCGGCCCTCGTCCTTGGAGATGGCCGTCCTCAACGCACAGCGTCTGCCGCCTGATTTCTCACCGATCCAAATGAACACCAGATCGCCGGTCTTCGGGATCCGGCGCACGGTGGGAAGCCCCGCATAGGGCATCTTCAGCTCTTTGATCAGCTCGCCTTCGGACCAGGTCTCGCCTCGGTCCTTCGAGTAGGCACGAACAGGGTATCCGCTGTACGTGCGGGCGAACATCATCAGCCGTCCATCCTTAAGCTCCACGGCGTCGGGCTCCTGCACCTCCACCCCTTGCGTCTTGTACATGTCCACTTTGTTCTTGCTGGGATACCAAGTGTGCCCGTTGTTGTCGGAGTAGAAGCACATCCCGACATAGCCCCCATGGTCGTTTGTATCGGGCATGTAGTTCTTGTATTCGGCCATCGCGAGGATCCGTCCGTCCTTTAGCATTAAGACCTTGTCGTTGTGCACGGCGGCGGATCCCTGGTATGGGTTGACGATGAACTGCTCGGTCCACGTCTTGGTCTCGTCGGCGCTGCGGCGGTAGTACACCGGCGCGGTATAGGGCCTCGGAAGAGGATGTAGACGGTAGACGTAGGTGAGAAGAATCTCGTCGTTTTTGACGCGAAGCAGACTGGGGTGCCCGTAGTACCCTTTGGCGGGAGGTTGTGGCTGCGGTATGAGTATGAAAGGCTTCGTCCAGGTTTTGCCCTTATCTTTGGACTTCATGCCCATGATCCCGCCGGGGTCGACCGAATCCTGCACTCCCTGGGGGCCCTCCTCGGTGTAGCAGAAAAGAATGGACCCGTCCGTCAGTTGAAGCAAATCGCCGTTCATGCCCCGATACCCGCGGTCCTTCCAGGGCTTCTTGACAATGTGTATGTCTTCGAATAAGGCCTTGCTGTCTCCCTTTCCGCTCTTTTCGGACTTCTCCT
>SDBV01012978.1_pt1 | contig 10642 bp, 15 predicted proteins | sample 2277081 | NCBI WGS metagenome assembly SDBV01 (sample SAMN10402039, study PRJNA504765) | marine sediment metagenome | isolation source: marine sediment core GS10_PC15, 223 cmbsf | place: Arctic Ocean: Southern Knipovich Ridge | collected 2010
AATTTTTTCTTCTTGTTCAGATCTTCCCATAATTGTAAGAGTTCTCATTGTTCTTGCTAAGGACATGTGTTTAGTAAAACGAACAAGGTCTTTCCAATATTCTCTATTTTTTTCCTCAGAATACAGTTCTGAACCAGTCTTAATATGAACACCAGGGCAGAACGCTTTGAATGCATCTTGGTAATATTTTGATACTTTGGAAATTTTTTCCCAATCACCACCTAGCTTATCATTTATCAGAGTGTGCCAGTCTGCAAGGAATACAGTATAATTTACTCCAGCTTTTATGAAGTCATTTATTTTGTAACCCGTACTTATCAAACTTCCAAGATGAAGAAATCCTGAAACTTCTAAACCAATGTAACACTTTGGGTTTGAATTTGTTTTGAATAACTCTAAAAGCTCTTCCTCAGTAACTGTCTCCTCAGTTGGAGGTCTTTTAATTAATTCAACTTTTTCAGTAGGATCCAAATTAAACCATCTGAGAATTGTAAACCTATAAAGTTACGTATCTAAATCATCTAAATTCTTTCTTGGTTTTGTGCTAAGATAAAATGCATGTGAACTAATTATAAAAGCTGCAAGAAATATTTTAGTTGCAAAAATTAGATTCCATGGTCTATTAGGATCTGGATAAGCAATTGTAAGCGAATCAATATCTGGAACCTCTCCATCTATAATTCCTGCAGTAATTTGTGCGTTAAGCACCATAAAATTATACGAGACTTCATAAAGACTAATTATTGCAAATCCTAAAAGCATTAGTTGAAGTAATGTCATTCGCCAGCTTCTTAAGTTAGTAGTCCTTTTCCATCCGATTCTTGTAACACAATACCATCCAATTATTGTTGAAAAAAACAACCAAGTTGTTAATTTAGCAAAATTACTAAATGGAAATTCGGTTTGTACTAGAACTTCACCCATCACATAATTTCCAGTTTCTTCCCATTCTGATAACATTGCATATGTTCCAAATACTAGAATCGAAGTCATAATGAATCCGCAGGCATAAAAGATGTATAGAAAAACCTTGTATCCTGTATCAGTTTCTTGCAAGTTTCGGGTTTCCAATATTGGCGTTGTCGGAGCTTGAAATATAAAATTTGTCAAAGTTCTAAACGAGGTTTATTAAAGTAATTATTCTCAAACCAGCTATGAAAATTCCAATTAACATTCCTATTCTGGGAAATGAAGAAATTAACGCAGTAAAGGCTATTTTACGAGAAGCTTCGCTAACCTCTACTGCAAATATTGGAGGAAAAAACGTACAAGAGTTTGAAAAACTTGCTTCATCTTATATCAAATCAAAATTTGCAATTGCAGTAAATTCAGGAACAGCGGCACTACAAGCAGCTCTTTATGCTCTTGATGTGCAAATTGGCGATGAAGTACTTTTACCATCTTTTACTTTTGTTGCAACAGCTAACGCTGTTTTTTCAGTAGGTGCAAAACCTGTTTTTGTTGATATTTTGGAGAATAATTATACAATGGATCCCTTAGACTTGAAAAAAAAGATAACAAAGAAATCAAAGGCTGTGATTCCCGTTCATCTTTACGGAAACGTAGCCTATATTGACCAAATTTCAGAGGTAGCAAAAAAACATGGTTTAAGAATAATTGAAGATGCTGCCCAATCCCTCGGCTCAACTTTTAAAGGTAAACATACAGGAACTTTTTCTGATATTGGTTGTTACAGTCTTTATCCGGCAAAAGTTATGACATCAGGAGAAGGTGGGTTAATTGTTACAAATAACAAAAAACTAACTGAAAAGCTACGAATGATTAGAAACCATGGCATGGTGCACGGTTATGATACAAAGATTTTTGGTTTGAACCTCAGATTACCCGAAATTAGTGCAGCCATTGCAAAAATACAAATAAAAAAGCTACCTAAATTTTTATACAAAAGAAAAAAAAATGCAAAAATTCTAACTGATCTAATTTCTACTCTTGACATAACAATTCCTAAAGAAAGAAAAAATGAAAAAGTAAATTGGTATCTTTATACAATTGCAACAAAGAACAGAAACAAAGTTATGAAAAAGCTAAACATGAAAGGGATTGGTGCGGCTGCATATTACACCATTCCTGTACATAAAACTCCCTTTTACAAAAAGAAAATAAAATTACTCAACACTGATTGGGCAGCCTCACACGTTCTATCATTACCGGTTCATCCTGGAGTATCAACTCAAAACTTGGCATTAATTGCAAAAACTTTACGAGAAGAATTAGGATAAAAAATTGGTGATCTAATACCCGTTTTTCTCTCTATTTCTATTAATATCATTTTTTCTTTTGTACTCCTCAACAATGTCATCGGGAGTTAGATTTAGCTCAAGCGAGGCTTGAACAACAAAATGCCAAATGTCTATTAATTCCTCTTTTGCGTCAGCCATATTAAACGGGGTTGGTTTTTTCCACCATTTCCAATTTGTTGTACGTTGTAATTCTATTGCCTCATGAACAATAGCAGTGCACAAAGTAGCAACTCTTCCCTCAACATCTTTTGGATATCTGTCAAGATTCATCATACTTGCAAGACCTTTTTGAAGTGCAAAAATCGATTCTAATTTATCTTCAAATTTTTCTGAAATTTCTTGTGGCAAACTTTTCTAAACTTTAGCTGATTCAAAGGAATTTAACTTTTTCAGAATCGAATCATTTTTTCATATTGTTTAATTCTTTTTGCAATTTGTGAATTTTTGAGATTCAATAGTCCATCCAAACCATATTTTTCAACTGCAAAAGAACCCATGACGTTCCCATAAATTATAGCCTTTTTAATGGTTGAAAGGTTTGTAGATCTCTTTTTAGCTAAATACCCTATCATAGCTCCTGCAAACGAATCTCCTGCCCCAGTAGGATCAACTATATCTTCCAAAGAAAATGCGACTGAGGGAAAAATAACGTCATCATAGAATAGTAAAGAGCCATGTTCCCCTTTTTTTATTACTACGTATTTTGCCCCCCAATTCATTATCTTTTTTGCACATTTTATCAAGTTGTGTTCTTTAGTCAGCAGCTTAGCTTCTTCATCATTAATTACTACCGCATCCACCGTTTTCATCATTTTAATGACAGAGGGTTTTTTATGAGCAATCCAAAATTCAATAGTATCACACATAGAAAATTTGACACTGTCAAATTCTTTTATAAGATGTGCATTTTGTTCAGGATCATTATTTGCCAGATAAACATATTCAGATTTTCTATATTCTTCTGGAACAGAAGGTTTGAAATTTCCTAGTACATTAAGTTCAGTTTTGAGTGTGGTCCTTGTGCTTAATGTTTTATCGTAACTTCCATCATATCTGAAAGTTTTTCCATCCACAATTTTCAGACCACGTAAATCAAGTTTTTTTGCTAAAATATTGTAATATTTCTTTGGGAAATCTCTTCCTACTACTGCAATCAAGCCAGTTTCGCTGAAATAACTGGCCGAAATTCCTGCAAAAGTTGCTGCACCACCTAATGCTCCCTTTATAATCTTAGATGGAGTTCTTATGGTATCAAGAGCAGTTGATCCAAAAACAGTAAGCACGATTTTTTGAACCTAATTTTGTTGTATAAATTCTCTTGCTTGTTCTTCAGGTGGAAAGTAGATAAATGGAACATCAATTGATGTAAAAAACACATCATATTTTGTCACTCCACTAATTGTTACCATTGAAATTTTTTCATCTTCTACAGACTCAGATTTTTGATTAGTTTGGTACGTTCCTTCCACAGTAACTTTACCCATTGCTGGTAACACAAATGGTTCTAGTACACCATCAGCTACTTTTTGGCCTTCTACGGATATTATAAAAACAGTTGTTCCCGCATTTAGCACTAAAAGAGATGGGTTATCAAATTCTAATTGAACATTATAAGTTGAACCGCTGTCATTTTTTTCTAAAAGATGACTTTCTGTTACAATAACACCTATTTGAGTTGCAGATGCATATTGAATATATCCAAAAGAAGCCACGCCTATTATCAAAAATATCACCAAGGCTTTCTTTGAAGATTTCATATCAACTCCTTTCAAAATTCCTTTTTAAAATGAAAGGAAAAAAAACCGAATAATATGTGTAAAAGTTTTGATATATTCTTTAAGCTACTTAGAGCAAACAGAATAAATCAAAATTGACTATTCCTAAAGTAAGATGGCCAAAATCAAAATAAAATATGGAGAAAATGAAATTGAGATCGAATCTAGAGATTTCTACGTTGATAATCAAACTTTAGGCGAAGTTATTGAAAATGTTACGACTCATTTAGAAGAAAATAAAGCAAGAATAGTCTATGATGATAATTTACCTAAACCAATATCACAATCAAAGAAAAATTATCAATCAAGCATAGCTTATCTTAATACTTTAGATAATGCAGAGGTTCATGAACCAGAATATAGTGACCCAATACCAATTTCATATGAAGAAATAAATGATAAGATAAAAATTCTTGCAAGAAAATCTTTCTTTAATAAACCTAGAACCGTTTCAGAAACTGTAAGTCAGCTAAGAGAATTCGGTTGGTCTGCAAGTCCCCTACATGTATCTAAGACTCTTGTAAAAATGGCCTTCAATAAAGAGATCCTAAAAAACTCATATCAAAATCGCAGTTTTTATTTTGCAAAAGAGGTACTGTTAACTACTTAGATTGGTAGTTACAAGTTTCACAAAAATCAAAAACAATTCCTTCTAAATGATCAAAGTGAGTATTGCATTTTCTGCAAGTGTGATGCATATCATAGTATCCATCTTCTTCAACCTGACTCGTTTTCACTGATTCAAGTTCTGTGCTTTTACATCGTATACAATGACAACCGCATTCCATGAAATTTGTAGAGAGGAATTACTAAAAATATATTATACTTGTAAGAATATAATATTTTGTTGGAAAAGAAAAAAGTGGTACCATTAGAAATTAATGACCATTTCAAGATGTTTGGAAAAGAACCTTGGGAGGTAGATTATGGCGAAAAATGCCCATTATGTAATGTCAGAATTGATGAATATGGTTTTTGTTCTTGTGGGTCTAGTGGAGATTAAGTCTGTTTCTTAACTGTAAAATAATTACTGCTGTAATTCCAACAAGCAACGGTGCAAAAATAGGAAATTCTGGTACCACAGTGGTACCTATTATCTCGATAGTACCTGAGGTACCAGGTCTAATATTTATCCCAGCATGAGTTTCATTGATATAAAACTCGTTTACGAAAATCCTTTCATCATTCAAAAACACTTCATATGGACTCCAAAGAAGTTCTAAGGGAATATTTACTATAGTGTGTTGATTATCTTCAGTTACTTCAAAACTAATCTTTTTTGTTGGTTGATCAAAATTAAAGGATGATATATCTGCTAAGGATAATATTCCCAAGACAAATTTTCTATCTTCCCATTGTATTTCCTTTAAGTTAAACAATTCATTTTTTACATACTGGATTGTAGCTTCACAACCGTGACATCTAATTCCTCTTTTTTCACCAAGAAATACAGGTCGTTCGTTCACTAAAATTAAATTAACATTATTCGGAAAAATAAATTCAGTTGAAGCGAGGTAAGTATAATCCCAAGTCCAAAAACCTTCCTTAAGTTCCAGAACGTCATCCAAATCATATTCAACTACAACATCTTGTTTTGATGAAAAAATGACAACCCCTGGATTTCCTGCACCAAGTGTTGCACTTTGAACAGTATTGCCTTCAATATCTGCTACTTTAATGTTTGAAATAGTTCCATTGATAAAATCTACTTGTATGGTACTAGCACTTCGCAAAATATTGTGCTTAACATGCACTTGTTCGTTTTCTCTAATCACTATTTCAACAATTTGTTTGGCTGCTTCTCCAAGAGTAATTTCTTGGGAGAATACTGGCATAATTGGAAAAAATATTATCAAAGCAATTATAGCTATACCAATTTTTCTCAAATTAACACCTATTCAGATATCGTTATCTGTAGAATTTTTGCTTCTTGTAAGGGACAATCATTGCTGTCTCTTGGCAAGTTAACTATCTTGTCAGCTACTTCAATACCCTCTATTACCTCACCAAAGGTTGTATACTGTCCATCAAGAAATGTACTATCTGTGGTTACTATGAAAAATTGTGATCCAGCACTATCAGGATCCATTGCTCTTGCCATTGAAACAATTCCTCGCAGATGAGATCTGGAATTAAATTCTGCTTTAATGTTATAACCTGGACCACCCAATCCCCATTTACTTTTATCTGGTTGTTTGGTATTTGGGTCACCAGCCTGAATCATAAATCCAGGAATCACCCTATGAAATAAAATACCATTGTAAAAACCAGACTCGGCTAATTTTTTAAAATTCCTTACGGTTTCAGGAGCTACATCTGGCGATAATTTAAACACTATTTTACCATTACTGGTTTCAATTATCGCCTTTGTCACTTTCCGAATATCGCTGATTTTATCATAAGAGTCTTTTGTATTTTTATTAAAACATTAATTTCTAGGAAATTATTCTATGATGAGATTTCTCTATCTTGATTATTACCCAATTAGCAAAATGCGAAGATCGCATTAATTTAATTTTTTTTATGTTTCATCTCTTAGATACAAAAAATTACCTTTTCTTAAAAAATGTAGATTAGAAATAATTTTTAGGCTAAAATATATGCATTCCTATAAAATCAGTAAATTACAAAACAAAGTAATAGTGTTATATAGACCAACAAAAAATTAGATTTCGTGAATCGTACCAATCAAAGCACGATTATCAAAGAAGCAATCAATTCTTGTCTTAATAAAGGGATTACCGATAAACAAGACATTTACAGCAAAGTCGTCGAAGAACTAGGTGTTCCTAGACCAACTGTTCGTAGAGTAGCAAGAGATCTAAGAAATGAGTTATTAGAAAAAATTAAGATTTTACAATCAGATATACCAAGACCATCTTCAGAAACAAATGATGGGACAGAAGAATAGGAAAAAATCCTAGGTTCGTTTTTTCTTTAGATACTTAAAATCAGATATTAATATCTGCATTAACTGTTATATTCAAGGAAATTTTTGAAGAAAAACATGGGATACTTAGGTAATAATCTTGCCACAGTTGTAAGTGGGGTTTTTGCAGCTGTTTTGACAGCATTGTGGTTTATTCTTGTTCCTCCCTTTCCAGTTCTGAATTTCTTATTTCTTATGGCGGTTCCAATAATGTGGTTTCTAGTCTTCATGTGCTGGATCGTCCAAAAAGGGTCTGATTACTCTAGTAAACATAGTGCTGGATACACAGAAAAAAAACAAACCTACACTTCAGAAGGAAAGCTAGTTTAGGCCCACGAAATTAGTCAAACCAGAACTAAATTTGGCTCTGAGCTAGATGAATTAAAAGACAATGTAAAAATCAAGGAAAGTGAAATTGATAATCTTAAAAAAGAAATCTCAAGTCTTCAAACTAAGGCTCAAATAGAAGCTCTCAAAAGTGAACTCGCAAATCTAAAAATGCTTGTAACTAAGGAAAAATCCAAGCGTAGAACAAAGAAAAAATAAATTTAATCACAGCATCTGCAATGTTCCACATCTTTATGATTTAGTTTACAAGCAGGGCAACTTTCCGCTCCACCAAAATGGCATTTGCACTCACAGTTTTTCATTAACTATACCTAGTAAGGATAACTTCTTCGTCATCTTAATATGTGACTATTCGAAGAGCTTTTTTGAACAACTTGATTAAATTTGGGATAAATCTTTTAAAGAATTTAGAATGGAGGTTAAATGATGAGTCAAATCTCTAAAATAGGATTAGTTATTGCAGCTACTTTTATCGTTTCTCTCTTATCTACTTCTTCATCACTAGCTGAAAATCAACCATCAACTACTGAAGTAATTCCAATTGATGAACAAATTGGTCTTGAAAAAACAAATCTTACTTTTTACGCATCTCCAGATAACACACTACCTTGGGGATTCGTTGAAGGAACAATTGCAAACCATGTTCCTAGCTATCCTGTCATAATACAGATTTACGACGATAATGGTGAAGCATATCACTTTGCTCAAACAAATGTAGAAGAAGATGGATCTTTTGAATATCGATTTAGAGTTTCAAGTGTAGATGATGGTAAAGTAATTAACATTTTTGAAGGAGATTATTTTGTTACCATTTACAAGGTAGTCTATCTATATTCTGATTCTATTCAAGCTTAGAAGCAATAGACAACGTACCATCAACTAATTCTTTTAACCTATTCTTGGTATTTTCATTAGATATTTTTCCATCGTTTAAATCATTTATAGTCATAAAAACAGCCTTGGGATTTGTTAATACACGAAAATATGACATTAGTTGTGTTAGTAGGGTCTGAACGTCAATAAATCCAATATTTCCTGAAGCCATAATTGCTAATCCAGCAGTTTTTCCTTCGGTTTTTTTATAATTAATGTATTCGAAGAGATTTTTGAGAGAAGAACTAAAAAATGAATTGTATATTGGCGTACCAATAAGCCATACATCTGCTTCTGTTATGTTTTTAGCAGCTTGCTGTGTAATCTCAGTATAATTTCCATCTGGTCCTTCATAACAATCAATTTTATCTTTTGAGAGGTTGATAAATTTAGTATCTTCATTTTTTGATTTTGCATAATCATATACAAACTGCATCATCACTTGCGTATTAGCTGTTTTTCGTGGACTTGCAGAAATGACTATAACCTTCACATCTTTTTTTGGCCGCTTTAGTGTATTTAAATTAAAACCAATTTTTTTTGAAATTTTTTTAAAAATATTAAACGGGCTTGGAGGGCTTCGATCCCTCGACCTGTAACTTAGGAGGCTACCGCGCTATCCATGTTACGCGTCAATTAATGACTCTGCGCCACAAGCCCAGCAAAAAACATGTTTGTAATTATTTAAGCGTATCAAGAGTTACTTTCCCTTAATTCATGTATTTTCTTTCTTACCCCATTTTTCATAAAAAATAACATCCTTTAATTCAAGTCTTGGAAGCCAACCTGCCATTTCAAGATCTGGTTTAGGAGAAAAATCTTCGACATGACCTAAACAGAGATAAGCAACAGGAACCACATGTTCTGGAAGTTTAAGAATTTCTTTTAAAACAGAGTTTGATAATATGCTTACCCATCCTACCCCGATTCCTTCTGTTCTAGCTGCTAACCAAAGATTTTGGACTGCACAACATGCACTGTAAACTCCTGTTTCAGGAATGCTAGAACGTCCAATTACAAAAGATCCAAATTTTGTTGGATCATATGTTACACAAATATTAATTGGAGAATCAAGGATTCCTTCCAACTTAAAAGAAAGATATTTTGATTTTTTTGGTTCTTCTACCATTTGTGAAGATCTTTTCCTTTCTTTTTCAAAAGAATCTTTGATTTTCTTCCTAATCTCATAATCTTTTATTAAAATAAAATTCCAAGGTTGAGAAAAACCTACAGAAGGTGCATGGTGGGCAGCATTTAGAATTTTTGTTAATAACGAGTCATCAATTTCCCGAGATGTAAAATGTGAACGAACATCTCTCCTAGAAAAGATCGCCTTGTAAAGCCCATTTTTTTCTTCATCTGAAAAATTATTATTCATTTATCAACATTTGATTTTACGTTTTATTCATGTTTTCTTTTGTTAAACGTTAATAATGTCTGCCTAAAGTCTTGTACCTCAACGGGCCGATAGTCTAGTCGGTTAGGATACCGCCTCGACACGGCGGTGATCGAGAGTTCGAATCTCTCTCGGCCCATTTAGTAGTAAATCTATCATTTTTCTGGAATCAATGACTCACATAGAGCTTTCAAATTCTTTTTCGATTAAACTCCATGACGTTTCTACAGTGATAATTCCCTTTACACTATACTTTACCTGTTCACCACTCGTTATTGAACGATATTCTACAGCATTAGTATCTGACAAAATTAATTGGAACTGATTTTTTAATATAATCTCGGATCCGGGATAGAAGGCTGCCCTCCCAGGCATTGCAATGTCTGCAGTAGAATATTGACCAGCCCCTATAGAATTACCATTTGCAAAAAGCTCATAGGTTATTACAGAAACAGTGAATGTTTTATCGCTAGGATTTCTTACAAGAAAAGATGTTTCAAGCTTCGCACGGTTTTCAATGGTATTAACATCAACCAATTCTACATTGGCTAACTCAATTTCCGTTTTCTCTAACTCAGGATTATCAAGACTAGCATACCATACTCCACCCCCCATAAGTGCAAATAATGCACCTATTGCAACAAAAAGAATCATTCTTCCTTGAAGTAAAGACAAGCAATGTTCAGACTATTTGAACAACTAAAAAACGTTGTCAAGAGTCAAATAGGTAATAATAGTTGTTGGATATTGTTTCAGGTTGGCAATAGAACAGACAATTATTACTTGGATTCATCTCACTTCGGCATCTATTTGGGTTGGAGGTTCTTTGTTTATTGGTGCAGTACTTGCTCCAATTCTAAAAACAATGTCATATTCAATTGAAGAAAGATTACAAGTTATGATAAAAGTTGGAAGAAAATTTAACAGAATTGCTATACCTTCTTTGATCATCTTAATCATAACAGGTCTATACAACTCTCAGAATATTTTGAATAATTCTGAACTTTTATTTTCTAGTAGTTATGGTAATTATTTAATTATCAAAATATTTCTTGTAATT
>SDBV01012979.1_pt1 | contig 10642 bp, 6 predicted proteins | sample 2277081 | NCBI WGS metagenome assembly SDBV01 (sample SAMN10402039, study PRJNA504765) | marine sediment metagenome | isolation source: marine sediment core GS10_PC15, 223 cmbsf | place: Arctic Ocean: Southern Knipovich Ridge | collected 2010
CGGCGCCACGGCGATCGTCCAGCAGGCGGCCGGATGGCTTCGAACGGCGCCGACCAACCGGTCCAGAAAATTCCAGCATGCCTCGTCGTGATCCCGGTGATGGGTCAGGATTCCGGTTGGCTCCGCGGCCTCCGCCTTGCCGGTCCGCCGCGCCGCGAGGTGGCCGATCAGCATATCCAGCGCCGCCGCTTCGCCGACAAAGTCGCGGCCGCCGCGCCAGTTGACGATATCGACATGGGTGTTGACGACCGATTGCCCTTCGGCGGCTGGTTCGGGGTCCCCATCGTACAGCCGGTAGGTCTTGGCGATCTTGGCCCCGCCTTTTTCGAGGCTGCCTCGCGAGAGGGAGTTGGATTCCAGGACCCAGGAGAACTCGGCTTCCTCAACGGCTCCAAAGCCCAGCACCTTGGGAACCAGTCCGTGCATCAGGACCAGCCCCAGGCCCAACAGTTGATACTCGGGAAGCACGTTGGTGCTGATCAACCGGATCCGCTTGATCCGGCCCTTGTGGCGAAGCAGGTGCCAGAAGCCGAAGGGAAACAGGCGGCCGTCGATCTGTCGGATGCGTGGATTGTAGTCGGGGATGCCGAAGCAGGCGCCCGCCATCTTACCGTCGATCTCGGCGGTGATGGTCAGTTCGGGCACGATCAGGTGGCGAAGCCCTCGAGCGGTGTGCCGCACTTCGCTTTTCGACATCGGCACGAACCCCCAAGTGTTGACCAGCGAGCGATTGTAGACCGACAGGAAGGCCTCCACGTCCTCGAGGAAACGCGACGTGTCCAACGAACGCAGCCGCACGTCGTAACGCTCGATGATCTGCTCGGCGATCGGGGCCAGTTTTTCGCTGATCTTCGGCAACTGGTCCACGTGTCCCCAATAGGCGTAGAGGTCCTGCGTTTTGCGAAATCCGCAGGCCTCGATCAGTCGGGCGTAATACTCCGGGTTGTAGGTCATCATGAAGGTAGGCGGGGAGTCGAACCCGTCGACCAGCAGGCCCAACTCGTGGTTCAGCGACGGGTTGACCGGCCCGCGCAGGTGGTGGATCTCCTGATCGGCGAACCATTGCCGCACCGCCCCCAGCAGGGCGTCGGCCGTGCGTTGATCGTCGACGCACTCGAAGAATCCGAAGAACCCGCGACGCTCGTCGTAGCGGTCGTTGTGTCCCTGGTTGAGGATCGCGGCGATCCGGCCGCAAACCTCGCCGCCGCGGCAGGCCAGGAAGGTTTGGATCAGATTACGTTCGTAAAACGGATGCGGCCGGTAGCCGACCATTTCTCGCTGGTTGCCTCGCAAGGGAGGAATCCAGTTCGGGTCGTCCCGGTACAAGGTCCAGGGGAACGCCAGAAACTGTCTTTTCTCGCTCGCGGTAGAAACCTTCTTGATAACCAACTGCGACATCAGAACCAGCCGTGGGGAGCCGCCGTACCGGCGGCAGTTAAACGGGGAAGCTGTTTTCACGCGATCCCCAGCCAAACCTAGCATTTTATCCTGCCGCGGCGCCCCGGGTCAACCTCCCGTGGTTCCTCTTTTTTCACACAGCGGCGTGGTCTATACTGGCCGCGGCGGCCACGTGGCGAGAACTGCCGAAAACGCGTCGACCACGAGCACCGCGTGGCCGCGGCGGCTAAACTGACCGATGGACCCTGACTCCGCCACCACTCCCCACCGAACGCAGTCGGTGGGCGTTTCTCGCGGTGCCCCCTCCCGGCACAACTCCTGACCGCTGACCCCTGACCCCTGACCCCTGAGAGGTTGTGAATCAATGTGTACGATGGGCCTCCGAGCCCGTCGAAAAGTCGAAATTCCCTGGATTCGACGGCCTCGGAGGGCCATCGTACAAGATGTTTCTGAATGATTCACAACCTCTGACCCCTGACTTCCCCCCATGGCCAAGGTCCTCGTTACCGGCGCCACCGGATTCATCGGATGGCATCTGGTGGAAACGCTCGCGACCCGGGGCGACGAAGTGAGTTGTCTGGTGCGGAAAACCTCCGAGGTGGATCGGCTCCGCTCGCTCGACGTCCGGCTGGTCTACGGCGACGTGACCGACCCGAACAGCCTGAAGGAGGCAATCGCCGAAAACCGGATCGTGTATCACCTGGCCGGGCTGACCTTGGCCTTGAAGACCGCACAGTTCTACGCGATCAACCAACAGGGCGTCCGCCATGTGGCTGAGGTCTGCGCCGAGCAGCCCACGCCGCCGGTGCTGGTGACGGTTTCGTCGCTGGCGGCGGCCGGGCCGGCCGTCGATGGCCGGCCGCGGACCGAAGCCGACCCGCCGGCCCCCGTCTCGCACTACGGCCGGAGCAAACGGGCGGGCGAACTGGCGGCCGAGCAGTTCGCCGATCGGGTCCCCACGACCGTCGTTCGTCCGCCGATCGTCCTGGGCGAGGCGGACCGGGCCGGGTTGGAAATGTTCCGCATGATCAACCGCCTTGGCGTGCGCCTGGTGTCGGCACTCGGTCGAAACCGCTTCTCGTTGATCCATGCCGCCGATCTGACGGACGCGTTGATCCGGGCAGCCCGGCGGGGCAAGCGGCTGAAACCGGGCGGCGCCGACGACCGCTCGCCGCCGCAGGGATATTACTTCGTCGCCGACGACGAGCAGCCCACCTATGCCGACCTGGGCCGGATGATCGCAGCGGCCTTGGGACGTCGCCGGGTGCTGGTCATCCCCTCGCCTCCACGGACGATCTGGTTCGTCGCGACGGCAAACGAACTGGTCGGACGCATCCGCCGGCGGCCGCTCTACTTGAACTTCGACAAAACCCGAGAGATCCGCGCCGGCTCATGGCTCTGTTCGTCGCAGACGGCCAAGGAGGAATTGGGCTTCTCCGCCGCCGCCTGCCTGGCCGATCGCCTGCGCCAAACGGCCCAATGGTATCGCCAAAAAGGGTGGATATGAGTCGAGTCTTTCAACCGGCGACTAACCATCTCCGGCGGAAAAGGCATCTTGTCCGGTTCCCGCGTGCTGCGAACGCACGACCCAGTGTGGTGGCCGGGGGGCCGATTCGAGGGCCGATTTCTCGTCGCTGGGCATCAGGGTGAAAAAGAACGTGGTGCCTTTGCCGGGCTCGGATTCGAGCCAGATCCGCCCTCCATGCGATTCGACGATCTTGCGGACAATGGTCAGGCCGGCCCCGGTCCCCTCGTATTCCTTTCGGCTGTGCAGCCGGCGGAAGATGGTGAAGATCGCCTCGTGGTGCCGCCGGTCGATCCCGATGCCGTCGTCCCGCACGTAAAACGTCGGCGGGCCCTTTTCGCCGGCAGGGGGCGGCAGCAATCCGATCTCGACGTACGGTTGCCGGCGGCGGTTGAACTTCAGGGCGTTGGAAATCAGGTTGCTCAGCGCCATGCCGATCAAGGTGGCGTCGCCGGTGACCTTCGGCAACCGGCCGGATACGCGCAGCGTAGCATGACGCCGATCGATCACCGGACGAAGCGTCTGAAGCACCTCGCCGACGACCTGATTCAGATCGATTCCGGTTTCCGCGGGCCGAATGCCCCCCACACGACAATAGGTCAACAGATCGCCGATCAGGGCCTCGAGCCGGTCGCACAAGGTGACCAACATGCTCAGCCGGCGTTGCCCGGTCGGGTCGAGCTTGTCGCCGTAGTCCTCCAAGAGGATTTCGCAATAGGCGGCGATTCCCCGCAGCGGCTCCTTCAAATCGTGAGAGGCAATGTAGGCGAAATCGTCCAATGCTCGATTGATCCGGTCGAGCTCTTCCGCCCGGGCCTTCAATTCGGTGGCCTGCTGCTCGATCCGGGCGTGGGCCGTTTCGACGTCTCGGGCGTGGCTGCGCAACTGCGCCTCGGCCCGTTTCCGCTCGATGGCGTGACGGATGGTGCGCCGTAGCAGGCGTGCGTCGAGTTGGTCCTTGGCCACGTAGTCCTGGGCGCCGCGACGAATGGCGGCCAAGGCCAGGGCGTCGTCGTCGCCGCCGGTGAGCACCACGATCGGCACGTCGGTCGCCGCGGCGCGGACCTCGGCGAAGGTCTCCAACCCCTGGGAGTCGGGCAGGTGCAAATCGAGCAGCACGACGTCGAAATCCTCGTCGGCCAGCAACTGCCGCGCGCCCTCGAGGCGATCGACCCGAATCACGCTGAACCGCCCCCGCCGCATCTCCATCGCCCCTCGGACCTCGCGCAGCGCGCGGCGCACGATGTGGGCGTCGGTGGGGCTGTCTTCGACCAGCAGGACTTTGACTTCCTCGACCCGCTGGTGGTTGGCGTGACTCGGCATGGCGCCACTCACTGACCGGATGATGTTATTTGGCCCACGTTGAGCTAGGGAAACATACCCATGTGGCTTCTCGGCAACTCTACGTTACCAGAGGGGGGTGTCAAACGGCCGAAATACACACACATGGTGGGGTTCCGCGCAGTCCTAAGTGTCCATTTCCAGAGGGGGCCGCTTGCGGCTTCGCAACCCAGCAAGACCTACGTGGGCAGATAGTCGCTCTTGAGGTTGTGCGTATGGACGTAATCGCCCGGGCTGATCCCCCGCGTGGCCGAGCCGATCGGCAGCCCGTATTTAATGATCTTCTCGCCGGCGGCAATCGCGACCAAGGCCAGCTTGTGGCCGGTGGGGACCGCCTCGCAGAGCACGATCGGCTTGCCGTCGAGGATCACCGACTCGCCGGCCTCGAGGGTCTCGGTGGCCATGGCGACGTTGTCTTCCGGGGCCAGTTGCAACAGGCGGGCGTCGGTGGGTTGGGGGGGGGTAGTGTTGTTCATGGTTTAGATAGGGGTCCTTTTTGCGAAGCCGCCAGCGGCTATCCGTAGCCCAACTCGCGTAACTCGTCTTCGTCGAGGCCGTGGTGATGGGCCAACTCGTGCAGGATCGTGACGCGGATCTCCCGCCGCAGCCGGTTGGTGTGGACCCGGCCGTTGGCGTCGCGGGCCGACTCCAGGATCCCTTCGCGGTAGATTGTCACCACGTCGGGCAACGTGCCGGAGTGCTCCACGCTACGATCGGTCAACGCGATGCCCGTGTACAGCCCGCAGAGTTCTTCGCGATGTCGCACGCCCACTTCGGCCATGGTCTCGGCCGACGGGTAGTCCTCCACGTGCAGCGGGACTTTCTCGATCAGCTCGTGGACCATCGGCGGCAGTTGCCCCAGCACCCACTCCAGTTGCTCGTCGAAACGGCGTCGCGTACGTGGATTCAAGTCGGTCCCTCAAACGATATCCGTCGGTCCCGGTCAACCGCTTACCAAACACCATCCTAAGAAAACCGCCCGCCAAAGGAAACCACCCGGGTCCGACCGCCCAGACCTGCCACCCCCTTGCAGTGGGGTCGGCCGCGGCTGACGCGATGGTAACGTCCCCGTGTAACGAGTACAATCGGAACGATGGATGGCCTGAGTGGCGGGAAGTTGCTTACCCGTCTCGACTTTTGACGAACTGGTAACCCACAAATGAAGCTACCGTCCGCCTGGATCTTCACCGTTCTTGTCGCTTCGACCTCTTGCGCCGCGTTTGGCCAGGTGACCGATTCGAGAAAGCGGCCGTATCAACGACTTGTCCCGCCCGCGATCCGCGACGTGCAGATCGCCGACGGCTTCTGGGGCCCCCGAATCAAGACCTGTCGCGAGGTGACGTTGCCCTACTGCTTCGACACCTGCCAGCAGACCGGCCGGATCAGCAACTTCGCCAAGGCGGCCGGGCTGATGGAGGGGAAATTCGAGGGCATCTGGTTCAACGACTCCGACGTCTATAAAGTGCTCGAAGGGGCCGCCTACGTGCTGGGTACGCAGTCCGATCCGGCCCTGGATAAGTTGACCGGCAGAGTGATCGAGACCGTCGCCGCCGCCCAGCAGCCGGACGGGTACCTTTACTGCTTCTTCACGATCGACAACCCCGACCAACGCTTCCAAAACATCCGCCGCCCCGCCCGGCACGAGTTGTACTGCATGGGCCACCTGATCGAAGCGGGGGCCGTGCACCACGAAATGACCGGCAAGCGGAACCTGCTCGAGGTGGCCTGCAAGCTGGCCGACCATATCGGCTCGGTCTTCGGACCCGGCCGGCGGCGCGAAGTTCCCGAACATCAGGAGTTGGAACTCGCCCTGATCAAGCTCTATCAAGTTACCTCTGAGAAGCGGTACCTGGAATTGGCCCGGTTCTTTATCGACCAGCGCGGCGACCCGGCCGGGCACGAACTCTACGGCAGCTACAGCCAGGACCACTTGCCGGTCCGCAAGCAACGCGAAATCGTCGGTCACGCCGTCCGGGCGATGTACAACTGCACCGGCATGGCCGACCTCTACGCGGAAACCGGCGACAAGCAACTGCTGGCCGCCTGCCGCCGGCTGTGGAAAAACACCACGCAGCGGAAGATGTATCTGACCGGCGGCGTGGGCGCCACCCGGCACGGCGAGGCCTTCGGCGGCGACTACCAGTTACCCAACGAAACCGCTTACGCCGAGTCGTGCGCCGCCATCGGGCTGATCTTCTTCGCCCATCGCATGCTGCTGATCGAACCCGACGCCCAGTACGCCGACGTGCTGGAACGGGTGTTGTACAACGGATTCCTCTCCAGCGTAAGTCTCTCGGGCGACAAGTTCTTCTATCAGAACCGTTTGGCCACCAAGGGCGACTACCGCCGACAGTCGTGGTACGGCTGTGCCTGCTGTCCCAGCAACGTGGTGCGGGTGTTTCCCAAGATCGGCCGCTACGTCTATGCCCGCGACGACGAGTCAATCTACGTGAACCTCTACGTGGCGGGCACTGCCAAGATCGCTGTAAAAAGCACCACGGTGGAGTTGAAGCAGGAAACCCGCTATCCCTGGGACGGCGACGTGAAGCTCTCGGTCAACCCGGCTAAGGATGAGGAATTCGACCTTTGCCTGCGCGTCCCCGGTTGGTGCAAAGACCTGGCGACGCCGGGCGGGCTCTATCGGATGGCTGCCACGGACCGCAGCGAGTCGAAGGTCGTGGTGAAGGTCAACGGCCTGCCGATCGACACTGAGACAATCAACACTGCGAAGCTCGTGCGGGGATACGTCAGGATCCACCGGCGATGGCAACCCGGCGACGTGGTCGAACTGAATCTGCCGATGCCCATTCGCCGGGTCCATGCCCACGCCAACGTCGAGGCGGACGCCGGCCGGGTGGCCTTGCAGCGGGGACCGATCGTGTATTGCGTCGAGGCGGCGGACCACGGCGGACGCGTGCGACACCTGGCCTTGCCGCCCGAGGCCGAGCTGACCGCCGAGCACCGGGGCGACTTGCTCGGCGGCGTGACGGTGATCACCGGCAAGGCGGCCGCCCGAAAGGCCGGCTCGGACGAGACTTTGCCGGTTGATCTGATGGCCGTCCCTTATTATGCCTGGGACAACCGCACCGGCGGCGAGATGGCCGTTTGGCTGCCGGAGGACGCGAAGCTGGCGACACCGATTCCAAAACCGACCCTCGCCAGCAAGGCCCAGGCGTCGGCCTCACACTGCTGGCACCGCGATACGACGTCCGCCGTCAACGACCGGGTCGAGCCGGCCAATTCACACAACCTGAGCATCCCTCGCCATACCTGGTGGGATCACCGCGGCACAACAGAATGGGTGCAATACGACTTCCCCGCCCCGGCCAAGGTTGCCGGTGTCGAGGTCTACTGGTTCGACGACCGCAAAACCGGCCACTGCTGGGTGCCGGAGTCGTGGACGTTGCTTTACAATAGCGGCGTCTGGAGACCCGTCAGCGGGGCCTCCGAGTACGGCACGCAACTCGACAAGTACAACCGGGTCGACTTCGATCCGGTCGAAACCGACGGCTTGCGGATCGAGGTTCAGCTTCGGGAGAATCGTTCAGCGGGAATACTCGAATGGCGGGTTGGAAGAGTAGAACAGGACTCGCATTCCGCCCAACAAGAGCAATGATCCTCTGTTGCTCTGCGCCCTTTATTGCTTCCGAATTGCCAGCTCATATGGAGGGATTACGAAATGAAACTTCTGCATCTCCTCACACTAATGGCCGTTTCAGCCGTGAGCATGCCGGTGGCCGCCAGGGCCGAGGGGCCCAAACACCGCAAGCTGTCGGCCGTGCCGTTTACGGAGGTGAAGGTCCGCGACGCGTTCTGGGCCCCGCGGATTGCCACCAACCGCGAGAAGTCCTTGCCGCACAACTTCAAGTGGTGCGAGCAGACCGGCCGCTTCAGCAACTTCGCCAAGGCGGGCGGACTGATGGAAGGGAAGTTCGAGGGCATCTACTTCAACGACTCGGACGTCTACAAGGTGCTGGAAGGGGCCTCCTACTCGCTGGCCGACCGCCGCGATGGGAAGCTCGAAAAAATGGTCGACGAGGTGATCGCCAAGATCGCCGCCGCCCAGCAGGAAAACGGGTATCTCAACTCCTACTACACCCTGGTCGAGCCGGACAAGAAGTGGACCAACTGTGCCTCAAAACACGAGCTGTATTGCGCGGGCCATTTGATCGAAGCCGCGGTGGCCCATCATCGGGCGACCGGCAAGCGGACGCTGTTGGACGTGGCCATCAAGTTTGCCGACCGCATCGACGAGATCTTCGGTCCGGGGAAGCGCTACGACGTGCCCGGCCACGAGGAGCTCGAGCTGGCCCTGGTCAAGCTCTACGAATTGACCGGCGAAGAGCGATACTTCAACCTGTCGAAGTTTTTCATCGACATTCGCGGCGACAAGTCGAAGCGGCCGAAACTCTACGGCCCTTATTGCCAGGACCACCTGCCGGTCCGCCAACAGAGCGAGATCGTCGGCCACTCGGTCCGGGCGATGTATCTCTACTCCGGCGTGGCCGACGTGGCCGGCTATACGGGCGATGAAGGATACGTCAACGCCATGGGCCGGCTGTGGCAGAGCGTCGTCGAGCGGAAGATGTACGTCACCGGCGGAATTGGTGTGCAGGGTCACGGGGAAGGGTTCAGCGGCGATTACCGTCTGCCCAACGCGGCGGCCTACTGCGAAACCTGCGCAGCGATCGGCATGGCGCTGTGGAACCACCGCTTGAACCTGATGCACGGCCAGGCGAAGTACGCCGACGTCGTCGAGCGGGCGATGTACAACGGCATCCTCTCGGGCATGGAGTTGGGCGGCGAGAAATACTTCTACGTCAACCCCTTGGCCTCCAGCGGCGGGCATCACCGCCAGCCGTTTTTCGGTTGTGCCTGCTGCCCGAGCAACGTGGTGCGGTTCGTCCCCTCGGTGCCGGGCTACGTTTACGCCCGGTTCGTCCGCGGGATTTGTGTCAATCTCTACGTGGCCGGCACGGGCAAGATGGCCTTGGCCAGTGGCACGCCCGTGACGATCACCCAAGAGACTCGCTACCCGTGGGACGGCAAGGTCCGCTTGACGGTCGACGTGGCGAAGAAACACACCGGCTGGTTCCAAGTCCGTCTGCGGATTCCCGACTGGTGCGAAGGGGCCAAGGTCTCGCTCAACGGTAAACCGTACGACGACAACCTCAGGATGATCGACGGATACGCCGTATTGTGCCGCTATTGGGACCCCGGCGACGTGATCGAGCTGGACCTGCCGATGCCCATCCGGCGGATCGAGGCCCATCCGGCGGTCAAGGCGGACGTCGGCCGGGTAGCCGTCGGGCGGGGACCGATCGTCTATGGTTTCGAGGCGGTCGACAACGACGGCCGGGTGTCCAACATCATGCTGCCGCACGATCCGAAGTTTACCGCCGAACATCGTCCCGACCTGCTGGGCGGCGTGACTGTGATCAAGGGCGTTGACCGCAGCGGACGCGAGATCGTAGGCATCCCCTACTACGCCTGGGACCACCGCGAGCCGGGCGAGATGATCGTTTGGGTCCGCCAGGACGGCAAGTCGAGGACGCCGAAAGTGGACGACACGAGTTGGCAGGGCAAGCTCTACCGGCCCTTGGACCCGGCCACGCTGGGCCCGTCGATCCCGCTTTCGCTGATGGAGATGAGCACGCCTTCGGCCTCACACTGCCGGGGTGCCGACAACATCGGCGCGATCAACGACCAGATCGAGCCGAGCAAGTCGAACGACCACGGCCTTGCGCGGCTGACGTTCTGGGACCATCGCGGGACCAAGGAGTGGGTGCAGTACGATTTCCCCTCAGCCCAGAAGGTTTCGGCCGTGGCGGTCTACTGGTTCGACGACACCGCCCGGGGCCAATGCCGGGTGCCGGCGTCGTGGAAGCTGCTCTACAAGGACGGCGACGCCTGGAAGCCGGTCGAAGGCGCCTCAGACTATGGCACGCAACTCGACAAATACAACGGCGCCACCTTCACCCCGGTCGAGACCACGGCCTTGCGGATCGAGGTCCAATTGAAACCGGACTTCTCCGGGGGCGTTTTGGAGTGGAAGGTGGAGTAGCTTGGTAGGGTTCTTCAGGACATTTCGTGGCTCCTGCGGCGTCGCCCGAGTCTGCTACCCAGCAAGTACGGGTTCCTCTTCTCTGTTGCCCAGTGGGCCGGATCACCGGAAAACGCCGTGTCTTGCCAGAAACTCGTCAACAGAGAAGCGACGGTCTTAACTTGTGTCAATAGCTGATTCAAAACACATTCTTGAATTCCTTTCTGACGGTTGTCATCGAACGGTTGCTTGTCGGGCCTTGACCTCCGCTCGGGCTCGACAAAAGGGGCTCATCGGAGCCACGCCGACCAGCTTGGCAATCGGTCCACGATTGA
>SDBV01012981.1_pt1 | contig 10641 bp, 7 predicted proteins | sample 2277081 | NCBI WGS metagenome assembly SDBV01 (sample SAMN10402039, study PRJNA504765) | marine sediment metagenome | isolation source: marine sediment core GS10_PC15, 223 cmbsf | place: Arctic Ocean: Southern Knipovich Ridge | collected 2010
GATTAAACAAGATCGTACATTAGATCAAATATCTAATGTTGCATGTTTACCCGGTATACAAAAATATGCGATAGCATTATCAGATGCGCATCAAGGATACGGCTTTTGTATAGGTGGTGTAGCGGGAAAAGATGCCACAGATGGTATGAGTTCCCCCGGTGGGGTAGGATAAAAAAGTAAAAATAGAAATTAAAATCCATAACGCCCACTTCTCTCTTTTTGTTTATTAGCTCGCTCAATATCACGATCCAAATGATTACCTATATATTCTTTTATCCACCTCTTAATATTGTCACTGGTCTCATTTTCATAAATTTTTAATAACCGATCTTTTTCACCTTGATAGGGATTAGTTTTTTCAGGAAGATAAACATAAATTCTTCCATTTGTAAAATTATGTGTAAAAGCTTTTCTTACATCTTCAAGATCTCCAAACAGTTCTAAAAAATCTCGTGAAATACTATTCTGGGCATTAAAACGCTTTATAGGGATTATTTCAGCTAATATTTTTGCTCTATTTTCTATATCTTCTTTTATCCAATTAATGATATTATGATTATCAAATAATTCTAAATTAGATGAACCCTTAGCTTCTTTACTTAACCAGTGTAGTATAAATGACAATTTTGGTTCTTTTGAAAATTCTAGTATTTTTTCTATTTTTTTCCATACCTCATTGGAATAATTCTGTGTGATAAAGGTTAGAATTTCATTAAACACTTCAGTAAATGGACTTTTATATGAAGATGGATTCATATTAAATTCAATTATCATTTCAAATAAATTTTCAGCAGTTTCAGGATGTTGTTCTACTAATTTTTTTGCAATTTCTTTATAGAAACTTATATAATGATTTTGATCTATTCTCTTTTCAAAATTAGAGAATTTTTGTGATATTTTTTGATGGATTGGTTGTTTTAAAATTTTGAGTGTGATTTTTTTGGGTAATTTTTTATCACCAACTCGAATTCCATAATAATAAAAAAAAGAAGTACACACAAAATCAATACCATTGTTTGGGAGTTTTTCCATAAGAAATTTTATCCATTTCTTAAAAATTTCTTCGGAAATATCACGGGAATACCCAAAAAATCTATATCCGTTAAGGCTTTCTATTGTAATCTCTTTATTATTAATTAATTGCATAACCAGTTCAATCATATTATCGTTTAGACATACAAGCCTTACTATTTCAGGTATAAAATATTGGAACAATTCTTTTCTTGAAAGTGCTGAAATTAATTCTTCACATTCTTTAGCATTCTTTTGACAAAGAATCCTTAAGTAACCCGCTAAAAAATCAATAGAGATATTATTTAAACTCAACAGATCTTCTAAATCTAGCAAAAACTCTTCCAGAAATTTGATAAGATATTCTTTTAATGAAAGATCTTCATCCAATTCTCCCAAAACTTTACCAAATTCAAGTCCTCTAAATATCTTATTAGTATTTAGAAAAAATAGATTTTCTTGTAAGAGTAAGGGATTATCCTTAATTTTTTTTGCTAATTTCTTTAACTTTATATCTATTTGTACTTTACTCTCGTATTTTTGATTCAATTCTATTAATTCTAAGTCATTCCAGCCTAAAAAGATTCTTAGCTCATCCTTAAATTTTTTACTTCTTAAACTTTCTTTTAATTGAATCCATTTAGTTAACACTTCATCAGGAAAATTTCTACCCTCATATTGGATGATACTTGAAACTTTAGCAAGCAATTCAAGTTTATCGATCCAATCATAATTTAAAAAATCCTTAAATGATTTCCTAATTACATCATTTAGTTCTGGAAAATATTGGTTTAAAAGACCTCTTGAACTAGTGATTAGTATATCCAAAATTTCCAACCTCAGTTTTTCTTCTTTATTTTTTCCTAATTCGAATAGGAAAATCCAACTTCTTATATAATGTATACAAATATCCTCCCAATTTCCTTCCCATATGTTAGGAGGTGGCAAATTTCCGAGGGATTCTACCCAACCATCCCAACTAAAATATGTCGTAAGTGTTCTACAGAATCCTTGCAAGATTAAAGATTTCCTTGACATTGAGTTTTTATTGAAAATTCTTATGAGTAATTCATATTTTTTTTCAGGAGAAGCTTCTCCCCACATAGGAGAAAAGATTTTTACAAAAAACTCAATCGCATTATTTAGTGGTTGAATAAGACTTTCATATGTTGGACGAGTCGGATGTGTTTCCGCCAATTTAAGGAGAAGTAATGCGGCATCATCAAAATATTTATCTCTAAATGCTAATTTTTCCAATAACCAAAGAATTTCATTACGACCCTCAATAAATTGGTTTAAATCTTTATTACTCCAAGAATTTAGCACATTTTTTAAATAATTTATACCAAGATCAATATTAGATTCTATTAAATTACAAATAAGATTAATAAAACTCTTAGAATTCAAAATTTCTTTATCAAATAAAATAGATCCACTTGAAAGCATTTTTTGGATCAAATATTTGCCCGGAGTTGTATGATTGATATATTTAAATCTTGAAATAAACACATCATAGAAAAAGGAATCATAGAAATATACATCTAAATTTACTGGAAACTTCTCAATAAAATCTTGAAATTCTTGAATGGTTTCAAAATTACCATAAGTCTCCCACCATTCGCTATATAAATAAGTTTCTAAAAGGAAAGGGTTGATATGAAGATAATAATATCCTTCGATTAATCCTCTGTCTCTTTGCTCTCTAACTATTAATTGGAACTCTTCCCATTCCAATTTTGAAATCTCACTGCATACCCATTTAGCTTGTTTTAAAAGTTGATCTTTATAACCCACCTTTTTGAAGAGAGCTATTCCCATTAAAACTCTTTTAGTTTTTTCAAATTTAGAAGAATTAATAAGTAATTTTCCGGCTATAAACTTGTCCAATAAATTTTTGTCAGTTAATTCTATTATATTACTATAATCAGAAGGATTCTCTCCATATCTCTTGGCTAAATCTAAAGCAAATCGTGGAAAACCTTCAGAAAATTCAGAGAATCGCTGAACAAGATATTCAGGTAGACCTCCAAATGCAATTCTTAATATCTCTTGAAGATACTCAGCAGAAAGATTCTTAAGTAGATACTGAAATGATTTATTAGTAGTGGTTTCCACTTCTTCTGAAATCGTAATAATCGATATTCTGGAACCTTGATTTCCAAAAATCTCTCTATATTCATTGTGATCCGCTAAATTACAATCATTTAATATTAAAGTTAATTCAAGGTCTTTATTTGATAATATTTTACTTATCAAATTTGAATCTTTGAAAGCTTTAGAATAGATAAAATAGGAATTATTATTTAATTCAGGAGGGGACAAGATCTCAAATACAAGCCGTCTTTTACCTACTCCCGGAAGTCCAGTAATCCGTATTATAGGAGTCTCATCATCTGGATTTTTTAATTTTTCTCGAACTTCCTTAATGATAAAAAGTCTTTGTTCCTCCTTGACATATTGCCTAGGCGTTGAGATATTTTTAAATTCCCCCCAATTTTCATATGTTATAAAATCCTTAGAGATTAAAATATCAAAAATCTTCTTCTTTATGCTTTTAGGAGATATATCTGAAATCCATTTAAACAACTTTGTATCAAAATCATTTCTACTTATCTCTTTTCCGTTCGTTGAATAAAGTTCAAATTGGGTTACTAAAGATTTTACAATAATTTCTTTAACACTTGAAGTTAACGGCTTATAATCATTACTCTCAATATATAATCCAAGTTTATGGGCTGTTGCTGCCATTAAGTCTTCAATATTAAGTGTATGCAACTTAAGAACAACATTTTCTACTTTGTCTGTTTTAGTTACTTCATCTGAAAATGATCCAATTAGAATTAGATTATATACATCAGCTTCTCTATATTCTTTGAGGTCTTTTGACCATGTTTTTACTTTGTGTATATTAATTAGATTTTTTGAAGATTTTACTTGATCTACTACAATTTTAGTTGGATTTGAGTAATGCCATATTATATCAACTTTCTCAGATTCGATATTTGGTTCTAAGGCAACAGCACTCCAATTATTATCTTCATTAAATGCATCTAATACACAACTTATTGTTTGTAATAAATATCCTCTTAAAGCTTCTTGACCGCCCATAACAAATATTAAAATTTTACTTTTATTAATAATAAAATCAATTAATTTGAATATTAAAATAAAAAATGTAGATATATTCTATTATATTCTACTATTCTTAGGATAATATATTCAAACAGAGAGTATAATAAAACTAATTTAAAATAATTTTTTCACTATGTAATTATGATGTAAGCACGGAAAGATAAGACAATTACCGGGGAAATTGGTGAAAAATATTTATTTTTATTACTTTTAAATTATAAGAATTTTAAAATTCAAAAAGATACAATTATAATTTCATCGGTAGAGTTAAGCTTCCATAGGTCTCGGATAATGATAATTTTTAGTATCTACGAAATCGATGGAAAAGAAAATTTTGTTAGTAATGCTAAAATAATTGAAGAAATAATCAATAACCTTAAAAAGAATATAATTTAAATTAATTAATCTAATGGTTAAATAATATAATTTGAGGAATTAACGAGATTTAATTCTCAGTAAGGTAAATAATTTCAAAATGGATGTATATTTAAAATATTAGATGAACTATCTTTAGTTAAAGAAAATCATAAGATTTTTTAAATTAACGAAAATGGAAAATTCAGAAAAAAAAGCACCATCTTCACCATCTTTTATAGAGGTAGAAGACGACATCCTGATCAATTTCTTTTGCGATAGAATAGAGAAAGATGAGATCAAAATTGTTAATGAAATGGAACTCTTTGATATACATGATGAGAAAATCGAGGAACTACGTTGTAAGGATAAATATAAAGATATTGATAAAAATAAACTAGCAAAAATACTGAAAGACTTATTAATTGAAGGTAAGAAAGGAGAAGACAAAGCAAAGGTACTGAAACTACAAAAGTTAGTTTTTCAAAGATTGTGGCCCCACTTTGTAAGAAATGCTATTAAACTCTTAAGGCAAAAAGATCCGAGAGATAAAGGTATCCTGAAATTTGATTTTGGGGTAAAAAAATTAATGGATTATTTCCAAGAATTTTCCAAATTCGAAGAACTACTTTATGGTATTGATGAGTATTATAGAGATCATTCTTTACATGTATTTCGAGTATATTTTCTAGGAGAATATTTAATTAGAGAATCTCTGAAAGGATATGAAAAAATAAAAATTCTAAATTTACCGAATGTTATTGGGGAAATTAAACCTGAAGAAAAAGAATCAATGTGGTGTATAATTGCTTTATGTCATGATTTAGGATACCCTCTTCAAAAGTTAGATGAATTAAACAAAAAATTAGTTAAAATTCTTGAATATTTCGGAACATCAAATTTTCATCCATTAAGGTATAGTTTACCATTGGAGGGTACTATTCTGGATAAATTTATTCTAAATATAATATCTTCTAGATTAACAGATGATTTTAAAATTCATTTACAATCAAAGTTTTATACAAAATATTCTAACGCATATGAGAAATTAAGTCATGGGATAATGTCTTGTATTTTATTAATGAAAAATTTAGTTTATTTTAAAGAGACTGATTATGAAATGCATTTTCCCGAAGGCTTTATTTTAAAGCGAGAATCGGGTAATAAAGAGAAGCTTTATAAAGAGGCTGCCAGACAGTTTATTATTAGAAAAGAAATTTTAAGAGCTATAGCTTCCCACGATAATGAAGATATTTATCATGTTAAAATGAATAATTTTCTTTTCTTGCTCATCATGTGCGATGAGTTGCAAGAATGGAGTCGCCCAACATCTCATAGACGTGTCTTATACCCCCTTGAAGATATGACAGAAGTTATTAAGATTGCAGAATTTAGTAAAGAATCTATTGACATTGAATTAACATTAAGTTTTTCTGAAGATGATCTAAAAGAGTACTCTAAGAAAAAATTTGTAAAATTTATAAGATTATTACGAAGTGCCGTAGCTTCAGATTCAAGAAAATTTAATTTCAAAATAGTTGTTACGAACAGAGAGAATTATAGATGTATTTTTGAATACGACAGTCCAAAAAAATTCTATGACACCAAAAAGGATCCAAGTTTATCCTATGATGAACCAAAATGCGAGAAAATAAATCCTGATGACACTATCGATCAAGAATTCACTCTTAAAACTATTACAGATCTATAAATTTTGTAACTTATAGGAAAATGGGAATAGATCAATTAGTAGAAATTGGAGTCAAGGAAACCTCAAGAGATGCTATAACATTCACAACAAAAACTCAATTATGGTGTCAACTTCCATATCCAAATCATCCAAAAGGATGCCCAAACTATAATAATAAAGAAACTTGTCCCCCAAAAGCAAGATATAAACCAGAAATTTTAGATCATTATTCCAACTTTTTTTTAATTTATGCAAATTTTAACATAAAGAAACAAAAGGAAAGGATGTTAGAAATCCATCCAAATTGGTCTCAAAAACAAGCAAGCTGTTTATTATATTGGCAAAATTCTGTAAAAAAAAAATTAAGAGACTTTATTAATGAAATTTACAGGAGAAATAAGAAAAAAAGAATTTATATACTCTCATGTGGTTCTGGTTTTAATTCAATGGATTTCAATCAGGATTTAGTTTATAGTATGGAAGCAATAGGTATTGACGTCTTAAATACATTAAGAAATAATAGTATAGATTTTGAGGTAAAACCAATTGAAAAAGCAATTTTGACTACACTTCTTTGTTCAATTGAACCACTTTTGATTGAAAAAGATGATTTGTTAAGTCACGCTTAATTATGTTCTTACATATCAATTTTTGAATCGGACAGATTTCTACGCAATCAATGGAGTTTAGACAGTAGCTACAATCAAGATTTTCATTGAATCTCTGTATTTTTCTGTTGATCCGCTTATGTGAAATAATTTTTTTGAGAGAATTTTGTTTATCAATTTTAACATAGCAATTTGTTCTATTTTTGAATGCTGTACATGGAAATAATTTAAGATCTGTTGTTATCATATATTTGCTTATTATCGCTTGACAATCTATACAAGAGTTGCTTAAGATTGAGAAAGCTGTGCCGATTTCCACTTTGTTATTACTATACTTCTGTTTTAACCTTAAAATGTTCTGATATAATGCTTTTTCATCAAAAATTAAATCCTTTGAATGTTCTTTTGCTCTACCATGAAATATTAGTCTTAGTATTTTAATATGAGTAACCTTAAGTTCATTTAAAAGAAAATCAATTGTTTCATCTAGTTGACTAATGTTTAGGTTTGTGGGTATAATGTGAACTTCGGTTTTAATTTTAAATTTTTCCACACTTTTTATAGAGTTTATTACATTTTCTAATGCGAAATTACTCTGAGTTAAAAGCCCATATACTTCTTTATCAATTGTTTGAAAGTTAAATCTTAATGTGAGATTAGGGCTATTTCTATACTTATTCAGAATATCTTCAGGAATCGATTGATAATTACCATTTGAAAAAACACTCCCACATGTATAAATTTCAAGTTCAAAATTTTTATCCAATATGAATCCTATTAATTCATCAATATCAGGATGTTGAAACGGTTCTCCTCCAGAAAGCTGAATTTTTTCTATTCTTAATCTTTTAGCATCTAAAAGAATTTTTTTGATAGTCTTCTTATTAATAAAGCTATTCTTTCTTAGATTCGAATGACTTGAACAAAAAACACAATTTAGTGGACACTTATTGGTAATTTCGATTAGTAATTCTTTCTTTTTTACCAATGTAAAATCCCTTTATTTAATGATTAAAAATTGATTTAAATTATATTAAAATCTTTCCATATGTTTTTAATAAAAAAAATATAAAAATTACTTCTTTATTACTCTTCTATCAAGTTACAAATAAAAATGTAACTATTAGAATTTTTAGTTTATATTGTATTTATTATTAATTATATCTTTGCATGCAAAAATGTATACAACTTTTTATTAGAGTTAATTTTATAATAATTGTGACCGACAAAAATGATGTTATATATATCTTAAGCAAATTAGATGTTTTATCTAAAAATATTATTAATATATCAAATGAATTTAAGATGGAAGTTATAAAACTAAAAACATATTTCTCTATTCCTGATTCTACATTGGATAAAAAACCTTGGGAATCCATTCCAGAGAAATTTTTTCATGATTTTTTAAAACCCTTATTAGAAAAGAAGAAAAAAATGACTAAAAAAGAAATGTTAAAGGAAGCAGAAAAACAAAATAAATATAATTCTCAAAACACCCTAAATCAATATTTACCAATTTTGGAAAGTAAAGGATTCATTAAATCTACAAAAGATAAAAGAGAGAAAGTATATACATTAAAGCCATCTTAATTTAATTTTTTATGAAAGATCCAGAAGATAATGAACAATCTGGACAAGTATTTCTTTATTAATATCCCGTAAAGTATTTAAACGTAAATTTTCAAATAATTGAATAGAATGAAAATATTTGTATTTTAATAGAAAATTTATAAAAAATATATAATAATGATGAGTAATAAAAAAAATTGTGCCTACCAAATAGGTGGTATTGTAGGAAGCAGCAAAATTCACTTGACTGACAGTCGTGATTTAACTATCTTAGAAATAATGGAAGAATATAATTTAGGAAAAGAAAATTTTTGTTTTTCTTTAGATTCCATTTCCAATATTGTTATTGCAAAAATAGAAAAACCGGTGCAAACCAATGTTGTATCAAAATTAATAAAAATCACATTGGATAATTGTGAGATATTATATTGTGATTATAACTGTAATTTTATTACCAGAGGTAAAACGATCGTTAGTGTAGGTAATCTATATAATAACCAATCATTAATGCCCCTAAAAATTGATCATGCTAAAGAAATACCAATAGTTAAAAGGTCCTATAAAGATAAACGATTTAAATTAGGGGATTATTTAGTAGTCTATAATCCAGCAACCGATTTATATGATTATATCCATCATTTAGCTGATGACTACAACCTTAGGAATAATGTCTATACTAAGGAGAGAGGCAATATACGGCATCATGACGATCTAAATAAATTTAACAACAATCCCCCTAATATCAAGAGGAGATTTTTCAAAGAACATTTTAAAATTCATAGTAAATTTGCTAGTGAAAGAGCAAAAAAAGGGGAAATTGGATGGGGGAGAGCTCATGAATTACACCCTAAGTTTTATTCTCAAATGGCCTCAGAAAATATGAAGAAGTTACATCAAGACCCCGATTTCCAAGAAAGACATTCCAAAAGGGCATCTGAAAATATTAATGAATATTTAAAATCGGAAGAATTTTATGAAATGACTAGGATCGCTGGAGAAAGAGGGAAGAAATATTTGATCGAATATAATAAAAGTGAAAAGGGACGAAAAAAGTCATCCGAAATTGGAAAACAGGGTAAGATGAAATGTCAGGAATGTGGTCAAGAAGTCTTTGGCAGAGCTGAAATGAATCACCATTATAAAACGAAACATCCCAAAGTATGGGCACAGCGACAGAACATTTTTCAAAAAGGTTCTATTGAATACGTAAGGAGTGAAGAAGGACGGAAAGTTCAATCAGAAAAGGCAAAAAGTGGAAAGATAACATGCCATATATGTGGGGAAATAATATATGGTGCAAGTAAATTAAGAAAACATTATGCAAAGGTGCATAACGATCCTGTGTCATGTCCTTTTTGTGGAAGATCTTGCAAGGGAAAGGGGGGACTGAGTACTCATGTAAGATTCTGCCCAGAAAACCCAGATCGCGAGGTTCGAGAAGTTGGAAGTTTTCCTTGTCCTTTTTGCGACAAAGTCTTTGGTTCACAGAGAGGGTTATCAGGGCATATTACTAGGGGACATAGGATAATTAACCATAAAATTATTGATATTGAAATCATCGAGTGTGAACCGATAGCCATATATAATTTATGCATAAAAAATTTTGATAATTTTGGTTTATCTGCTGGGATATTTGTCAATAAATAAAGCTATTGTTTTCTATGAAAACCTATAAAAAAGGTTAAACTTTCATCAAGATTCTCAACTTTTTATAAATAATCAAAAGGTTTAAACAACCTAAAATTTTATGAATTTATAAAAATTCTAAAGAATATGAATATAAAAAAAATAGCAGAAAACATTTATGAGATTCCTCCTAAAACCCTGATGACACGTATTCAGGGTAATATAGAGAAATTTCAGATGAGAGTTCCTGTCAGAATTTATGCTAATAACTATATTTTAGAAAAGATTAAACAAGATCGTACATTGGATCAAATATCTAATGTTGCATGTTTACCTGGGATACAAAAACATGCTATCGCATTATCAGATGCGCATCAAGGATATGGTTTTTGTATTGGGGGTGTTGCTGGAACAGATGCCACAGATGGTATGATTTCGCCTGGCGGCGTTGGATACATAAGAGCATAGGCTTTTATGCCAAACACGATATCAACTGTGGAGTAAGACTTCTAAGAACTAACTTGTCTATAAACGATATTAGAAGTTTGCTTCCAAATTTAATTGACAATATTTTTAAAAATATACCATCTGGTTTAGGTTCAAAAGGTAAACTAGATATCAGTTATTCTGATTTAGATAAGGTTTTGAATG
>SDBV01012982.1_pt1 | contig 10640 bp, 7 predicted proteins | sample 2277081 | NCBI WGS metagenome assembly SDBV01 (sample SAMN10402039, study PRJNA504765) | marine sediment metagenome | isolation source: marine sediment core GS10_PC15, 223 cmbsf | place: Arctic Ocean: Southern Knipovich Ridge | collected 2010
ACTGCAAAGTGGTTTTCTAACCGGTTTGGGTTAACTGTAGAAGATGCATGAGTTAAAGCTCCCATCTTGAAAGTCGTATGTGTGTCTCAGGTAATCATATCTTTAAGGTAAAACGACAGACCGAGTAAAATACTTTGAATTGTTGGTAAAATCAAATCTTATCACACAACGTAACAAGATTTAACACTGAGCTAGGTAGATATGGAGGTTGACACTGACACGTTGTGTCAATTCGATACACTCCCTAATGAAATTTTGTTGATCGTACTATCTTTCCTTGGATGTAAACACGATCTACAAATAGCTCGGTTTGTATGTAAACGTTGGTTTTCAGCTATCAGTAAATTAGAGTTCAATGGGTATAGGTGTGATAGTAGTGGTGTAACAAGATGTGTAGCAGGTAAAGGATGGATTTCGGTTTTGCGGTGGTTACGAGAAGGTAAGTTATGTTTGTGGAACGTAAAAGAGGTGTGCGGGAGTGCAGCACAAAAAGGACGCCTCAAAGTGTTGGGGTGGATAGATATAAATGATATCACACAGCACGAGAGTTATATACTTCATAAGTGTGTATCAAAAGGACAAATAGGGGTTGGAAAATGGTTGGTTGCTAACTTTAAACTAACTGATATAGATGCGCGATCAAAAGATAACTGGGCACTTTGTAGGTGTGTGGCAGCTGGTTACCTGGAGTGTGTCAGATGGTTTGTCGACCACTTTAGTTTAACTGTAGAAGATGCACGAGCTAACGATAACCTGGCTCTTCGCGAGTGCGTAAGAAACGGCAACCTGGAGTGTGCAAAGTGGTTTGTTGACCATTTCAAGCTAACAAGAAAAGATGCGCGATCTAGAGATAATAATGCCCTTATTTGGTGTGTATCTCGTGGTCATCTGGAGTGTGCAAAATGGTTTGTTAATCACTTTAATCTCATAGTAGAAGATGCACGAGCTAGAAATAATTATGCACTTCGTTGGTGTGTAGCAAATGGTCACTTGGAAACTGCAAAATGGTTTGTTGATAAGTTTAATCTAACCATTGAAGATGCGCGAGCAGAAAATAATGGAGCTCTTTGTGAGTGTGTAGGACGTGGTCATACAAAGACTGTAAAATGGTTTGTTGCCCACTTTAAACTTACTATTGAAGATGCACGAGCAGATGATAACTATGCTCTTCGTTGGTGTGTACGTAGTGGCCACCTGGAGTGTGCACGCTGGTTTGTTGATCACATTGGTCTGGCTGTAGAAGATGCAAGGTCTAGAGATAACGAAATGCTTCGTCTCTGTGTATCAAATGGTCACCTGGTGTGTGCAAAATGGTTTGTTGACTACTTTAAGCTAACTGCAAAAGATGCGCGGGTTCAAGATAACCGGGCTCTTCGTGTGTGTGTAGAAAATGGTCACACTGAGACTGCGCGCTGGTTCGTTAACTACTTCGGTCTAACAGTGGAAGATGCACGATCCGATATTAATAGAGCTCTTCGTGAGTGTGTATCAGGTGGTCATACAGAAACCGCAAAATGGTTTGTTGACCACTTCAAGCTAACAGTGGAAGATGCAAGGTCTAGAGATAACTATGCTCTTCGTTATTGTGTAAGAAATGGTCACCTAGAGTGTGCTAAGTGGTTTGTTAACCACTTCGGGCTGACTGTAGAAGATGCACGAGCAAAAGATAATCACGCTCTCCATTGGTATGTAGCAGCTGGTCACTTAGAGTGTGCAAAATGGTTTGTTGCTCATTTCAAGCTAACTACTGAAGATGCAAGAGTTAAACTCCCATCTTGAAAGTTGTGTGTGTGCCAGGTAACCAGTCAATGGTTCAATCTTAATATACATTCGTCTGAGATCATCTCTTTAAGGTAAAACGGTGAACCGAGTAAAATACCTTGAATTGCCGATAAAATCAAATCTTATTACATCATATAACAAGATCCAAAGTGAAAGTTATCTAACACAGATCTACCTAGATAGGTATGGAGGTTGACACATCTCGATTTGATACACTCCCTAACGAAATTTTGTTACTTATACTATCTTTTCTTGGATGTAAACACGAGTTACGGATAGCTCGATTGGTATGTAAACGTTGGTTTTCAGCTGCTAATGGGTTAAAGTTCAATGGATATCTGTGTGATAGTAGTGGTGTAACAAGATGTGTAGCGGGTAAAGGATGGATTTCGGTTTTGCAGTGGTTGCGAGGTGGTAAGTGGTGTCCGTGGAACGTAAAAAAGGTGTGTGGAAGTGCAGCAAAAGGAGGACAGCTCAAAGTATTGGAATGGATAGATAGAAGTGATATCACAAAATATAGGAGTTATATACTTCGTAAGTGTGTATCAAAAGGACAAATAGAAGTTGGAAAATGGCTTGTCAATCACTTTGATCTAACTAAAAAAGATGCACGAGCTAGTAATAATGAAGCTCTTCGCGAGTGTGTGAAAAACGGGCACCTGGAGTGTGCAAAGTGGCTTGTTAGCCACTTTAAACTAACAGTGGAAGATGCACGAGCTAAGAATAACAGAGCACTTTGTTGGTGTGTAGGAAGTGGTCATCTAGAGTGTGCAAAGTGGCTAGTTAAAAAGTTTAATCTAACAGTGGAAGATGCACGAGCAAATGATAATGAAGCTCTTCGTTGGGGTGTAGAAAATGGTCACACTGAAACTGCGAAGTGGTTTGTTAACCGTTTTAATCTTACCATAGAAGATGCACGAGCCAATAATAATTGGGCTCTTCGCTGGTGTGCAAAATATGGTTGTACAGAGAGTGTAAAATGGTTTGTTATGCATTTTGGTTTAACTATAGAAGATGCACGAGCTGATGATAATGACGCTCTTCGTTGGTGTGTGTCAAATGGTCACCTAGAAACTGCGAAGTGGTTTGTTGACCACTTTGATTTAATCGCAGAAGATGCACGAGCAGATGATAATGAAGCTCTTTGTGGGTGTGTAAAAAATGGCCACACTGAAACTGCACATTGGTTTGTTGACTACTTTGGTTTAACTGTAGAAGATGCGCGAGCAGATAATAACTATGCTCTTCATATGTGTATAGCAGAGGGTCACATTGAAACTGCACGCTGGTTTGTTGACCGTTTCGGTTTAACAGTAGACGATGCACGATCAAAAAATAATGAAGCTCTTCGTACGTGTATAGCAGAGGGTCACGTAGAGTGTGTCCAGTGGTTTGTTGGTCATTTCACTTTGACCATAGAAGATGCGCGATCACAGGATAATTTTGCTCTTCGTTACTGTATAGCAAACGGTCATTTAAAGTGTGCTAAGTGGTTTGTTGACTATTTTGGTTTAACTGCAGAAGATGCACGAGCAGATAATAATTGGGCACTCCGTGGGTGTGTGACAAACGATCACCTGGAGTGTGCTCGGTGGTTTGTTGACTATTTTAGTTTAACAGCAAAAGATGCGCGAGCTAATAACAATTTTACTTTTCACGAGTGTGTATCTAATGGTCACACTGAGACTGCGAAATGGTTTGTTGAGCACTTCGGTTTAACTATGAAAGATGCACGAACTGTAGATAATGAAGCTCTTTGTTGGTGTGTAGGAAACGGTTACACTAAAACTGCAAAATGGTTTGTTGAGCATTTCAGTTTAACTATCAAAGATGCACGAGCTAATAATAATTATGCGTTGTGCTGGTGTGTATCTCATGGTCATACTGAGTGTGCACGCTGGTTTGTTAGCCACTTTAAGTTAACTGTGGAAGATGCACGCTCTGAAGATAACCGAGCTCTTCGTAATTGTGTATCAAACGGTCATACAGAAACTTCAAAGTGGTTTTCTAACCGGTTTGGGTTAACTGTAAAGCTCCCATCTTGAAAGTCGTATGTGTGTCAGGTAATCATATCTTTAAGGTAAAACGGTGAACCGAGTGAATTACCTTGAATTGCCGATAAAATTAAATCTTATTACATCGTGTAACAAGATTTAACACTGAACTAGATATGGAGGTTGACACATCTCGATTTGATACACTCCCTAACGAAATTTTGTTACTTATACTATCTTTTCTTGGATGTAAACACGAGTTACAGATAGCTCGGTTTGTATGTAAACGTTGGTTTTCAGTTGTTAATGGATTAGAGTTCAATAGGTATCGGTGTGGTGGTAGTGGTGGTGTAACAAGATGTGTAGCGGGTAAAGGATGGATTTCGGTTCTGCAATGGTTGCGAGGTGGTAAATGGTGTTTATGGAATGTGAAAAAAGTGTGTAGTAGTGCATCAAAAAGAGGACAACTTGAAGTATTGGAATGGATAGATAGAAATGATATCACAAAATATAAGTGCCATATACTTTGTAAGTGCGTAATAAATGGTCACCTGGAGTGTGCGCAGTGGATTGCTGATCACTTTGGTCTAACTGTAAAAGATGCGCGAGAAAGGGATAACTGGGCCCTTTGTAAGTGTGTGGCAGATGGTCACCTGGAGTGTGCTATGTGGCTTACTGATCAGTTTGATCTAACTATAGAAGATGCACGAGCTTGGGGTAATGAAGCTCTTCGTGAGTGTATAGGAGGAGGTCAACTAGAGACCGCAAAGTGGTTTGTTGACCATTTTGGACTAACAGAAGAAGATGCACGAGCTGATTGTAACGAAGCTCTTTGTTTATGTGTAGCGAACGGTCACCTGGAGTGTGCAAAATGGTTTGTTGACTACTTTGGTTTAACTGTAGAAGATGCACGTGCCAATGATAATGAAGCTCTTCGTGTGTGTGTATTACATGGTCATACGGAGTGTGCAAAATGGTTTGTTGACCACTTTAAGCTAACAGTACAAGATGCACGAGCTAAAGATAACTGGACTCTTCGTGTGTGTGTGGGATATGGTCATACAAAGACTGTAAAATGGTTTGTCAATCACTTCGGTTTAACTACAGAAGATGCACGAGCTTATAATAATGAAGCTCTTAGTGTGTGTGTAGAAAACGGTCATACAAAATGTGCGAAATGGTTTGTTAACTACTTCGGTCTAACAGTAGATGATGCTCGAAGTGTAAATAATGAAGCTCTTCGTTGGTGTGTAACAAAAGGTCATACAAAGACTGTTGAATGGTTTGCTGACCGTTTTGGGTTAACTGTAGAAGATGCATGAGTTAAAGCTCCCATCTTGAAAGTCGTATGTGTCAGGTAATCATACCTTTAAGGTAAAACGGTGAACCGAGTAAAATACCTTGAATTGCCGATAAAATTAAATCTTATTACATCGTGTAACAAGATTTAACACTGAACTAGATATGGAGGTCGACACTGGCACTTTGTGTCAACTCGATACACTCCCTAATGAAATTTTGTTGATTATACTATCTTTCCTTGAATGTAAACACAGTTTACAAATAGCTCGGTTTGTATGTAAACATTGGCGTTCAGTTGTTAATAGATTAGAGTTCAGTAAATATAGGTGTAATCATTTTGACGTAACAACGTATGTAGCGGGTAAAGGATGGATTTCGGTTCTGCAGTGGTTGCGAAACAGTAAACGGTGTTCATGGGATGTGCAAAAAGTGTGTAGTAGCGCAGCAAAAGGAGGACACCTCAAAGTGTTGGGGTGGATAGATATAAATGATATTACACAGCACAAGTACCATATACTTTGTGAGTGTGTAGCAAATGGTGAGCTGGAGTGTGCTAAGTGGTTGGTTAACTACTTTGATTTAACTATAAAAGATGCACGAACTTATGACAACTATGCACTTCGTTTGTGTGTATCAGATGGTCATCTAGAGTGTGCACGCTGGCTTGTTAGTCACTTTGGTTTAACTGCAAAAGATGCACGAGCTAATGATAACTGGGCTCTTAGCCAGTGTGTATCACAAGGTCACCTAGAGTGTGTAAAGTGGTTTGCTGGTCACTTTGGTTTAACTGCAAAAGATGCACGAGCTAATGATAACTGGGCTCTTAGCCAGTGTGTATCACAAGGTCATCTTAAAACTGCGAAATGGTTTGTTAATCACTTCAGTTTAACGGTAGAAGATGCACGAGCTAGAAATAATTATGCACTTCATATGTGTGTATCTAGTGGTTATTTAGAGACTGCAAAGTGGTTTGTTGACCGTTTCGGTTTAACTGTAAAAGATGCACGAGCAAATAATAATTATGCTATTCATTGGTGTGTATCAAATGGTCACACCGAGTGTGTGAAATGGTTTGTTAACCATTTCGATTTAACAGTAGAAGACGTAGGTTTTTGTGAATTTATATCAGAGGGTGACCTAGAAACTGACAAGTGGTTAACTGACCACTTCAAGCTAACTATTGATATGTAATGTAAAATTAATATTGACTCTCTCCATCCTATCTATTTTGTACAAACAGTACAAAATGGTAATAGTGATATATATTTAATATATATCACATATCTATATATAGATATCATTTTTGATTTGAATTTTATGTATTATATTTATGATATAATAGTTTTTGAACTCTACATTTACAACATCTCTGAAAAATAAAAAAAGGTATAGTTAGTTGTTTTGGAATATGAAATATATAGTAGAGTGAAAGAAGTGATTTCGACCCGGAGCCGACGGTCAGGTAATTTGTCACAAAATCGTGTTGAAAACACGTAAAAAGGTCGGAGCCTTTTTTGTCCCAAATGTTACTATGAAATATATAGTAGAGTGAAAGAAGTGATTTCGACCCGGAGCCGACGGTCAGGTAATTTGTCACAAAATCGTGTTGAAAATACGTAAAAAAGTCGGAGCCGGAGCCTTTTTTTGTCACAAATGTTACTATGAAATATATAGTAGAGTGAAAGAAGTGACTTTAACCCGGAGCCGGCGGTCAGGTAATTTGTCACAAAATCGTGTTGAAAACACGTGAAAAAGTCGGAGCCGGAGCCTTTTTTTGTCACAAATGTTACTATACACTACATAGATATCAGTTTATTGTATTTTATCATCAATAAACTAATAACAAAAATCCTAGTTTTCAACTAAAAGCTTTCGCAAGAACTTACCAAACATTTTTTTACAAGAAGGATCGAGTTCCCATCTTGAAAGTCGTGAAAACATACCTCTAATTGAGGCAGCCATTTTTACTTCTCCGGTACTGTATGTATCTGTTTCTAGTAGTTTATGTAAAAACGTAAATTAATAGAATTAACATCTGATTTGCATCTGATTTGCATCTAAAGAAAATTATTTACAAAATGATAAACCAACTGTGCACTCTGCACCATAATCACTTGCTATAGCTGAAGCATTAGCTTCAATTGAATCTAAAACTTCACACCCTCTAATAGGAGAGTTAATTGCATAGCGAAGCTGGTATATATAATGATTGATAGTTTTATCTGTTGAAGAACCACCTAAACATTTACAAAAAGGGATATTATTTTGATCACAGTAACATAGAGCTTGCAATTGACTGTTACATATGATATTAGCACCAACCCAACTATTTTCATCTTTACTTAGACAATTAATATCACCTCCGTTAAGTTTACTCCCAACTGGAACCCAACGATTTTTATATTTTACTTCTTTCAAGGCGTTTCCAGGATTAGAAGTACATGAAGCCCAGTGTGCAGTTGCTAGAGATGTGAAATTTGCTCTTACTGATTCAATCATTTCGTTGGTACTAAAAGAGTTATTAAGACCATATTGGAACGTCATATAATATGAAAACACGTCATAACCTCCATCACTATTACCACATCCGCAAGATGGGAAATTATCTGAACAAATGCACAAAGAAGTGGCATCAGGAGCACACTCGATAGAACAGTAATTATCGCTATTGGCAACAACGCAATTAACAGCACATTGTGTGGATGTGGATGGATTTGCTAAAGAGAGGGAGGATATAGCTAGGAACGTTAAAAAAAGAGATAAAAAATTCATACTTACTTACTTAAACTATACATATTTTGGGTAAAGAAGTGATTCGGGGGCAAATTGCCCCCAATGCTCTTTCCAATCGGATCCGATCGAAAAGTATCCAGTATATTCATAAAAAGATTTAGTGATATTGATACTAATGGTAGTACGATACACTACGATACATTACACTGTTAATATACTTCTGTACTATCCTAATGGAAGAAATATATAAAAGATATACTCCACAACGTGGACTTCGGAGCAGGTTGGATCAAACGCTAACAACACAAACCTGTGGAGTTTCTATATCAGGAGCTGGTCTTGCAACGATAAGCCCTGGCTGTATCAGATTTGGTGTATGTAGTCCGGGATCTGCTCCAGCAGGATGTAAAATATGTCAAAATAATTCGTCATGTGCTCTTGTAAGTCCACAAACTGCGGTTCCTATAACATCCTCATACAATAATATCAAAACACAGAGAGATGGAAGTACACCTCCAGCCGCAACTAACAGTGTCCAAGAATGGGCAACAGGTGGGTCGCTTGGAATCTATAATGGAAGCAGCGACTACTACATGGGAATGAATCCATTTGATGATGCAAATGTACAAGAAAGTGGAAATGGAACAGTAAACTACAAGTCCTTATCCCTTTCGTTCGCTAAAATATCTAGCAACTCAACAGACGAAAGTATTGTACTTGATACAACTAGTGACGGAAAGCAGATAAACTCAGGAGATTGGGTGGTTATATATACTCCTGATCTCAGTACGTTCGGAGAAGATGATAGTGACGGTCCGTGGTTTCTGAGTATAGACAGTGGAAGCGATTTTGTCTATTATGATGCTAGTAAAGCATCATATGATGACAGTACGTCAACATTTACAGGGAAAAATGCTTACTATGTTGCATTTCAAATATTTTCTGCTAATAATCCAGGTGGTAGTGGTGGTATGTATCAGGGAGATCCTTTTTTCCTTTGGAGTTGGGGAGGAATTGGTAAATCAAGTCCGTCGGATACTCTTAACGGAGCTGGATTCGCACCTGGTAACCCTCCTGACACTGAAGGAATAGTGGGATATACGGGATCACAACAAAGTACCTCTACTAAATATGGTGAAAATGGTTCAGATCTAACTCCGTGGATCGTAATGTTTAAACGTCAAAAAATAGACTGGATCCCTGAGTCAGGAGATCCAATGGGGTTGAATATAGGTACAATGACATCAGGTGCAAGTGATTATACTCAATGGGGTTGTCAAAGTAGGTGGGTAGGAGTTGGAGATGATAAACAAACAGTTGCTGTTGATTTTCTTTATAAGGATAGTACAACACACTACAGTACAAATCCTCCCCCCTACACTTTTATGTACTTTGTTGCTACATCTGTTGGAGGTTGTATTGGATATACGTCTAACGGAGGGCAACCTCCAACTACACTGTATGGGTGTACAACCACTGGATGTGCACAAGTTGATGGATCTTTTACAGGTTCCACCTATCCTAGTGATCCAAACTGTGGTTCTGGTTGTTATGCTTGTCAAAGTGGAGATTGCAGTCTAGTTCCAACTACATCTCCGTTTAGTGGCACTACATATCCTGATAGTAGCTGTGGAGGGGTAGGGTGTACAACATATCAGTGCTCTAATGGATCCTGTGAAGAAGCACCAGCGGGTACAACAGGGACCTATAACACATCTGACTGTGATAATTCTTGTGACGTCGTTTACGGATGTGGAAGTGGAGACACGTGTCAACAAGTAGACCCAACTACATTTAGTGGAACACAATATCCCAATGATTCGACGTGCGGAGGAACATGTAACGGAGGTGGAGGTGGAGGAATAGGGAATGAAAATATAATACTTTATGCCGGGATTGGAGTAGGAGTTATTCTACTTATATTAGTGATGTTGATATTTGTAAGACGACGCTAATTAGCTTGATTATCATATAAATGAAGAAATGTTGTTATCTCGTTGTACAGATCTTTCCCCAGCTTTATATCTATCACTAAAAACGTGAAGTTTTCGAAGTATATACGTTTTGTTGTTCTTTAGTTTAAAATTTTGATCTATACACAAAGATAAGATTTGGTTTAGTTTATATTCGATAACATTGGTTGAGACAATGTCTAAAGCCATTTTAAAGTATTTCATATCTTAAAAGGTTGTTTTAAGATAGATGTAGCTTTTAAATTAGATATAAAACAAGTTAAGAAATCTCGTTAGCAAGGGATTGTAAAGCTAAACTCAACGATTTAGCATCAGCATGTTTGTAAAGTAATCGTGTAAGTATACCAGCATGAACAGTTACATAGTATATATCCTTCTCTTTCTGACCAATACGATTAATTCTACCTTCAAGTTGTTCTCGTGTAGCTTGATTACTAGGGTACACACTAGTGATAACCACCGATAACCGAGTAAGTGTATATCCTTCAGCTTTCCTAATGGGTACAATGACAACGCGATAATCAGGTACACTACCGTTATTTACAGCGTCATCACTCAGAAAGAGAGAATCATTTCCCTTAATCATAAATATACTATCCTTACTTACTTTAGCATCTTTAGATGTTGTTAACAAATCATACAAAATAGTTGGCTTACCTGCACTATCAGGCAATTCAATATCAGAAGCGGGATTGCCCATAATATTAGCCATTAAGCTATAGGCCCTGTCAGTGATGGTTTTCATTCCTTTGTCAGTAAGCCAGGGATACATTTTTTGGGAAAAATATTTTTCATAGAGGTGAACGAAGACGGCGTCCTCCCACATGTATTTCTGGTTCAGATATCGGTTCACAAA
>SDBV01012983.1_pt1 | contig 10640 bp, 11 predicted proteins | sample 2277081 | NCBI WGS metagenome assembly SDBV01 (sample SAMN10402039, study PRJNA504765) | marine sediment metagenome | isolation source: marine sediment core GS10_PC15, 223 cmbsf | place: Arctic Ocean: Southern Knipovich Ridge | collected 2010
ATGATTCAATTAATAATTTAGGGTAGTTATTAATAGACTGTATTATTCATATCATCTTATCTTAATTAACTGTGGATCTGTCGGCTGCCTCTGTACTTGATGCTTATGATTTCCGCGTAAATGATGCCCGTATAGATGCAAGCGTAGCATCCAGTGCAAAAGTTTTTGTAAAAGAAAACCTGGACATTAATGCTTCAATTGCGAGTGACATCAAATATCGTGGTGGTGCTAAAGTAAGGACCAACCGATCGAGAAACTGGCAATAAGTTATTCCGGCAAAACACTTTATAGCTTTAATTAAATCCCATGGAAGCCTGTGGGATTTTTTTTATTTCCTGAAAAAGTGGGACGAGGTTTTACCTAAAAAAGTCCAATAAAACTTTTTGCATAAAATGCAGGCAATATCTTTCTTCATCATATATTGTAACAACTTAATCAGTTAATTTTTTAATGTATTTTAATTGAAGGAATAAAAATATTAGATTTAATGCAACCAATCACCTGCAACACGTATCATATAATTGAGCAGTTAAACTAATGACGCTGATAATCGAAAGATCAAAATCGGAAGAAGACATCGTTGAGGGGTGTAGAAAGCAGCAACCAAAGGCGCAACGGATGTTGTATGAACGATACACTACAAAAATGCTGGGTGTTTGTAGAAGGTACATAAGGGATAATTCCGAAGCCGAGCTGGTAATGGTTGGTGGATTTGTGAAAATTTTTCAAAAAATCAACCAATTCAAAGGGGAAGGATGTTTTGAAGGATGGGTGCGCCGGATTATGGTCAACGAAGCGCTGATTTATATTCGAAAGAATAAAAATATGTTTCTGGAAATGGACATCAGCAAAGCGGATAATGAACCGGATTATCAGAAACTGGATGAACAGCTGGAAGCCGATGATCTATTAAAGATGGTGAGAAAATTGCCACAAGGATACAGGATGGTATTTAACCTCTATGCGATTGAAGGATACTCACATAAAGAAATTGCATTACAATTGGGTATCAATGTGAATACTTCGAAATCGCAGTTAAGCAGGGCGCGAAAATTACTTCAACAAATGTTGAAAGAGCGCGAAGAGTGGGAAAACAGTAAAATGTTAAGCTATGAAAGGCAATACGCTAGATAAGTTGTTTCAGAACAAACTGGGAGGGATGGAAGCCAATCCTACCGAAGATGCATGGAACCAGATAAATGAAGCATTACAATCAAACAGGAGAAAAAACTATTCCAAATGGTATTTATCTTTAGCAGCTGCCATTACACTCATGGCCACGGTTTCAATTACCTGGATACAATTGAATAAGGAAACTACAACAACTATTTCACAGGTAGTTCCCAGCGAAATAATAAGCGATGAGAATTCAACCGGTTCTATGAATACAGTTGCTGCAATCGAACCTGAACTACAAACTCCGGAAAACAAAAATATATCGAATGTTGATAATTTGAAAAAGTCATCAATTACTGCTCCACTTAAAAACAACTTAATAAATGTTGAACAAATAAAGCCTGATAATCAACTGCCCGATTTAAATAATTCAGTTGCCGTTGCCATCAGCATTAATCCATCATCCCCGGGTGTGAGTGTTAAACTTTCGGGAATTGACCTGGATTTTTATCCGATGTTTTCTCCTGATGCACCCAGGGCAGACAATTCGGGACTAAAAAAAGCATTTAATTATGCACTCAAAATAAAAAATGGTGAAGAAGTCCTTTTTGATGTGAAAAAAGCAAAACAAGATCTGTTCACATTTGCAAAACAAAAACTCAAAACTGAGGAAAATTCTCAATTAAATTTCGACTAAAATGAAAAAATCATATATAACAATTTTCGGGATAATTATGTCTGTATTTTTGGCTGCAGCATCAATTACAGCCAATGGGGCTAGTTTTAACAAGAGCGATACTGTTATCCTTAAATTTAAAAATAACGTAAACGTGGTGGTTATCACCGATGCCGGAGATGACCTGAGTTCAGCTTACCAATACGACTTGAATAAAATATTCAAAAATCTTGAATACAAGATCAGCAGAAACGAAGACGGTACTATTACCCTAATCGTTGCAGATGAATATGGTGACAGGTACCTGAAAGATACTACTGTGGTTGTGAAAAGTACTTCACAAATTGATGATTCAAAGAAGACAAAATACCGTTATAGAAAACGTACGCGGAATTTTTATAATATCGATTTTGGCATGAATAATTACCTGGAAGAAGACGGTAAATTCCCCGATGAAAATAATGCGCTCTATACTGTAAGGCCCTGGGGCTCGTGGTACATTGGATTGGCTGCACTATTCAAAACAAACGTAGCAGGCCCTTTCTATATTGAGTGGGGTGGCGGAATCGACTGGTACACTTTTAAATATCAGAACAACAGGACAAGAATGTCAAAAGATGACAACGGAGTGAATTTCACTGTTGATCAAACCCCAAACATAAGCCCCATTAAGTCAAAATTATCCATCACCTATTTAAATCTCCGATTCATCCCCGTTCTTGATTTCAGCACATCACGTAGATGGGGAAATGACAGGTTGTGGAATTCAAATATCGGAAGCGGATTTCGTTTTGGCGTTGGGCCATATATAGGATACCGTATAGACAGTTGGTCAAAGTATACCTTTCGCGAAGAAGGCACAAAGAAGAAAAGCCACGATAAGAATAATTACTACCTCAACAATTTCCGGTATGGTGTCCGGGCACAAGTGGGATTTAAGGGGATTGATCTGTTTGCTACCTATGATCTGAATTCGTTATATAGCGATACTAAAAATACCCCCAACTTAAACGCATTTACTTTCGGGTTCACACTTTAGTCAAGGTATTAGAAATTAAAAAGGAGTCCTTTTCACATTATTGTAAGAAGGACTCCTTTGTTTTTTATTGATCTATTGTTCTATCGATTTGCTGATCATCATCCTCAAATCATTCAAACTACTCTTCGTCATCAGAATGAGCAGCCGCCAGTTTTTTCTGCAAATCTGCAGGTACAGGTGAGTATTCTGAGAAATCGCTAACAAAACTTGCCCGGCCTTGCGTTAAGGAACGAAGTGTTGTAGAGTATTTGTCCATTTCTGCCAGCGGAGTTTTCGCTTTAATTACCTGGTAACTTCCACTGGAATCCATACCCATGATCATTGCACGGCGCGACTGCAGGTCAGTCATAACATCTCCCATTAATTCTTCCGGAACCATTATCTCAGTATCATAAATTGGCTCAAGCAATTTGGGGTTGGCATTATTAAAAGCATCTCTGAATGCCATTTTCCCTGCAATTTGGAATGAAATGTCATTGGAATCCACGGCATGCATTTTGCCATCATAGACCATTACTCTTACGTCGCGTACATAGGACCCGGTAATCGGTCCTTCGCTCATTTTTTCCAATACTCCTTTTTGTATGGCCGGTATATACCGCTGATCAATCACCCCACCAACAATACAATTATAAAAAACAAGTTTCCCTCCCCACTCAAGATCTATTTCCTGTTTTCCACGGACATTAAACCCCTCAGGTTCGGGCATACCTTCGTGGTAAGGTTCAATATGTATATATACTTCGCCAAACTGCCCGGCACCTCCGGATTGTTTTTTATGCTTGTAGGAAGCATCTGAACCCTTTTGAATTGTTTCCCGATAGGATATCCGGGGAGTAATATAATCTACTTCAATATTATAAATGTTAGCTAATTCCCACCGGATGATATCCAGATGTAGTTCTCCCTGCCCGGAAAGAATCATTTGTCTTAACTCCCGTGAATACTCAATCTTTACGGTTGGATCCATTTGATGAAGCTTGTTCAACGCTTCACCCAATTTTTCATCATCACTTTTATTTATTGCCACTATTGCAGTTCTAATACGTGGCCTTGGGAATTCAATAGGTTCTATAGTTACATCAAAACTTTTTTCCCGAAGTGTATGATTCGTAGTTGTGTCTTTCAATTTAAGTGTTGCTCCAATATCCCCGGCTACGAGCTGGTCTACAGAATTCCTTGTTTTACCATCCATTATAAACAGCTGGTGAATTTTCTCATTTGTACTCCTTTGACTATTTACAACATCATTCCCGACTTTCACTGTTCCGGAAATTACTTTGAAAAACGACAGTTTCCCAAGATTAGGTTCTATGTGCGTTTTAAATACAAACAAGCAAGTTTTTTTAGAAGCATCGTATGCAACAGGATCTCCTGATTCCACCGGTTCCGGTTTAAGCTCTGCAGCAGTGGGGGCAACATTATCAATGAAACCCATCATCCGGCCACTTCCCATATTGTTTTTGGCTGATAAGCAAAATACAGGAAATACTTCATGGTTCACCATCCCGATTTTTAATCCCTTACGCATTTCATCTTCATCAAGAGTACCTTTGTCGAAGAACAGTTCCATTAGTTCTTCATCATTTTCTGCGGCTTTTTCAACAAGTTCATTGTGTAGCTGGTCTGCTTTATCTTTTTCAGAATCCGGGATAGGTAGTTTTTCAGGCTTTCCACCATCAGCAGGAAACTTATACATGATCATTTTCAAAAGATCAATGATAGAATCAAAGTCTTCTCCCTCGTTCACAGGATATTGCATTTGTGTAACTGCACTCCCATACCTTGATTTGAGAGATTCCAGCGATTCGTCAAAACCTGATTTCGGGTGATCTACCTGGTTAATAGCAAATATTACCGGCTTGTTGAATTTATCAACGTATCTCCAGATAAGTTCGGTACCAACTTCTACTCCTGACTGAGAATTTATAAGCATCACACTCGTATCGGCAACACGCAACGAACTCACAATTTCACCAATAAAATCATCCAGCCCGGGGGTATCTATTACATTGATCTTGTAATCTCTCCATTCGGTATGCATTGCTGTCGCAAAAACAGAATTACCTCGCATATGTTCAATCTCATGATAATCAGAAACTGTATTGTGGTTTTCTACGGTTCCTCTTCGGTTAATTAAGCCGGCTTCAAATAACATGGTCTCTGCAAGGGTTGTTTTTCCGGATTTTGAACTTCCTACAAGAACAATGTTTTTTATGTGTTTGTCATCGTAAATCTTCATGTATTAATATTTAGGATTAGTAATTGAATTTCTACTAAATTCAGGGGCACTAAAATTAGTAGAACAGAAATTAAAATGCAACAAGATTAAATACACTATTTAAATGATTTTGATCATGTAAGCTAATATGCATATTTTAAATGAGATTGAATAATGCTTCGCAGAAATCAGGCACTGGATATTTTCACCTGGTTTTAGCCTATTTTAAGGTTAAATTCTAAATAATATCACGAATTATGGGGTAGTATTTTTGAAACAATATGAAAGATATTTCTGTTTATTAATTAATTAGATAAACCTTTTCTAACTAATTCTATATTATGAAAGATGTTTTAAACAATCGATGGGAAATATTTTCGGCAAAAAAATCAAATTCTCCAACTTACAATTGATCCTGTTTTACGGATCGCTTTTATTGGTAGTAATTACCGTTTATATTTTGGCCTGAGTATTAAAGGACAATAAACGCAATCAACTCATTTGCTAGTTCTTCTGCCTTTGATTCGTTCTCGGGCAGTTTTTCTGCAAGGTAATTAAATAATGACTCTACACCCATATAGGAAACTATACGGCCGGTTTTGATATATTCTTTAACCTTTTCAAACACCCTGGGGTGAATCACGGTGGAACCGGGTTTATCATGAATGGCTTGCAGATAGTTCAAACGGGCGAGCAACAGCTCCTTCTCAATGTTTTGTTGCATTTATGGAATTTAAATATAGTGGGAACAGGTTCGTATTGTCATTTTTTATTTGCGCTCCAATATAGGACAATATTTTATAAATTACAGGAAAAATATTCAACAGTCTTTTCTTTTATAAATGCTTATTATAATTTTACAATTAATTAGAAAAAATCTATAATAATATGCTTGCAACAGTTATCGGCTCCGGAGCCAACCTATTCATAATAATCATAGCGATCCTTATCGGCATAGGAGTTGGACTCACTACTATTGATTTCTTGCGTACCAAAGAAAAGGAGAAAATAATGGAAGAAGCAGAAGAAGAACAATCTGCCTGAGCCCCTATTCCCTTTACCTGACTACTACATTGGCCTTTTTTCTATAATAGTTTCAGCAATTAATTTTAAAATATTATTGTTAGAGAATTTATTTTCTGTTTATTAGAATTGCATAATTTTCATAAAAATAGGATTAGCATATGGCATTAGCGATTGAAAATTTGTCGAAACTTTACGGTACACAGCGAGCTGTTGACAACATTTCTTTTGAAATAAAAACCGGGGAAGTGGTTGGATTTTTAGGGCCCAATGGTGCAGGGAAAAGTACAACAATGAAAATTATTACCTGCTATATGGCTCCTACCAATGGTACAGTAAAACTGGATCAGTTTACTATTGATAAAAATGCCGACAAAATAAAACAAAGAATAGGATATCTTCCTGAAAATAATCCTTTGTATTCCGAAATGCCGGTTATCGAATATTTACGTTTTTGTGCCGAAATCCAGGGTGTAGCAAAAGAGAATATTTCACAGCGATTGCATGAAATGATTGACAAATGTGGCCTGGATCGGGAAAAGCATAAGAAAATAAGTGAGCTCTCCAAAGGCTACCGGCAACGTGTAGGGTTAGCACAAGCCATGATCCATGACCCCGAATTGCTGGTTCTGGATGAGCCGACAACTGGCCTGGACCCTAATCAAATTGTAGAAATAAGAAATCTTATTAAGGAACTTGGTAAGGAAAAAACAGTAATTCTTAGTTCCCATATCCTTTCAGAAGTAGAAGCAACCTGTGATCGTATTATCATAATTAATAATGGAAGGATTGTAGCCGATGGCACATCTGAAAGCCTCAGGCAGCAAGCCCAGGGGCAGGAAATTCTTCACATTGCCATAGACGATGGACAAAAGGACTGGAATAATGTATTAAAGAAAATAACGTCTCTTTCAACTGTAGAAACGGCAAAAAAATTGGAAGAGAATGGGAAGTTTAGCATACAGAGCAAACCGGAAAATTCTTCCCGAAAGTCTGTTTTCGACCTATGCGTTGAAAATAAGTGGTACCTCACAGAAATGACAGGAATAGAAACAAAACTGGAAGATGTATTCCGTAAATTAACAAACTAATATTTTTTAGAATTTAAGATTGCGACCAATGAAAAAGATCTGGATAATAGCAAAAAGAGAGCTTAGCTCTTATTTTGACTCACTTATTGCATATATGATGATCATAATATTTCTTGGACTAAGTGGGTTTTTTACCTGGTTGTTTGGAAATAACGTTTTTCTGATGAATCAGGCAAGTTTGATCGTTTTTTTTGGTATATCATATTGGACCTTGTTTTTCTTTATACCCGCTGTTACCATGAGATCACTGGCAGAGGAAAACAAATCAGGAACAATAGAGTTGTTGAGTACCAAGGCAGTATCTGATTTCGAAATTGTTGCCGGGAAATTTCTTGGCAGTTATTTCCTAGTAGTCATTGCGCTGCTATGTACGATCCCATACTACATTACAGTAGCAAGGTTAGGGTCAATTGATCATGGTGCTGTTCTTGGAGGATACTTTGGATTATTGCTTGCCAGCGCGGCATATATTGCCATTGGTATTTTTGCAAGCAGCACTACAAGCAACCAGATAATAGCCTTCCTTCTCGCCCTTTTTATTGCTTTGTTCTTTCATTTGCTATTCGATATTCTCGCCTCAGGAACTTCCGGGGTTATAAGTCAGGTCTTCAATTTTCTAAGTGCAAGGGTACATTTTGAGTCTCTTTCCAGAGGAGTAATCGACTCTCGTGATATTATCTACTTTATATCAATATCATCTGCGGGATTAGTAATGGCCACAGCTTTGATATCCAAAAGAAATTGGCAAAACTGAAAATCGTAATAAGGAAAAGAGGAATAAGATGAAAAAATTAACAATAATAACCCAATTAGTGATTTTCTTCGGAATACTAATCGTCATCAATCTGATTGCATCAAAAGTTTACTTCAGGGCTGATTTTACGGCAGATCAACGATATACATTAAGTTCAGCTACTGAAGATATGCTTACTGATCTTGATGATGTAATTATTATAACTGCTTATTTTACAGAAGACCTTCCCACGCAATTACTTGCCACCCGTACCGATTTTGAAGATCTTCTGATAGAATATGAAAACTGGTCGGGCGGTAATGTAGTTTACGAATTTATAAACCCCAACAAATCACAGGAATTAGAAAACGAAGCACAACAAAAAGGTGTGAGGCCTGTAATTGTAAACGTAACCAAAAGCGACCAGGTAAAACAACTTCGGGCCTACATGGGAGCTACTATTCAAATGAATGAAAAAACGGAAGTAATCCCAATGATACAGCCCGGCTCAAGCATGGAATACTCGCTTACCACATCCATAAAAAAAATAACATTGACAGATAAACCAAAAATTGCGCTCCTCCAGGGACATGGTGAACCTTCAATCAATGGTGTTATACAACTGGTTCAACAGCTTTCTGTGCTTTATGATGTAGAACCCTATACGATCAACGATTCCACACAAATACCTTCTTATTTCAAAGTAATAGCGATTATTGGTCCGCAGGACACGATACCTTCACGGGATTTTTTGCAACTTGACAGCTACCTGAACGGAAATGGTAAACTATTTATTGCCTATGGAAATGTTACCGGAGAACTAAACCAGGGCTATTTATATGAATCAGCTCATATTGGTCTTCTAAGTTGGCTTGCAAATAAGGGGGTGATTATTGGAAATCAGTTTATAGTTGATGCCAATTCAGCTTCTATTGGTGTACAGCAGCAACAAGGACCGTTTGTAATAAATACCCAGGTAAAATTTCCCTATTTCCCAATCATAAGTTCTTTTGGTGACCATCCCGCTTCCAAAGGATTGGAATCGCTGCTACTCCCGCTCGTGAGCCCAATTACCATATCTTCAGATTCCCTGGTACACACAGCGGTATTGGCTTCCACTTCGGATAAAACAGGCTTAATGAATTCCCCTGTTTATATAGATATTAACAAGGAATGGACTCTTAATGATTTCAGGGATACCCCGCAACCGGTAGCTGTAGCGCTGGAAGGCCGAATCGGCGGAGCCACCAATACTAAAATGGTTGTGGTAGCAAATGGTTCATTCATCGTAAATGGCGAAGGGCAACAACGCCAGCAGCTCAATCCCGATAATGTGAATTTTGCTTCAAATGCAATTGATTGGTTATCGGACGACACCGGGTTAATTGATCTGCGTACGAAAGGTATTACAAACCGTCCGCTCGATCAACTTGAAGACAGTGAAAAAGCGCTAATAAAATATGGCAATGCATTCGGGCCAATCTTTATTATTTTGATTTATGCTTTTATTCGTAAGCAGAGGAATATGCGAAAAAAACAAGCCTGGTTACAAGGCGATTATTAAATGATTTCATGATTTCATGATTAATCAATAATATTTATAAAATATGAAAAAAGTGACAACGATCCGATTAGTCCTGATTCTGGTTGTATTACTGATTATATATACCGGGATTGAATTCTTTTCCAGTACGGGAAGAAGCAAATCACTCAGGAAAGAACTGATTTCTATTGATACTGCCAGAGTTACACAGCTTCTAATTACAAAAGAAAACATTACAACATCCCTTTCAAAAAAAGGCAATAATTGGGAAGTATCCACCGTTGATGGATCATTTGCTGCCGAAACATCGAAAGTAGTTGGCGTATTGATGTCATTGCAAACGATCCAGCCATCCAGGATTGCTACAAGAAATCCGGATAAATGGAAGGACTTCCAGGTCGACTCTACAGGAACAAGAGTGCAAATATTTGAAGGTGACAGAAAATCACTTGATATCATTTTAGGAAGATTTGGAATGCAGGGGCAACAGCAATTTTTTACATATGTCCGGTTATTTGAAGACAATGATGTTTATGCCGCCAACAATTTTATGACTTTCTCAATTCCTACGGATGTGGCAGGTTTTAGAAACCAAACACTAACATCCCTGGCACCAGATTCTATTTCCGCAATTCAGTTTCATTACCCTGCAGACTCATCCTTTATACTTGAAAAAAGCCTGAATGACAAATGGGTTATTGGCAATTTAATTTCCGACTCCACAACTACCTCCTCTTTTTTACAATCCATCAGCCATCTGAGCAGTGCGAAGTTTTATAATGAAATAACAACCGGTTTTTTCAATAATTCTGAATACGAAGTAACTATCATTTTAAAAAATTATGATCCTGTTACAATTAAAGCCTTGAAAGTAGATGACACATACCTTCTGCAATCTGACCATAATCCGCAAGTAATTGTGAGTGATCCTGAACTATTCAACAAAGTATTCCGTGGAAGCCGGTACTTCCATTCCCTGGAAGAATAGTAAAATCCAACTTCAACAAGACACTTGCACGTGTCCTTTCACACTTCAAATATGTATATTTGAGGAAACATTAAGATTTTTTCATAGAATACAATTATTTTACGGTAATTTTTATGAAGAACAAAAGCAAGGGGGTGGGATCAGTTGGTGTGATTGTTGGTCTTGTTTTTAATAAAAATATTTTTTTACCTGGATTATTGTTAATATTTC
>SDBV01012984.1_pt1 | contig 10640 bp, 8 predicted proteins | sample 2277081 | NCBI WGS metagenome assembly SDBV01 (sample SAMN10402039, study PRJNA504765) | marine sediment metagenome | isolation source: marine sediment core GS10_PC15, 223 cmbsf | place: Arctic Ocean: Southern Knipovich Ridge | collected 2010
GGTGCAACACAGATTTAGAGTCATTCAATTGTTTGTCGGTTACCAGACCATAGACAACCCCTAAGATAGTATTCGTCTGTGCCATAGGAGTCATTTTAGCACCATTGCATTTTTCAATTATTCCAAAACCCTCAATCTTAACAGGTTCGCACATATTTTTAATAAAATAATTGCAAGTTAGGGTTTTGAGCTAAAAAATAGAATCCATATGAGAGAATACAAATATTTACTGTAAAATAGTTTCAAGTCCGTTTAGGGGAATTGAACCTTTGGTTTGATTCCTTTCATAGGGACTGGACTGGATGCAAGTCTGTGGTGTCCAAATTTTAGTTCCAGATAGACCCACAATATTCTAAATAAACATGATTAGAATTTTATTGGTTGCTTCGAAGCTTATTAAGAATTAATCCAAACATTTTTTTCTTTTTTTCATAGATTGACTTTGGGTATTTACTTTGATCTGCTAGATGGGGAGATACAGACGTATCAAAACTCAGTTTTGCATATTCCAAAGACTCAACAATGAATTCTAATTCTTCTTTAGAGAAATCGACTTTCATGCATGTGTTGGAAACTACTAGTAAATCAGTCTAGCGTAACTCAATCTATAACTGTTAATAGTTCAAGTCCCGAATATCTGGTGTTCAAGGTGGATAACTTACCAAAAAATGTCAGGAGCAAGGTGATGGCAAGTATTAAGAGCAAAGACACCAAGCCTGAGCTGATCATTAGAAAGATATTGTTGTCAAACGGTTTACGTTATAGAATTCATGATAAATCTGTGTATGGGGTACCGGACATCTCCAATAAAAGAAAAAAATTCGCAATATTTGTTGATGGTTGCTTCTGGCATGGGTGCGAAAGATGCTACAAGGAACCTAAAACTAATGTAAATTTCTGGCGTACGAAAATTCAAAATAATAAAAAACGGAGGAATATTGTGAAAATGGAATTAAGTAGAGATGGATGGACGATTGCAGAAATATGGGAGCACGATGTCAATAGGAGGCCTGAAATTGTACTTGAAAAAATTCAAAGGATGATAAAACCATGACACAAAAGCTCGATTTCAAAATTAGTTCAGGATTAAAGAACATTATAGGAAAGGAGCTAATCACTGATGACCACATAGCTGTTTTTGAGATGGTTAAAAATTCATTTGATGCAAATGCTCATAATGTCCAAATTATTTTTGAAAAAATAAAAAATCCCAATAAAAATGATTCAAAGATAATCATAATCGACGATGGCATAGGGATGTCCTACAAGAAACTCAATGACAAATGGCTTTTTGTCGGTTATTCTGAAAAAAGTAAAGCAGGCAAGATAGCAAAAACATATAGGGACAAGTTAAAGGCTGGAAAAAGAATTTTTGCGGGTTACAAAGGAATTGGTAGATTTTCTGCAGATAGATTAGGAGCTAACTTGTCTTTATTTACTAAAGAAAAGAACAAAAAACCTATTCATCGACTAGACGTAGATTGGAAAAAGTTTGAAGTAAATGAAAAAGAAAAATTTGATAACATAGATGTACTGTATTCCAAAAGTAATAAGCTTCCTGACGAAATACCAATAGAAAATTTCAAGCAAGGAACGATTCTTGAAATATCCTTACTAAACAGCAATTGGAACTATGCTAAGCTGTTGAAATTAAAACGACACTTGCAAAGACTTGTTAATCCAGCTCCACTTAGTTATACATCTGATTTCCAAATAGAATTACAAGCTGATGAATTTGTTGATGAGGATTCAAAGAAAATTAAAAAAAATAGACCTTTTGAAGCCATAAATGGAATCATCAAAAATATTGTTTTTGAGAAACTTGGAATAAAAACCGCAAGAATCAACTGTGAGGTTTCCAAAACAAGTATCACGACAACCATAATTGATAAAGACAAGTTTGTTTTTAAATTAAAAGAAAAAAATACTTTTGATGAACTAGAGGATATTAAAATTCACATTTTTTATCTCAACCGTAAAGCAAAAGAAACTTTTACAAAAACTATGGGAATTATGCCAAAGGATTTTGGTTCAATCTTTCTGTACAAAAACGGATTCCGTATTCAACCGTATGGGGAAATTGGAGATGACTGGTTAGAGTTACTAAATAGGAAATTACAAGGATTACGGCGATATTTTTCAACCCGAGAAATGATGGGAAGGGTTGAGGTATACGGCCCTCAGTTAGGACTGAGTGAAGTTTCCAGTAGAGCTGGAGGGGTAATTAAAGGTAAAAGTTTAGATCAGCTAAAAATGCTGGTTTTAGAAAAAGTTGTAAAAAGATTAGAAAAATATGTCGTGGAAGGAATAGATTGGGATCCTCCTGAAGATAAAGTTAGAAAAACACCTCAAGAAATTAATGCAGATAGCATATCATTAATAGAACAATTTGTTGGCCAAGTAGAAGATCCTCATAAAAAAATTGAATTTAATCCAGAACTTTTAAGCATTTTCAAAGAGAGGCAGATAGAAAATATGCCTGAATTGATAAAAAATGTCGAAGTAATTGCAGAATACGTTACATCAAAAACAGACAAAGAATACATTAAGAGACTAACAAGTGGATTAAGACAAAGTTCCCAAAGACTTACTACAAGAGTCAGTAAGGCAGAAAAGCAATTAGAAGTTAAAACAAAAGAGAACCTGTTTTTAAAAAAATCTCTTTCCATGGATGACGTAATCGCACAAAATTTGAATCATACAATCAGCATTGCCTCCGATACAATCAAGGGACTTATTGAAGAAGCCATGCAGAGTATAAACGAGGGAGCAAACGTTGAATCTATTAAAACTCTTCTTGAAAAAATTAGCATGCAAAATGAAAGGGTAATCTCATTAACAGGATTAGTAACGAATGCCGCATTTGATCTCATGCATGAACACATTACTGAAGATCTTGTAGCATATATCTCGCAATATGTCCAAAGAGTTTTAGTTGACATTGATGATGGAATGACGTATTCAATCCAAAACGCAGATATAGTTTATGAGACAACATTCAGTCCTCTAGAAGTAGCAGTAATGGTAGATAATTTTTTAAGTAATTCACAGAAAGCTGCAGCTACAAAAATGAACATAAAATTTGAAACTAAAAATAACTTTCTTCATGTTTTCATTGGAGATGATGGTGAAGGCATTGAGAAAGATAATGAAGAATTCATCTTTACTAGAGGACATACTACGACAAAAGGTTCTGGAATAGGAATGAATCATATTCAAACAATCGCAGAAAGTATGGGAGGACAAATTAGATTTTTAGGAAATAATGTAAATAGATTTGGCAAAGGAGCGTGTTTCGAGGTAATATTACATGAATTTACAGAATGAGTACCCTGCATTCGTTATTCTTCTAGTAGACGACCATCCTGGAGGCATGAAGAGCCATATGAATAGAATCATAAACTTTCTAGGTAAAAAAAAACACAGATTAGAACTTATCATAAGCAAAGATGGTGAGAAAGTAGAAAGTGGAGAAACCATCAATGAGGTTCTACTAAAAAAAGCAGTGGATGTCGTAGCAGTGGATTATAATATTAAACAAGGCAAAGGAGGAATAAATGTAATTAAAAAAATTCAAAGAGAGAACCATTTAGTAGATATTTTATTTTATTCTACAAAAAAGAACATTAAAAAAGTGTTGGATACTGCAAACACTTTTCGTTATACCGAGGTTATTAAGGGAAGAAAAATTGCACCAGCTCTTGAAAGACTAATCGTCAAAAGTCTCAAAAAATGGGAAGACGTATTTTTTCTACGTGGATATGTTATATCTAAAATGATTGATCTTGAAGTAAAAATGAATGATTTTTTTGAAAAATATTTTCAAATGGAAAAACATCAAATTCATTTTAAAAAATATGTTGTTGAAAACAAGTTCATTTCATTTGAAGCAAAAAAATCCACCATAGTGCAAATAATTAAAAAAGAGGAATGGGATATTGAAATTTCAGGACTGTTAGGAGAGTTACAGAACGATAGGAACAATCTTGCTCATTGTAAAAAGGATCCTAACAATACTAGCCATTTTATTTCAATGGGTGAAGGAATACCTTATGGCAGGAAAGAAATTATAGATATTTTTGAAAGGGTGGTTAAGGCATCTGAGAAATTAGATAATTTAATCAAAAAACTAAAATAAAATTACAACCCAGTTCTAGATGAATTTTTTTAAATTTTGGAATACTGCCTTTGCCATCAAAGGAGGCACTGCGTTAGCAACCTGAGTGTACTGTGGGCATGAGGTTTTTCTCCTCTTACCCCCCGTCATTTTTGGTCCCAGAAACTCAAAGTCATCTGGAAAAGACTGCAGCCTAGCCATTTCCCTGACTGTAGGGATTCGGTTTTGCCTGTAATGAATCAAATCCTCAGGGATTGTGGTTATGGTCTTTGACGCAGTTTTTGGATTCATCCGATAATAGTCCCGCTTCTTTGTTCCAGAATTTTTAAGAACATCTCTTCCATTTTTCCCAAAAGGAATCTTTGCAAACCGCTCCTGAATTTTTACATTGTGGTTGCAGGATACATGGTTAAAAACTACCTTGGAGTGTTTACGCATTTTAGACTGGAATTTTGATTTTGGTTTTTTCTTGAAAGCAGTAAAACTATCATTAATCCCCAAGTCTGCCAAATCAGAAAGTGCATCCTCAACAGTCACCCTGGTTTTTTTGGGAGCAGGAAACAGTTTGTCAGGAGATATTTTTTCTTTTGTTCCAACAATGAAAATCCTTTTTCTCTCCTGAGGGACACCAAATTCTGATGCAACCAGTATCTTGTACTGGATTGAATAGCCAATTTTAGAAAAAGAATTCTTTATTCTCTCAATTACTTTCCCGTTATCCATCGTAAGGATACCTGGAACATTTTCCATAACAAATATTCTTGGCTTGAAGGTATCCACAAATTTTAACAATTGCAAAAATAATTTGTTACGTGGATCATTTGGATTTCGTGGACCTGCCGTGGAAAAACCCTGACAAGGAGTTCCAGCAGCTATAAGATCAATTTTTCCAATCTTCTTTTTTAGTAAAACAGGGTCTACTTTCTTGATGTCTTCCTGCTGCACAAACACATCAGGAAAGTTTTTTCTGTATGTCTTGACAGCATCTGGGTTGATTTCATTTGCGTAGACAATGTCAAACCCAGCTCTTTTCAGGCCCAGGCTCATCCCGCCGCAACCGGTGAACAACTCTAAGGCACGCAAGGGCATTTTTTAGAATCTAGATCCCTGGTTTAACCAGGTTGAATGAGGAAAAGTTAACCAACTTGTAACAAACTAGTGGTTTTGAGCCTACTCCCACCAAAAAATTTGAACCTTATGTCCGGGTAATGAAATTGGTAAAATGATATTATTGGATGAATGATTTTAATTGAGAATAATGGTGAAGATGGCATGACTCCAGACATAGGGCTAGGACTGTCCTTGGCCGAGATGATATTCAAGTATTCAAAAAAATCATTCAAGTGGAACTGGGGGGAATACAGGGTAGCCGTCATCGAAGAGTTTGGTGAAAAATATCCCGGCAGTCAAGAGATCCTGACTAAATTTCTATCGAAGAAGGAATTTTTTGAAAGCTTTAAAAAATTGGCCAAGGGATCAGAAAAGGATTTTCTGAATCTTATTGAAGGTTTACAAGGTACCTTTGAAAAAACCCAGTATTCCTTTGACGCAAAACAACTGCTAAACGAAATCAAGAAAGCCATAGAATTGGGGGAAGTTGATGTAGGTTATGAAAAAATTTCTACCATATATCTCCAAAAACTAGATGCCAGCCAAGAGGAACTTCACAAAAAAATTGATGAGTCCAAAATTACTCTTTCAAAAATCTATGAAAACACAGAAAAACTTTTGAGGGGAGATGGAGACAAATCCTCTATAAAATTTCTACCAGAATCTCCTGAATACAATACCTACATTGAAAAACTAAAAACAAAACTAGGCGAAATACCTGAACCCAAAACAAAATTCAACCTGACTTTTACTGATGAGGATGACAAGATACATTTTGTAAACAATCTATACGAGATGATTAAATCAAAAGAAAAGGTAATCTTGAAAGGAGCTGCCGGAAGCGGAAAAAGCGAATCTGTCTTTGATCTTGTAAGGAACCTTGTCAAAGAGAAAGTACTTCTTGTATTAATTCAGATTAGCGGGGACGAAACGAAGTTTTTTCAACAGCTTGAAAAGACTGAAGAAGGAGAATATGAATCTCAGATGGACATCTTGCTGAAAATTTCAAAGGCTTCGATCACGGTGGAGCAACTCAAAGGCTTTGAGGGGGATATTGTGGTTGTAATTGACGGTATTAATGAATTCAAAGGAGGGGATTATGGTTCATTAACTGAAAAAATAATTTTAGGAGTTGGGGAATATGTTCGACACTTCCCTAAGACCCATGTTTTGTTGACAGACAGGCTGGATTCACATGCTTCCACAACTGGATGGAGTAAAATTATACTCAACCCGCTTGACAAGGAAGAAATTTGCAAAGCTCTTGATGCGGCAATAGGCAAGGGAAAATACGAATTAACTGATACCAGCTTGAGCCTTCTTTCCAGGCCGTTTTTTCTCAACATTGCAATTGAAAGACGTTCTGCCTCAATGACTTCTGAATCCTCTGTATTGGAGGAATTTTTCAAGGGGCGACTAAAACTAAGTGACGAGGAGATTGTATTTTTGGGTATGGAGTCGTTCTATGGATATGACAAGGGATCAGTGTCTTTTAACTTGGAAAAATTTATCGAAAACGTAACTCAGGAGACATTTGAAAAGATGATGGATGGAGGAGCAATATACAAGACAAGTGACACACACGCAAAATTCAGTCACCAACTATTGAACGACTTTTTGGTCTCAAAATATTTGGTAGCAAGCCCAGGTGATTGGAACATAGGAACTTTTGACATTGCAACATTGGAGTCCAGCTCCACCGAATCCATCCACTTGACTATGCAGCAGATCAAGGACAAGGATTTGTCGAACAAATTCCTACTCGCAGTATATGATTGGAACTGGAGGGCAGCAATTGAATCCATAATTTTAAATGCAAAGCTAGGAATCCAGAACCACTCCGAAGACATTGTCATTGCGATGCTTGCATTGGTTTGCCAAAAACAATTTGACAACGTTCATGGTACATCAGAATCTGCAAAAAAACACATGAATGATTACGAGCAAAGTCTTGGTGAACAAGTGACAAAAGCAAGTGATCTTAAAGAGTTGATAACTACAATCAACGGCATGGAATCCAAATCCCAACTATTTGGTGACTGGAAACAATTGTTTACGATAAAACGTGATTCTAAAATCAATGAGGAAACACTCAATCTGATTAAATCAGACAACTCCCTCATTGGCTGGACCGCATCAAATGTTTTGCGTGAGTGTGATTTGGATGGTGAAAACCAAAAACATCTTCAGATTATTTTTGATTCTTCCGACGCCGATGATCCCAAACAAAACACCAGGCGATGGCGGATAGTACACACACTTGGAAAATGTCCCACTGAGGAAAACAAGAAACTGCTTTTCACAGCACTGGAAAAAGATCCCTATCATTGGGTCCGGTATGGCGCTGCACGTGCACTGGTTGAGATGGCTGCAGTTACTGATGATGGGAGTTTGCGAAAGGACATACTTGACAGAATCGGAGCCATGGCCCCAGAGTTAAGCAAAAATATCCGCGATGAGATTGGAAGGGCTGTCTTTTACAGTAACGCATTTGGTTCATGGGATGATTCTGTAATTCCCCTGCTTGAAAAGATAAGGGATTCGAACCCAGGTCATGTGCACAATGAATATTGGGAAGAGCAGTTATCCAAATACAAGAAGGGGGAATGGAGAAATTGAGCAATCTTGTTGAAGAAACGATTTGGACTCAGATGTCAGACATTGCTTGGAAGTCACAATCCCATGCCAGGGTCCTTGGAAAAACACATGTTGGTGCAGCAGTGGTTTCCGAAGATGAAAAAATTTTCTACGGATGCAACATAGAGCACAAGTTCCGCTCACACGACATACATGCAGAGGTTTCTGCAATATCTTCATTAGTTTCAAGCGGGTCCACAAAACTGTTGGCAATACTTGTTGTCGCAGAGAGAACTCAGTTCACACCGTGCGGCAGCTGCATGGACTGGATTTTTGAGCTTGGCGGCCCGGAATGCATAGTCGGTTACCAGAACCAGAAGGGCGGCGACATCAAGAAGTTTCTTGCAAAAGACCTTATGCCGCACTATCCGATGTAGATGCCAAAAGTATTTTGTAACTTAGTCAAGTGTAAAGAGCCTGTTTGGCAATTTTTCTCCAAACAACAAAATGGAATCCGAGATTAGGTAAAGGTTGTTTCCCTTAAGGACCCCAACCGGAATGTCCTGTTTGATGCATAAATTCACAAAACCCACATCTTTTGTGACTATGGTATAGCCGTGTTTTTTTGCATAATCTGCAATTGACTGGTCATCGGCATTCCCTGCAAGTTCCTCGTGGTTTCCCACACAAATTAACTCGTGGTCCTTCTCTATCTCGGATTGATTGCTGGCGTATTGCAATTGGCAATGGACATCAAACAGCAGCTTCATGTAACTTGTAGTATGGTCCAGGAATTAAAAATTTTCAGGATTTCAAAAAACAAAGAGGGATTTTTTTAAAAAATTCTGTTTTAGCTAAATTTTCTTATTTCCTTCGAGTCTTTTTAGCATGGCAGTTTGGGCACAGTGCCTGGCAGTTATAATACGAATTGTTCTTCCTATTGCCATTAATATGATCGAAATTTCTCACATCAAGTATCTTTTCACACCGATTGCACCTATAATGTTGAAAGGCTAATACCTGTTTTTTTACAGAATCTGAAAATCCCCTGCGAAGTTTTTTTGTCCCAGTTCCTTCTTTGATTAACTCTTTGGCAAAGTGCTTTACTTGTTTTGTAAGAAATTTTTCAAAATCCATTTTACTTTAGCTCCAAACATTACAATGTGAATATTGCATACTTAAGTATTTGACAAAAACGAGCTATCAAAATTTTTTTAAAGCTTGTAAGAGTAAAATTCTGACCTTAGTAACAATTAGAACAACTCAAAATTGTTTTAACTTTAAACCATTTAAAAGGTATGTACATTCATGAAACAAAAAAATAAAAAACCATTTAAACATATTAACATTCACATAAAGATTAAGCAAGAACTTGATGAGTTAAAAGAAATTGTGCGTGTGCATACACATGCAAAACACCCAATTAGTTATGCTGATGTTATAATTTTTCTAATTAAACACTTCAAAGATTCCTTACGTGCAGAATATCCATTAAATCAAAAGCTACTAGTAGGAAGAAAGCTTAAACAGAAAAGTTTGTTCGTATCCACACCCATAAAACCTAAACCATACAGTTCAAGTGTAACACTTGATGGAAAACCTAGAGTGTCATTTTCGTTAGAAAGTTAAATACTAGTGTTTCTTAGTGCTGATCACAATGGAATCAGAAGATAAAATATTGGAAATGAAATGCAATCTGGATAAAGATGGAATAGTAACTTGTAACATTACAAAAGAAAATTTCAGCAACCTACAACAAAAAAACATCAAACCAAAAAAAATAGTTTTCGAGCTTGATTAGAAATGACGATTAACGGCATGCAAGTTGAATGGGGAGAGGTCCTCTGGTGCAAGGACTGCGACGAGATAATGAATTGGGATAGAGATGCCCATTACTGGACTTGCCCCAGCTGTGAGAAATCAGTTTTTGGTAGAGATTTGTTAGAAGACCAGTAATTTGCCAAAAAATAGGCACAAATCACGCCTAAAATCCCTCATTTTTAGCCTAAAAATCCTTTAGAATCGTTAATACTCTCAAAATTGGGTTTTCCTACAATGAAGAAAATTATCCTAGTTGCAATTTTAATTACAGTTGCAGGCTCTACTTTGAATCAAGCTACAGCTCAGTGGACTGATTACAATGAACATGATCCTGGAATTACAGCTGCAATCCCATCATGGATTAAAAACACAGCAGGATGGTGGGCAGAGGACAAAATTTCAGAATCTGAATTCTTGCGAGCAATTGAATATCTAATTGAAAATAAAATAATTAAAATCACAGCTACTCCGATTCAAGACATTCCAGATATTACAGCTACGTACACCTTACCAGGTAGCCGCCAAGCTGAATTTGCACAAATCTCTGGAAGCTTTGAGACAAAACACACAGGCCCTTTGACACTAACAATAATTCAACCAGACAAGTCAGAGCAAACAGTTACAACAATATCAAGAGATAGAACATTCACAGCTACAATTGAATTAACTTCAGAGTCACAAATTGGAGTATACGTTGTATATGCTGAAATTGAAGGTGAGCTAATCCTAGTTAATGCATTTAAAATCAAAGACAGAGATGCAAACAAGGTTCCTGTATGGATTAAAAACAATGCACAGTGGTGGTCAGAGAACAAAATTACAGATTCAGACTTTGTGCAAGGTATAGAGTTTCTAGTTTCAAATAAAATAATTGCAGTACAGACTGAATCATACCAAGCAATACCAACTGGGCCAGGACTAACACAAGATGATTGTTCTGGCAATGCAAGATGTTTTTCAGGCAAAGTAACTCAGGTAATTGATGGAGACACTATTCGAATTAATGAGCACTCTA
>SDBV01012985.1_pt1 | contig 10640 bp, 6 predicted proteins | sample 2277081 | NCBI WGS metagenome assembly SDBV01 (sample SAMN10402039, study PRJNA504765) | marine sediment metagenome | isolation source: marine sediment core GS10_PC15, 223 cmbsf | place: Arctic Ocean: Southern Knipovich Ridge | collected 2010
GACGGCGATGACGCTATTTTCACTGAATACAAGACCATTATTGCCCCCACCCACCTCACCCCCCGCGAGGCACTGGCCAAAACCCATAATAAGAGCCCCCAGGCTATGCCGGAGCGCCTTTCCATTATCAGCTGGATCCTACCGATTACGAGTATCACCCGGGAAACCAACCGACAGCACACGCGTACTCCATCCCGCCCCTGGTCATACACCAAATGGTTTGGCGAGAAGTTTAACGCGGCAACGCGAGCCCATGTGGTAGAGCTTCTCACCGAAATGGGATATCTGGCAGCAGCGCCGGTTATACAGTCCCATTATGCAATTTTTCACAATGAGAAGGGAGCCTACTCAAACTGGTCAGAGAGGCATATCGCCTACGCTGCCGGACTCGGCACCTTCAGCCTTTCCGACGGCTTCATCACCGAACGCGGTATCGCCCACCGCTGCGGCAGCGTGGTCACCGACCTCGAGTTGCCGGTAAGCCCCAGGACAGCCACCAGCCCGTACTCGAACTGCCTTTTCTATGCAGGTGTTAACTGCAGGGCCTGTATTGACCGTTGTCCTTCCGGGGCTACTACCGAGAAGGGGCACGATAAGATAAAGTGCGGGGCGCATATCCGCAGCACCGGGTACCTTATGGAGCAGTATGGGGTGGGTGAACACGGCTGCGGACTCTGCCAGACCAAGGTGCCCTGCGAATTCAGGAACCCGACGAAGAATCTAAAGAGGGAAACGGGATAGGTAGGCTGAGGCGGTGGGGTTGGGGGTTGGGGCTTCCGCCTAGAATAAACACATCGTTCACATGGTCAACACCGAAGGGTTCAACATATGTTCCCCCCGTATAGTTTTATGCCTACACCACCTCCCCCCACATCCCATCCTCGCTAAGTTTCACTAGCTTCACCGGCAGCAGCTTATTAGTTAAGTCCTCGCTGCTTTTGATATAGGCCTTGATGTAGTTAGCGGTGAGACCCGACCGGACCCCATCATCAGACTGCTTCTCCCATAGCACCGGCATAGTCTTGCCCAGGAACTGCTGGCGGAAGTTCCGGGCGCTTTCCCCGGCTAAAGCCAGCATCTTCCGGCTGCGTTCTTTTTTGACCCGGGCGCTTACCAGGTGGGGGAGTAAGGCGGCCTCGGTTCCACGGCGCGGTGAGTAGGCAAAGACGTGAATCCGGGCGAATTCCATTTGCCGGCAAAAATCATAGCTTTCGGCAAACTCTTTCTCAGTCTCACCGGGAAAGCCGGCAATAATATCGGTGGTGATGGCGACACCGGGCACCAGGGTCCGAATCAAAGATACTGCCTGCTGATACTCACTGACCGAGTAGTGCCGCTTCATCCGACTGAGCACGCCATCGCTGCCACTCTGCAGAGAGAGGTGAAAATGAGGGCACAGCCGGCTATCCCGCCACAGCCCGATAAGTTCGGGGGAGATTTCCCGGGGCTGGAGGGAGGAGAGCCTTAGTCTGGCCACATTGGTCCCGGCCAGGATATCTTCCAGCAGACCCTTGAGACCAACACCGTCACAGTCATACGAGCCGACCTTGGTACCGGTCAGCACCACTTCCTGGTAACCGTCAGCCACCCGCTGTCTGACCTCGGCCACAACCCGGTCAACGGGCAAGCTTTTCTGCCTGCCGCGCACCAGCGGTACGATACAGTAGGCACAAAAGCTATCGCAGCCATCCTGAATCTTAATGAAGGCACGAGTCCTCAATGCCGGTTCGCAGTCAGCAGCCAGGTCCCTCTGGATGACGCCTGGGCTGTCAATGAAACCGGACTCCTGCAGCAGCCGCAGCAAATGTGGTTTCTCATCGCTACCCACCACCAGACTGACCCCCTCAATTCGGGCCAGTTCCTGAGGCACTCGCTGGGCATAGCAACCAACCGCCACCACCAGAGCGTCCGGGTTCCGACGATGAACCTGCCTGAGCAATTGGCGGGACTTGGCGTCCGCGGTATGAGTAACCGTACAGGTGTTCAGAATATAGACATCGGCCTCATCTGCCAGTGGCACCAGGCTGTGGCCTGCCTCAATAAATTGTCTGGCAAAAGATTCTGTCTCGGCCTGGTTGAGTTTACAGCCCAGGGTATCCAGGGCCACTTTCATACGCTCAGCTCCTCATCCAGCACGCCTATCCCGATTCAGGCTGATTCCTGAAAACAGGGCAGAAAACCCTCATTCCGGATTGACGGTGCACCTGAAAATACATTATACTAGGCATACTTTCTGGTGAGCAAATGAGGGGGTAAGTTTGATAAACAATCGCGATAACAGGGTGGTGGTTACCGGACTAGGTACTCTGTGTCCACTTGGTTCAGACGTAAAAACTACCTGGGAAGCTCTTATTGCGGGCAAGTCCGGCATCGATTACATTACCCTGTTTGACCCCGACCCCATGGCAACCAAGTTTGCCGGTGAAGTAAAGGGATTTGACCCGACCGACTACATCAGCCGCAAGGAAGCCCGCCGTATGGACCGCTTCGCCCAGCTATCAGTTGCCGCCAGCCTGCAGGCAGTAGAAAACTCCGGAATCCAAATCCAATCCGCAAACCGGGATGATATTGCCATCGTCGTTGGCAGCGGTATCGGCGGTCTAACCACCCTGTTTGAGCAAACACGGGTATTATTAGAACAAGGACCGAGTCGGGTGAGCCCCTTCCTGGCCCCAATGATGATTTCTGATATGGCAGCGGCCCAGGTATCTATTACACTGGGGATAACAGGGCTGAATCTCTGCACGACGTCGGCTTGCTCCAGTAGTTCCGACGCCATCGGGGTAGCCTATGAACTCCTCAAACGTGGCGGCGTTCAGGCAGCGATAGCCGGCGGCAGTGAGGCAATAATCAATCCCATAGGTATTACCGCCTTCGCCGCCCTGAAAGCCATCTCAACCAGGAATGATGCGCCACAACTGGCTTCTCGACCCTTTGATGCTGAACGCGACGGTTTCGTTATCAGTGAAGGCGCCTGCCTGCTCATCATGGAAACCCTCACCCACGCCCAGGAACGAGGGGCCAACATTCTGGCTGAGCTTATTGCCTACGGGGCCAGCGCCGATGCCTTCCACGTCACCCAGCCAGCCGGGGATGGCGAAGGTGCGGTCAGGGCAATGCAGTTAGCCCTCGATCATGCCGGGCTGGCTCCCGGTGACATTGACTATATCAATGCTCATGGCACCTCAACACCACTCAACGACCGGATAGAAACTACTGCCATAAAGACCGTATTTGGTGACCACGCCCACCGCATCCCAATAAGCTCAACCAAATCAATGACCGGCCATCTCATTGGCGCTTCCGGGGCCCTGGAGGCATTGGCTTGTATTATGGCCATCCAGCATGGGATATTACCACCGACCATTAATCTTACCCATCCTGACCCTGACTGCGACCTGGACTATGTGCCTAATGTATCCCGTCCGGCCAAGATTACCACCACCCTATCTAATTCCTTCGGCTTTGGTGGTCATAATTCGGTACTGATATTCCGCAAATACGGTGAGGCGTAGGCTTTGAGCCACAGCCGCTGGAATCTGCTACCACCTATTCCAGATGAACATCTGACCGGCATGCCCGGTTTCTCTCCGTTGATATCTCAGCTCCTGTATAACCGCGGCCTAACCGAGCCATCCCGGATAGAATCATTCATCACCGCCGATGACAGGCTATCAGGTGACCCCTTCCTGTTGTCGGATATGCACCAGGCAGTCGCCCGGATTTACCAGGCTTTACTATCCGGTGAAAATATTGCCATCTACGGAGACTTTGATGCCGATGGCATCACCGCCACTGCCCTCCTGGTCCAGGGACTGGCAATCTTAGGCTGTAAGGCTATCCCTTATATACCCCATCGCCTGACCGAAGGTTATGGACTGAAAACGAGCGCCTTAGAGGGCCTTCATCGACAGGGTATTGACCTGGTCATTACCGTTGATTGTGGAATTACTGCCCTCCGTGAGGTGAAGAAGGCAAAAAGGGCAGGGCTTGATATTATCATTACTGACCACCACACCCCCCCAGATATCATCCCTCCAGCTACCGCGGTGATCAACCCCAAACTGCCTGACTCCAGTTACCCCTTCTCCGAACTGGCTGGTGTCGGGGTAGCCTTCAAGCTACTTCAGGCCCTGTTCCAGAGCCTTGGCAAGGAGCAACAACTCGATGAACTGATGGACCTGGTGGCGGTGGGAACTATCGCCGATATGGTGCCCTTACTGGGAGAGAATCGGTACCTGGCCAAGCAAGGACTGAAACTAATGAATACTTGCCCCCGCCTGGGTATCCGGGAAATGATCGACCGGCCCGGACTAAATATCGGCAGTCTGGATAGCGACAGCATATCCTGGAATATTGCTCCGCGCCTGAATGCCGCCGGCAGATTAGAACACGCCATGAGCAGCTATGAACTGCTGATGACAGACTCGCCACAGGAAGCACACGAACTGGCCATATGGCTGGAGCAAAAAAATAGTGAGCGGCAAAAACTGACCACCAAGGCCCTGACCCTGGCCAAAGAACAAATAGCCGACCAGGGGGTTGCGCCACTGCTGGTCGCCAGTGACAAGGACTTCCCGGCCGGCATTTGCGGCCTGGTAGCCGGCAGGCTGACCGAGGAATTCTACCGTCCGGCCATCGTTATCAAAACCGGCGAGCAGGTTAGCAGCGGCAGTTGCCGCAGTATCCCCGAGTTTAATATCATCCTCGCCCTAACCCAGTGCAGCAGCCTCTTCTCCCATTTTGGCGGGCACTCACAGGCCGCCGGTTTTACCCTGCCCAGCCGGAACTTACCCCGCCTGCAACAGACCCTGATGCAGTTGGCCACTACCCAGCTAGCCGGGGTTGACCTCCGCCCCAAACTGGACATTGATGCCCAGGTCGGGCTACATGACCTGGCCGGCGACACCTTCCCAACGATACAAAAGCTGGCGCCCTTCGGCCGTAACAATCCGGCGCCCACTTTCCTCAGCCGCCGGGTAGAGGTTACTGCTAGCCGCACAATGGGCGCTAATAGAGAACACCTGAGACTGAAACTGAAGCAGGGTGACACGGTGTGGGATGGGGTAGGTTTTAGATTGGGCCAGTACCTGACTGAGGCACATTCCCATATCGACATTGTCTACAACCTGGAGATAGACCACTGGGGCGGGAAGGAAACGCTCCGGCTCAATATCCTTGACTTTGCGCCAGGCAGCTAAGCCAACAGGAAATCCCTAGTAAGCTCTTGGTCAGGCACCCTATGTTCAGTAGGTACATATACCGAAACGGTAATGTCCATAGTTCGTAAATACGCGCACATTAAAGGCCCCAGGTCTCGCCATTCAAGTTTACCTAGGCCACATCCTAAAGCAGGGATCGCTAACGATTTAATGCCCTCTTTTTTATAATTGCTGACAAGCCATCGCAAACCTTCTTCAATACCATTCATATCAGCCCGGTTTCTCCAGTGTTGTTTCGTGGGAAAAAGCAAAAACCATTTTTCTAATTGAGCATTTGATAGACTTGAGGGATCGTCTGCTAACTCGTGTTCCAGGGATACTTCGCGCTTATACAGCCGTGGCTTACCCATCTGCAATTTACGGCTACGACACAGATCTTGATAGTATACGTACACGTCTGGAAATTGGTATTTAGCTCGCGATGCTAGACCTGCACCCATAATACCAACAGTATTTACACTTACGGTAAGCGTCTGCATTCGTGAGAAAAACATATCACCTTCAGCAACACGAAGATTGTCAGTAAGGCTGACTCCCCTTGATGGTAGAAAAAACATGTTTGGTTCGGTGATGATAGGTACTCGCAGACCCAAGTTATCCGCTTCTATTTTCTCTTTTGCAGCACGACTTCCTACATAGATAGCTTGGATTAAGTCAGTATCTACTCTATCTGGGATTAAACATTCAGCCATAATTTTTCTCTTGGATCCATTAAGGTCATTCCACCATTCCACATCTACAGTATCGAGAATAATATGTCGTATTTCTTTCTTTAATTCAATTGCATGCAAGATATCGGACGCAGAGTGGGCAGCATTACCAGTTGAAAAATAAATGTCTGGTCTATCAAGGATGGTAGGCTGTATTGCGATGATAGCGATTTCACTTGCCTGTTTCTCATGTAAAACTCTGTAGAGCATAGGATTTCTCGGCTGGAAGAAAACATTAGTAAAATTCCAGAGGCTCTTACCATTCGGAGTAAGAATATCCTTTCGATTTGTAACGATTTGTTCATTATATATAGGTGTAAAAGGTATATTCTCATCTAATATACGCTGGTGGGATAGTATCCCATTACGTAATATGGACGGTATATTTTCTATGTGCGTAATGTAGAACAAGCCTGCTATCTTCGGTATTTTCACCAACCCCTCCAGTTACAAACTGACTTTCGCATCGTTATGTAAGCTAGCTATATGGAATACTATCCTTAGACTCATTCGCTTTCTTTAATATGAGTATACTATACAGTAATAATACAGTCCATATCATTAGAACGGTATGGCTACGATCTAGACAATCAGCCATTTTACTCACCGGACGAAATTAAGTTACTCTTTTTCTGCCTTGCCTCAGTTCCGGAACCACTTCTCATCACCTCCATCCTGACTCATCATTGCGTGACTATTGACACCGCATCTCAAAAGAACTTGGAAACGAGCCGAAAACGGCCGGCAGTCACATTGGGGAATAGCGGAAGGAAGTCAACTCCTTTATTGTATTGACAGGAAGGAAGGAGCTCGATAGAATGTCCATTCAGAGCCAGGTCAGCAAGGTAACCGTTCCTTTTAGATGTGGACGGCTACCGATTCATTTCTGCTGCTTCAAAAAAAGAGGACAATGGCGGTGAATTTTGGGTAGTCAATACCATTATCGGTGGAATCACCGGTTGTTTTAGGTTAAACTAGAGCATCAAAGCCAAATGGAGGGTATAATGCAAGACACTGATATCTGCTATATGCCGGCAGTAGACATGGCACAGGCAATAAGGACAAAGAAGCTTTCTCCGGTAGAAGTAATCAGTGCTGTGCTATCTCGTATCGAGCGGTTGAACCCCAAAATCAATGCTTACTGCACGGTACTGGCCGAGACTGCCATGGAGCAAGCTCGAGAAGCCGAGGCCAGGGTAATGAGGGAGGACACGCTCGGTCCTCTTCACGGAGTCCCGGTGTCAATCAAGGACCTCACCGCCACCAAAGGTGTCCGCACAACCTCCGGCTCCAGGATATATGAGAACCTCATCCCCGACTATGACGCTATTGTTGTGGAAAGACTGAAGGCAGCCGGTGCCATCATGCTCGGCAAGACCAATACCCCTGAATTTGGCTTCATGGGCATCACCGACAACCTGCTCTTTGGAGCAACCCGCAATCCATGGAACCTGGAACGTCACGCTGGTGGCTCAAGCGGAGGGGCGGCGGCGGCGGTGGCGGCTGGTATGGGGCCACTGGCCCAGGGAAGTGACGGCGGTGGTTCAATAAGGATTCCCAGCAGCTTCTGTGGGGTTTTTGGCATCAAACCGTCGTTTGGTCGTGTCCCACGTGGCCCCGGTTCTCCCGACTGGCAGACACTTTCTCAGTCTGGGCCAATTGCCAGAACCGTCAGGGATGCGGCGCTAGCACTGGAGGTTATGGCGGGCAGGGATGATAGGGACCGGCATTCCCTGCCGGATACCAATCTTCATTACCTCTCACTTCTTAACGGCAGTTTGAAGGGGCTGAAGGTCGCCTGGAGCCCGGACCTGGGATATGCTGTCGTTGACCCGCAGGTACTTGAAAAGACGGCGGCGGCAGTCAGTATCTTTGAGACTCTGGGGTGCACCGTAGAGATGGCCACCCCTGATATGACTAACCCGGGGCGAGCCTTCGGTCTGATATGGGCGGTGACCTATGCCTCCAGATACGGTGACAAGCTCGATGAATGGCGCGACCAGATCAGCCCCAATCTGGCAGCACTGATTGAGCGGGGGAAGAGAAGGCTGGCAGTGGAGTATGCTCAAGCAGCTACCGAGCGTGAGGAGTTGTACGATAGGCTGATACCCTTCTTTGACAGGTATGACCTGCTGTTGACTCCAGCAACTGCCGTATCTGCCTTTGACATCAATCAGACGGAGGTAACAGAGATTGCCGGGGTCAAGGGTTCTCCTACGCTCGAATGGATGCCTTTCAACTACCCGTTTAACCTCACCGGTCAGCCCGCGGCTTCAGTCCCCTGTGGTTGGACTGATGACGGTTTACCGGTGGGTCTCCAGATCGTAGGCAGGCGCCTTGATGATGGTACGGTACTGAAAGCGGCCGCTGCTTTTGAGTCAGCCTCACCCTGGTCACACCGGCGACCTCAATTGGATTGAGAAACAGGGAAGCCTTGAGCCGGTACTACACGATTATCCAAAATGTGGGCTCGAAGCAGGCCTCTAGACCAGCCGGTGCCTGGCAGTTTCTTCCCGACCGGTGACATGAAGTGAAGCCAGATAGACACCTCGCCGGCAGCATCAACCAACATTCAAGGAACCACACTTGAACCCCAGGTGCCGGAGATTCTGGGGCTTGAGCGCTCTCGTATTCCAGCGACGACCGAAGGTTACCTGCCTTTCCAAACCGGCGGTCTCTTTTCCAGGAAGGACTGTACACCCTCCCGGCAATCCTCGCTCAGTGACAGGCGGCGGAAACGTTCTCCGGTCTCCCTCTGGTGGACACTGGGGGGCCATTCCAGGGAGCCATAGGTCAGTTCCTTAATCCCCTGGAGAGACAGCGGAGCCCCGCGTGCCAGTTTGGCTGCCATCTCTCTGGCCACCGGCATCAGTTCCTCCGGCGGCACGACCTTACTCACCAGCCCTATCCTTTCTGCTTCACGGGCATTGATGACCTCGCCGGAATACATCAGTTCAAGGGCATTACTCAGCCCCACCACGTAGGGCAACAGGTATGGTCCGGCACCAGTATCCGGGGTTAGCCCTCTCTGGCTAAAGACCCAGCCGAAGCGGGCAGCCTCCGAGGCAATCCTTATGTCACACTGAATTGTCCATTCGGCGCCCATACCCACGGCAGCGCCGTTTACGGCAGCAATGGTCGGCTTGGGAATACGGGTGAAAGTCCAGCGAGGTAAGGGAGTCTCTGGTAAGGTTATCCCCTGCATCCTTTTTTGCCTCTCGGCGGACGCTTCCTGTTCGTCCCGCCCCAGGGCCGACACATCAGTCCCGGCGCAGAAGGCACGGCCGTTTCCGGTGATGATGACTACTCTGACTTCATCGTCCTGAATAGTCTCCGCCACTATGCGAGTGATGTCCACCAGCATGTCATCAGTGACCGCGTTCATCCTCTCTGGCCGATTGAGGGTAATGATACCGATGTTATCTTCCTTGCTGTAGAGAATTTTCGGCTCTTCCATGGCGTATTACCTCCCTGAACAGTTATTTCCCAACCATCCTCCACCCCGGGACAATTCAGTCAACTGTTTCGGCATAGTATACCATCAGACCCTGGTTACCTCAAGAATTCCAGGACGAGTGTTTTGCCTTATGCCAGATCAGTAGCTATCCATTATCTGACTACAGCCGACGATACCGGCACCTGATTCAAAGGAATTATTAGGTTATTTTCGCTCAGGATACAAGTCTTTGGCTACGTCATCAAGATTCAGTTCCAGCAGCTTCTTCTTACTCGGCTTACTCGTTATCCGGCTCCAGTCCAGAGCTCCCAGGTTCCAGAGTGCTTGAGCCTCAATATCAGACACCTTGCCGGCGAGCGGCCCCTCCTCTTGAGGGGGGTTCCCGACTATTCTGGCGTGAACGCTCAACTCGAAAGGATTTATCCCTTCGCGCAGAGTAATGACGTGTCTCATATTAGCGATTCTTTCCCCGGTCTTGAGCAGCTCATCCATAGTATAGTCCCAGCCGGTTATGGCACTGATGAATTCTGTCAGATATTTATCGGCGTCGGGCAACATGAAGGAACCAAAACTGCAAAGACCAACAGCGTTGATAAAGTGCCCCTTGAAACCGGAAGGCCCAAAGCCCTGGGTATGACGGCCAGGCGTGGCATCCATCTGGTAGCTGGCACCAGCCGGGTTTTCTGAGCGTAAAGGTGAAACACGCTTCGGGTCATGCATTCCCAGTTCCTGACCTCCGATGTGTACGGCGTACTGCTCGGCCCCTTGGCCAATCTTCTCGGCGGCTACCTTGACACCATCGGCGAGCACATCGCCAAAGCCCCGCCTCCGGGCTAGTTCCTCGGTCATGGCTACGATTGCCTGATGGTTGCCCCAGGTAAGCTCAATCTCCCCGGTATCCTTTTTAGTGATTAGCCCATTCTCGTAGCATTCAATGGCAAAAGCGATGACGCAACCAGCTGAGATAGTATCCAGGCCGTAGCGGTTGCAGATATCGTTGGCCTTAATTATCGATTCCAGGTTATCATTGAGACACATCGTACCAAAGGTGGCCAGAGTTTCATATTCAGGCCTCTTGGTATCAGTAGTATATTGGTACTCCCCTGTTCCCGCTTTCATATAGCCACTGCAACCAACCGGGCAACGGTAACAGCCATACCTCCTATCCAGGTTAGCGATGACATTGACATCACTGATAAGGCTGGCATTGGGGAAATCTCTGATGCCGACACCACCCCAGTTCTTTACCGG
>SDBV01012986.1_pt1 | contig 10639 bp, 10 predicted proteins | sample 2277081 | NCBI WGS metagenome assembly SDBV01 (sample SAMN10402039, study PRJNA504765) | marine sediment metagenome | isolation source: marine sediment core GS10_PC15, 223 cmbsf | place: Arctic Ocean: Southern Knipovich Ridge | collected 2010
GGTGGAAAATTAACTGCATTTCACGAAGATCTATTGAAACGTTATTATAGCTTGGCTACTAAGGACTATTGTCGTCTTTGTGAAACATGTGTACCAACCTGTCCCAAGGGTCTCAAGAAATGGCTGCGAAGCTCCGAAGTATGGCATCATCTGAGCTCATGGCCATGTTGGAAACCGGTGCATTGAGGCCCGAGGCCCAATCAGAAATAACGACAGAACTTGAACGTCGGGGCATTAAGATCAAGTGAATTCTCATAACAGCGCAATTCGATATTAATGTCATTGATCACAAAACCACGAGGCCCCAATGATCTCCTCACGATTGAGGATACGGTTAGTGGTACCCATTGATTCATTCGGAAGGGTGTCTGGCACCGTTTGCAGATCGTTTTTTCTGACAGCTTCCCCTGCCGCCTTGACTTATAACCTTCGGCCAGTTTCTGTCAAGCCTGCGGTGCGGTGCCCGGCGCCCTTTCAACGTCCTCGAGCAGGTGGATCCAATCTTCTTCGGTAATCTCGGGCAAGCGGCGTTTAAGGCGCTGGGGTTGAAGTGGGGCATGCGTTCAAAATTTCTCCTTGGGCGGCAGCTGTGACGGCAGAATTACCCGGTCCGCTGCAGGAGCTGGCCACAGGAATCAGAGAGGAGTTGCTGGTCGAGTTCAAATCGTATCGGAAGACCGTCGAGGGTTACGGCACCCTGGCCTCACGCGTCTCCCAGGCTGTCAATCGTCTGACCGCGGAGGGCGTGCCTGCCCTCGGTGGCCTCATGACATATCACAACGAACTCTGCGTAGCCCTCGATCTTCTTCGGTCGGCACAGCACAGCGGGCTCACCCTTCTCGAGTACGAACCGACGATTGTCGGGGCGGACAGGAAGATCGACTTTCGTTGGAAGGACGACGGCGGCCACACAGCGTGGATCGAGGTGAAGACAATTCAGCCTGCCGCTCAGGACGATTCTGAGAGGCTCGCTATGCTCAAACAACAGGGGCGCTTTCCCCAGAGGGTTGAGGTCCACTACGGTGGAAACATCGGTGGAGAGCTGTTTCATGCAAGCTATGCCGCACGAGGGAAGATGCTGGAATATGCACTCGATACGGAGGAAAAGATCGAAGCTCTGGGAATCGACCCAAACGTTGAACCGGTCACACTCGCGTTTTGCAGCAACGGGTTTGACTGGACCGAGGATGAGCTGGAAGACTTCGTTGAGTTCTATTCTGGTGGCGAGCATAGGGTCGACGACGCGTACCGGGAAATGGAAAATCACCACATCACCCAGCGGGGCATCTCTCTCACGAGATCTATCAGCCGTTTTGCCTACCTTGAGCGCCCCACCAGTTCTCTCCGGCCAACTAAGAAGAACTGGTTGGTTACGAGCCCCGGTTTCTCGTGAGTCGGGACCGCCAGCAGGCCCCTTGAGTGTTGATCAGGGATCCCTATCAGCTGGCAGGAACCCCCTCCGATCAGCGCTGCTTACTCAGCTGGAGGACAAGGTCGAGCTGGCGGCGCACCAATTAGGCCGTCGGCGTCGGGTCCCCGGTTGTATGTCCAGGCGACGGGATTGGAAGTGGATTCCCCGGATCAACCGCCAAATTCTCCCAGGGCCGTCCGGAGTCCTGCGAGACGGCCGCGAGCGATCGGCAGCACCCGGTTCACCGGAGATTCGAGTTTGAGCTCCCAGTCTCTGCCATCGGCTTGCAGCCGAAGGAGCCTGATGCGGGCGATGTTGACGGCGTGCTCGCGGTGAGCCCGGACGAATCCGAAGGGCTCGAACAGCGGCGCGACCTCGCCGATCGGCCTGACATCGACCAGCGGTGTGCGCGAACGCAGGCGGACCTCGGTTTCCCCGCCCCTGGCCCGGAGATAGTACACATCATCCGGGTCGAGCACGCGGTGCTCACTGCGGGAGATGTGGATGAGGATTCGATGCGGCACCCTACCGGTGTTGTAGCACGGCCTGGTCACCACACGCACAGGTTGGCGGAACACCGCATGGTCTGGTCTTCTGGCGAATGGACCGGTGTTAGGGCCATCTAACATGCCTTCGGTTCGATCCGATCGGGATGGCGGATGGGTTTCGCGGTTGGTGTTGTGAGGTTGTGATGCCTGGCACGATTTCGATTTCGATTTCGATTTTCCTTCCTTAGGCGGGATGCCTCGTGATGTAGTCCCTTACCCCAGCCGCCATCAAGGAAACTTGTTCTAGTGTGTACTTGGTGTACCTTCCGTGAGCCGCGTTGTTCCGGATGTCCAACCATGAGGTCACACTTTTCTGGTCGAGCTTTGAGTGCGCCCTTGCCTTTGCGAGGTCCGCGTTCATCTGCTCGGCCTTTTTGGCTCGTGAATCCTTGTCAGTGACCACTTGTGTTTCGATCCCATTCTTCTCACAAAGCTGGCGAAGATGACATTCAAGCGTGATGCCAACGACCACAGCAGCGGCATCCTTGTATCCTCCCTCAATCAAATGAACGCCCATCTCCAAGAAATCGGCGAACAGACTCCCATGAATGAGTTCCTCGACACTCAGCAGATGTCCGGCTTCGACACCTTGAGCAAGGGCTTCGACGACTCCACCTAGCGAAACCAACCGTTCACCGTCGAATATGCGCTCACGATTCAGAATGTCCTCGCACTGCTGCGTATAGGGAGAGTCTCGACCTGCTACCCGGTGTATTGATGTGCGGGCGGAAGTCAGCACCCTCGATACGTCTGTGTCGGGTAGGTCGGAGAGATCATCGTGTTTGGACCTCGCTACCATTCTCCGGATCTCTTCAGCAATCGAGGTCAACTCGGCAGAAAACTGACTAGCAAGATCGAGCACTATCCCCTCCCGCTACTCCCGGCATTCCACCAAGACCGTGAAGTCACGTGCCTTTTTCACGATGTCGGAACCATCCTTGTCCCACCACGATCGCGTCGTCTTGTACTCAATGTTGTTGGCATCAAGGAACGACAGGACAGTCGTCGTTTTGAGGGCAAAATTCACGTTTTGTGGAAGTGAACCTGTGGCTCGGGCAACTGCGGCGTCATCAAGTCGTGCGGTGACGACCCCTACAACATTCCCTGATCTGTCAAGTAGTGGCCCTCCGCTGTTCCCAGGGTTAACCGGCGCAGAAACCTGAATGTACCGCGTGTCTCCTGCGATACCAGAGCCGCCGCTAACTTCTCCAGCCGTTGCTTGCAGGCTCGAGGTGAGAAGGCCCTGGTAGGGGAAACCAACCACAATGATGGAGTCTCCTACTTCGGCAGTGTTGTTATTGCTGAAAGAAGCAAATGACGAGTCGAGTTCAGCCTTGAGAACAGCTAAGTCATTGAACTGATCGCCTGCAACGACTTCTGCTGGCGCTCCGTCGACGAATACCGACTCGCATTCGCCCGTGACATGGTAGTTCGTAAGAACGTGGCCATCGGCGTTGATGACTATCCCCGATCCAGAGGACGCCCGAACTGGTTCTGGTTCGCCCGCGCTTGTATCGGAGCCATCGTCCGACGGTTTCCAGTCCCGTGATATCGCTTGGGCTTCAGCAAGCTGGGTTTTCGTAAGCAATTTTGCGATAAGGTCACGGCTTATTGCCGCCGATTCCCGGGTTTCTTCGATTTCTTCTCCTTCAAGGTCGTTATTTGCGGTACAAAGATTGTACCATTTGTAGGCAAGCACGTTGTTGATTGAGGTGCCGATACCCTGCGAGTACCTCCACCCCATTTCTTGCTGCGGGTATATTAGTCCCTGGTTGGCTGCCCTGAGATACCACTTATTCGCACGTGCCTCATCTTTGGGGACAATTCTGCCTTCGCTATATAGGTCCCCCAACTGGAATTGTGCCCAAACGTTGCCATGTTCGGCGGCGGCTCTCCCCCACTTGAACGCCTCGACGTTCTCTGCGGGCGTTTTTTCCTCCCCTGACAGAAAAAACATAAGGAGAATCCGTGCCTGATCAAAGCCTTGTTCTGAGGCTGATCGGAGAAGGCCCAGAGCCCGGCCTTCATCTCTTGTAAGTAGTAGAACCGCTAACCGTACCTGGGCATACATGTCCCCTTGAGCAGAAGCCGTTTCATACCATTTCATGGCGTCATCGAGGTTCCCGGAGTCTCTTAACAAACTACCGAGTATGGCCTGTGCCCGGGCTAGCGCAATTGGTGCCTCCTCGTTTCCCTCCTCAGCGGCCACCTGGAACCACTTGAAGCTCTCTTCTAAATCTTCGATCTCGGAGCTGGCCGAGAGGGCAAATCCGAGGGCGATAGCGGCGTCTGGATGGTCTTTCCCCACCGCGAACCTGCACCACTTCAGCCCCTTTTCCCAATCCTTCGGTACCCCTTCCCATCCGCATTCATATTGAATTGGAATCCCCTTTATACCAATGACGGCTTCTGAGGTGCAGATTGCAAACGCTTCGCACAGCACTATTGCAGCCTTTTCATTGCCCTGAGCAATGGATAGGTGGAGAAGGCTTTCGCCTTGGGTGACATCTTGAGGAAAACCACTCCCAGCAAGAAGTCGTTGGCCCATGATTCTCTGAGCCTCGTGATTTCGTTGTTGAACCGCGGATTCGAGAAGCTCCCTCCCTCGAGCCGCGTCCTTGGGCACGACCTCACCCTCGAAGTACAAATTCGCTAGGCGACACTGAGCGTCAGGGTCGCCCTTTTCTGCCAAAGGAGAAAGCTCCTCATAGGCAGTCTCCCAATCTTCGTCTTCGAAAGCTGCGAGTCCTTTAACAAGGTCGCCAGTAGGACCGCAGCCAAGCACACCCAGCCCGGTAAACAAAACCATACATGCCGCTACTCTTGTTCTTGAGGCCATGTTGCCCTCCTGGCTTTAGATTTGGCAAGATCGACGCCAGAAATCTCTAATATTTCTGAGAATGATGCATTTTGGAAGTGCCTTGTACTGAAACGCTGTTGGCCTGCCCTCCAGTCAACATTTCACTTCAATAATACTCGACTGTTTGAGATCTTGCGGGTCAACAACACTAGAAAACTGGCGGCACACCCGCGCAGGGAAATACCCTGTGGGTGCCAACGACATTTGCACTTCTCAGGTTGGTCAACGAAAGACGCAAAACCTTTTGGGCCTCCCCAGGGTGGAAAGACCACAACGCGAGGGCCAGCACGCGCCATCCTGGACGACCCACGAGCCTACAGTGCTAGGAACATCCAAAACGCGGCCAGGGCCACGACCAAGGGAACACCCAAGAGGGCCACAACCCCCTCGGCCTCGAGCTGGTGACCCCACAGGGGGCACCGGACCTTCAACCTGTTCTCCCGGAGCAACTCTATCAGCGAACGACGCATACGCAATCACCTCCTTTTTCCCAGCATAAGGCGGCGGATCTGTGACGCAGGACCTATCAGACCGGATGGATACGGCATCGGATCAGGCGCCCCGCACGCATGGGAAACCGCATCGCCCACGAAAGGGTGTCGGGTAGACCCGGGCGGTTACCCTCCCGGGTCTACCCGACACGATTCTGGCAGGATTCCGAGCCAATTTTAGGTTGACCACCTATGATGCTAGTGAGCCAGCGCAGCCTGGACGCAGTGGAGGGTCGATGGACTACGACACGCTCGCAAACAGCTACTGGTCGCAGCAGATCCAGCGTGTCCTGGGAACGCTGTCCGCCATCGCTGGGAGGCCGGCGCTTCCACCCGGAAGTGCAGTCCCAGAGCCGGAGCGCCTTGCATACGGCGCAGGACAGCGCCTTCACCTCGCCGTCATGTTCCTGGACATCTGTGGCTTTTCTGGTCGACCATCCGAGACAGCTGCTGAACAGCAAGTGCTCCTCAATTCCCTAAATCTACTCTTCACTGAGATGGTCAGGATCGTCGAGGAGTATGGCGGAACTGTCGAGAAAAACACCGGCGACGGGCTCATGGCGTACTTCGAGGACGGTGGCGGCAGCCCTCCGGAGGGGGGTGCAAAACGGGCCGTAAGCTGTGCGCTCACAATGCACCACGCAAACGAGAAGTTGGTTCAACCCATTTTCGAAGCCAATAGGGTGCCGCCCATAGAGTTCCGCATAACGATCGACTCAGGAGATGTGACGGTAGCGAAGCTGGGAGCCCCTCGTCGCTTTAATTCCCGGGTTGCGATCGGAACGACCGCCAATATCGCCTCAAAAATGTTGGAGTTTGCTGGGCCTAGCGACGTGCTCCTCGGCGAGAAGGCGAAACTCGAGCTCCCGCGGGAGTGGCAGCTGCAGTGGACGAGACTTGGCACACTCGCTTCTGGCTGGGTGTACCGTTTTACGCAAGCACCGTATCCCTTTTTTCGATACACGGGGCGCTGGATTTCGCCCTCTTGAGAGGTGTTACATGACGAAGGACACGCAGAGACCTGTCGACGAATTCCCCAGGAAGGCAGAACTGCCTCCTGAATTATCTTCCGCCGATGTCGACATGCTAGCCGCAACTGATCGCCCTCAAGCGGACTCCCCTTCTCAGGATGCTCTTGCCCCTGCGGCAAAGGACGACGACACGCGACCCGAGGATTTCGCGCGCCACGTCCACGAATATCTGTCGGGCTACGTTGGCCTGGCTGACCGGAAGGCTGCCTTCGTATTCGCATACTCCGTGGCTCTCCTTGGGCTGGTTCATGGGGGCGCGGCAACCGAGCACGTCTTGAAGCTCGCGGGTAACCGATCGGCGATTAACATCATAGCGTCCGTAGCCGTGTCGGCCTTGGTTGTGGCTCTGGCTTTCGCTGCTGCAACAATCTGGCCCCGCATGCGGGGCGCCTCGGATGGTTTGATCTTCTGGAAGGCGATCCGGAAACGAGCAAACGCCGCAGATTACGCGGGCGCAGTCGCCCGGTTGGAGCCCGCCAGGGTTGTCGATGAGGTCCTGCGGCACTGCTATGAACTAGCCGGGGTATGCGAACGCAAGTACAGAACTTTGAACTGGGCACTCTTTGCAGCCGGGGTTGGCTCGGCTGCTAGTGTTCTTTTCCTACTCTTCAAAATCTGAAGGGGCTGCCCATATCCAGGTGTTCTGCAACCTAGTCTCTCGCTAGCCGTCTCAACCATCGCAACGCTTTCCCGACCGTCCAGCGATCGATCCCAATCCGGTGGCTGATCTCAGTTTGGGTCATCCCGAGTTCCTGCAGGTGCCTCGCCTTCGGTGCGATTTGCTGATACACCGGAGGCGGTTTGATCTCTAAAATGGGCACCTCTAACGGAAGGGCGGCTGCGGTTCGAATTCTTCGCGTTCGCGTCCACCAGATTTTTTCGAAACAGAGTTTCGAAAAAATCTGTCACGGCGTAGCCCGCAGGGCGAAGCCGGGCAATTCAAGTCCCAGCATAACGAGAAGCCTGGCAATCCCCCCCGTCCACAATCCTCCAAGGGAGTGCCACCTGTACCGACCCGACTTCCAAGGAAGGCACAGGCACCTTTATTTTGGCGCTTTTCCAGGACCCCAACGCTCAGAACTCGGTCCCGCCGTCATTGGTCGAAATCATCGGAGCAGAACGGCCTTCGACGATCGAAAGAACCAACAAGGCCAAGTGAGTTCTACGACTCGGAAATCGCGTTCATCATCGAAGGTTCACCAACCTGGTAGAGTCTTAGTTTGATGTACCGGAAATATCGCGTCAATCGCAAGAACAAGGAGCCGCTTCTCGAGTACATGCTCGAGGGCCTACGACTTTCCGGGTGCCGGGTCCTCCACCATTCGGAACCGAACGAGGCACCGTTTCGAATCACCTTCGAAACCCGGATGGGGGAGCGTATGGGGATCGTGGCCTATGCCTTCTTCGCCAACTCTAAGCTCACAAAGAACCGTCCGTCTGACGAGCACCGGTTTCAAATCAAGTTTGGCCCTGATGACAAGGCGATGCACGAGATCTGGCAGGATCCCTACGGGCTGTACACGACGCTCTTCCTAGGCATCAACCCCGAGCAGGGTTTTTTCGTGGCGGCGGATCCACTGCGGCACAGCCCAACTCGTTTCTTTATCTCCTTGGAGTTTAAGGAGGAGAACGTACGGGAAATCCTCAGCCAGGAATGGCATAGCTGGGAGCGGGTGAAGCGCGACCGACACCGCGACGACTACCCAATCGAGGTACTCGTCGGCGGTACGCAGTCGAGCTTTCTGCGGTTTATCCGATTCGAGCGTGCAGCAATAGGCCTCGAAACCGGCCATCGCCAGCTGCTCGCAGATAAGCTCGTGGATGACAGTGTGATCAAGGCTGAGATTGCTCTCCATGCGAGCCGTGCGGTCAGGCCAGCAGGCGTACCCCATGCCATGGCCGAGGAGTTTGAACTCAGTCAGGTCGAGATCCTCGACCTTATCGAGAGCGCCCCACGGCTCAAGATGGCGGTGCGCGGGTGGGTCGCCGAGGCCCACCTCGAGCGACAGCTTCAGGTCGTGCCAGGGGTCGAGGACTGTGTGCGTCTTGAGGAAGACGGCTCCGCTGACATTCGGCTTCGCTTCCGCGGGAGCAGACCGTTGCACATCGAGTGTAAGAACGTTCTTCGCAAGACCTTGAAGGACGGCACCATACGGGTCGATTTCCAGCGAACCAGATCCTCAAAGGCTGACCCGTGTTCGCGCTTTTACAGTGACAACGACTTCGACCTTGTTGCTGCCTGCCTGCACTCCCGCACCGAGCTCTGGGAGTTTCGCTACGCGCTCACCACCCAGCTTGACCCGCACAGGACGTGTCCTGACAAGCTCAGCAACCTCGTCCGCCTCGACAGCCGCTGGACAACTGAGGTAGAGAAAGCGCTCCGAGCTGCAGCCGAGCATTAATCAGGTGGATTTCGAAGCCGCCGACAGCGGTAGCCGCGCCATCCCACCGGCACCCCCACCGACCGCCGGCCGCCCCTCCTCCCGCCGCTGCGCGCCCTAGCCCTGGCCGGTACCGGGGTGCGCCTCGTGCTCGGCCACCAACTCGAGGTACTTGGGATGAAGCGGCTCGACTGGCTCGGGCTCAGGCACCGGCTCGCGTCGCTCGGGAATCAACGTCGGTTCGAGGTCGACCTCATCACCGAGAAGATCGCGCCGCATCTTGCGCGCCACCACCTCAGCGAGTGCAGCCGGCACCGCATTGCCCAGCTGGCGCTGGACCGCGGCAATGCCGCCATTGACGTGGTAATCGTCGGGGAAGGTCTGCAGCCGGCACAGCTCACGGGCCGAGAGCCGGCGATTCCTCCAGTGGAAGGGGCCGACCGCCGGTCCCGGCTGCGCCTGGATGGTCCACGACGGGCGATCTTTGGCCAGCTTGAGCAGGAAGCTCCAGTACCGTCGCCGCCAGCCGAAGATTTCCTCCCCGCCACCGCGACTGGTGTGCCAGAGGTAATTGCTTCCCTCAGGGATGGATGGCAGCATGTCAGCCCACTTGCCGCGGGGGGCAAGCTCCGGGTCGTCGTCGTCCTCAAGGTCGCCGATGGCGTCCCAGGCTGTCATGTACGGCTCGAGTGCGGCCAGCGCCGGCGAGCCGCCGAGGTCGCCGTGGGTCGGTAAAGGATGATCGAAGACCGCCCCATCACGCTCACCGACAACGATGACGCGCTCGCGCATCTGTGGCACGCCGTAGTGCGCGGCAACGAGCTGCTTGACGCTGAGGCTGTAGCACACCCGGCACTCACGATTGATTCGCTCGATCGTGCGCTGGATCAGCTTGAGTCCCTCACTCTTGCCGCGGTAAGCCAGCCCGGGGACATTCTCAAGGAAGAAGGTCTTGGGCAGTGTGTCACGAAGAACACGGAGGAAGGCCGCCATGGTCCCGGCGCGGGGATCGTCGAGCCGCATCGTGTCGCCATTGGCCCAGTAACCGGACTTGGAGAAGGGTTGGCACGGCGGACCGCCGATCAGGGCGTCCGCCTCTCCAACCTCGAGATTGGCCTTGGCGAGGATCTCGCGCGACCGCACCTCGTGGATATCGCGGTGGATCACAGCCCAGTCACGGTTACGGCGCAAAGTCTCGACCGCCTCGTCGTCCATCTCGACCGCACACGCCACCTCGAAGCCTGCCGCTTCAAACCCGAGATCGAGGCCGCCGGCGCCGGTGTAGAGACTGATGACCTTTCGCTGCATTGTCATGGTGAACCTAGCACAACCCCTTAATGCTATCATTATGCTTCATTTATGCCTCGTTGGCAACCCCCCCGCAGCACACAGCCCTCACAGCGTGGACGCAGCGCCCGGCAGACCTCGCGACCGTGCCAGATCGTATTGACGTGCAGGCTGTAGCGAAGATCCGGCTCAATGATGGCTTCCAGATCGCTGTGAATCCTCCGCTCGGTTAGCCCCTCGGTCACCCAGCCGAGGCGCTCGGCGAGGCGCCGCAGGTGGGTGTCAACCGGTAGCACCTGGCGATCCATGGAGTACATCATTACGCACTTGGCTGACTTGACGGCGATGCCGGGGAGGCCAGTGAGGAAGGCCTGGACCTCGTCGTCGGTCCAGCTCGCGGTCTCGTCGAGATCAAGCAAGCCGAAGCACTCGACAACCATGGCGAGGGATGTCTTGATCCAACGCGCCTTTTGCCGTGAGAAGCCGGCGTCCTTGAGCAGCGCGGCCAGCTCCTCTTCGGAAATCTCGAGCAGCGCCTCCGGCCCACCGAGGTCTACGATCCGCTGCCAGCTCCGCATCGAGTTTTGCCGCTGAGTCTGGCGATTCAGGGAAATCCACACCCGCTCCTCG
>SDBV01012987.1_pt1 | contig 10637 bp, 7 predicted proteins | sample 2277081 | NCBI WGS metagenome assembly SDBV01 (sample SAMN10402039, study PRJNA504765) | marine sediment metagenome | isolation source: marine sediment core GS10_PC15, 223 cmbsf | place: Arctic Ocean: Southern Knipovich Ridge | collected 2010
GCGCAGGTCCTTCTCGCGATCGGCCTTTATTATTGCGTTGACGCTGTCGCCCTTGCGCAGCTTCGTGTCGGAGTGAGGGATCATCGCGTGATCGTCTCTTATCACCGAGATGATCAACGTGTTCGGCGGCAGGTCGAGCTGACCGATCTTCCGACCCGTCAGCGGAGAGTCGGCCGTTATGTCCGCCTCCACCACTTCGATATTCTGGTCTCCCGTCAGCGGTATACGCTCGGTAGCGGCGTCCGCCGGGGATTCCCCCTCTTCATCGAATCCGCCCAGCAGTTCCTCGTCGTCCTCCATCGGCGAATAGGCCAGGGTTTCGATTATGACGCTGGTGACCTGGCCGTCTTCGGAGAGCAGGAAATTGCGGTACAACGGCCGGGACATCGCTCTGGCCCTGCGCTCCTTCGGCCTGGAGCCGGGCGACGGCGAGGGACTCCTGAGGGAACTCCGGGTCGATTTTCGAAAAATCGGGACGCCGTACAGCGGACCGCGGGTGCACGAGGACATTCCGGAACGTGGTATCAAAGTGAATAACTGGGGCATCCACACCCGGTACGTAGAGCACGAGAGCGGCGGCTACTGGGACTACTGTGACTTCCCGCTTCGGGAGGTGGGCGTGGACACCGTCGCGTCTTGGCCCATGCCGAATCCTGACCATTTCGACTACGACGCGGCGGTGGAGCGGTGCCTTAGTCTGAACGACTACGGTCTCTGCCTGATGTGCTTCGGAGACCTCATCAACGGCAACGGCATGCTGCGCGGCATGGAGCAGACCCTGGTGGACCTGATCACCGACGACCCCGCCGGGCTTTTGCTTGCAGACCGCCGTTTCGGCATTCAGGAGGAAGTAGCCAGGCGCACGCTAAAAGCTGCGGAGGGCCGGATCGACGTACTGTGGCTCGGGGAAGACCTCGGCACGCAGCTCACTCCGATGATTTCCATGGACCTGTTCAGGAAACACTTCCGGCCGCGGTACCAACGCCTTGTCGATCTCGGCAAGGAATATGGTTGCCTCGTCATGATCCACACCTGTGGCTCCTCGAGCTGGGCATACGACGAGTTCGCCGACATGGGCATGGACGCCGTCGACACGCTACAGCCGGAGGCGACGGACATGTCGCCGGCATACCTCAAGGGACGATTCGGAGACAAGCTGGCATTTCACGGCTGCATAAGCACCGCCGGCCCGGTGGCGTTTGGAACAGTGGACGACGTTGTGGCCGATTGTCGGGCCACTCTGGAGGTCATGATGCCCGGCGGCGGATACTGTTTCGCCCCGACCCACGCGCTGCAAGACAACTCTCCCACGGAGAACGTGCTGGCCATGTATCGCAGCGCCTGGGAGGACGGTCGATATTAGAATCGGCCCGCTCCTTTGCTTTCGCGGCCGCCCAGAGGCCGCGGTGTTTCTCTTGAAAGCCTGTAGGTCCCGAGAATGGGTTGTTGCGTGAAATCACCTGATGCCCTCGTGGGCGACATCGTACATGGCGATGAGGTTTTCGAGCCTGCAGCTGTTATCCGCCTCTGTGGTGGAGCCCATAAAATACCCTGGGTACGCATCGCGTATCGCCTGCCGACACACTTCCCTCACCTCGTCCGGATTTCCGTTGGATAGTAGCTGACTCATGTCGATTCCGCCGGCGAGATAGATCCGCGGTCCGACCGCTCGCCGCGTCTCGGCGAGGGACATTCCTGCCACGGTCTCGATGGGGTTGAGCCCGTCGATCCCCGCGGCGACGAGGTCGTCGAGCACGTCCATGAGGTTTCCGTCAGAATGGAAGAGGCAGCTCATGCCGTGCTCGTGCCAGGCCGCGTTGACTTGCGCAAGTCGAGGGAAAAACTCGCGCCTTAGGTACTCCGGTGAGTGGAGAAGCCCGCCTTTGAAGGCGATGTCGCCGTAGGTGAGTACCACCGGCGATAGTTCAGGGTCGGCGACGGCGTGACACTCCGTTACGGCGTATCGGGTTTTTGCGTCCAGCGCCTGCGCGATCAGGCCCGGGTAGTCGGCATCAACATAAGCGAAAAACTCCATCCCGAGGCTGTGCCGAACATCGTCAAGGCCGATGCCGTGCTGGGCGAGGAGGTTGACCGTGTCGCCGAGATGGCCCTGAGTTTTGACGAATGCCTGGTGGTGGCGTTCCCTGTGGGCCTCTGGATTGCGGTCGATCTCCCGGGTCTGGTGGTTCACCCGAGATGTCCAGCTCTCAAGATAGGCCGCTGCCCCGTCCACGTCATTGAAGGGCCTGCGGACAATCCAGGACGTCTTCTCAAAGGGCGCTTCGTGGAGGACGAAGCCGTCGGCGTTCGTAACATCCCGTTCGACCACCGGGCCAAAGCCCACCGCTCGTGTCATGTCGAGGGAGTTTCCGGTTGCTTTGGCGGCGATCCGCTGCAGGGTCGCTCGGGTCGACTCGTCGTCCTGCAAAGGCGGCAGCTTCTCGCCGCCCCAATGCTCGAAGGCCGCGTCGTTGCGGAGCAGATCGTACAACGGCACGCGGTCGGTCTCTTCGCAGTTGAGAGTGCGACGGACGCGTTCGTAAGCGGTCATAGTTGTAGGCATAGTTTGTCCTCTTCCGCGCATCTTGAGGTAAATCAGGGGCGGACGCAAGAGGTGCTTTCGATCCATGGAAATTATGGGCCGGTCAGCTCGGCCAACCGTTGGATCGATCTTCTGAAGGAAGAGCTGGGCATCAATATTGAATACGAGTGGGTTGTATCCAGCGGGAATTATGCTGAGAAGGTCAACCTCATCATCGCTTCGGGGGACATCCCGGACGCGATGTACGGCATAAACTCTCTTCAGCTTGCAAAGCTGGTGGACGCGGATATGATCAATACAGATCTTGAGGCAGTGTACAAGAGCTATGTTTCTCCCACACACTTGTCAAGGATTACAGCCACCCCGGCCGGGAAGCTACGTTCGGAGCGGCAACCTATAATGGTAAACTCGCTGCATTCCCGTATCCGTTCTCCGCGCTCGGCCAAGGCGCTCAAACGCTGGTCTTACGTTCGGATTGGATGAAAGATCTCGGCCTCACCTCGCCAAAAACTCATGAGGACATGTTCGATATCTTTGACATCATGATGAAGGAGAAGGGCGCAACTATGGCGCTTATCACGAACAAGGACCTGGGCAATCTGAATCCGTTCTTCTGGAGCTTCGGCGCCTACCCGAAGAACTGGATCAAAGACTCATCCGGCAAAATAGTCTACGGTTCTGTCCAACCGGAAGTCAAAGACGCTTTGACCCAACTCCATTACATGTACGAGAAAGGTTATCTGGATCCTGAGTTTGCAGCCAAGGACGGCGGCAAGGCCATGGAGATGATCTCCTCGGGACAGGCCATTGGACTGTTCGATGGATGGGAGCCGGGCGGAGCAAGGAACATGGTTGAGGCCGATCCCACGGTTGACTTCCAGACCTACCCGCTTCCCAGCCCTGACGGCAAGCCCGTAGTGCAGATCCATCCCTCCTTCGGAGACAACTTCTACGTGGTCAAGAAAGGATATGAGTATCCCGAAGCGGTGATGAAAATGATCAGCTATCTCGCCGAGAAAACCTACGGCCCGGTAGCGACCGGGGAATTCTACGTAGAGTATATCCAGGACTATGATACCGGATTTGCGCCCTTCACTTGGGGGCCCTGGTTCTGTATTTCGGTTGAGAAGAACTACAACACTTACAAGAAGCTGAAAGTAAACACGCCGTTTGACCAGCTTAACGCCGAAGAGCAGTGGATTTCCGATACGATTGATAAGTGGAAGGCCGGCGACGCCAAGCAGTGGTGGATGGCGAAATTCTTCAATCCTGATACGAGCCATTACCGGATTCTCGACGGGGTGCTGGCGAATAACCTGTACTTCTCCGATGAGTTCTATGGTGCGCCGCTTCCCTCCATGGTGGAGCAGAAATCGCTGGTTGACAGGATTTTCCTGGAAATGGCCATGAAGATGATTATGGGCGAGGAGACCCTCGATGCGTTCGATGACTATGTCAAGGAAATGAATGCTTCGGGGCTGACGGAGATAACAAAGGACGTGAACGCCTGGGCAGCAAATAAATAGGGCCCGCGTCAGATGGGGCGGGGACAGAAGCCGACGTAAGTGGCCGACGCTAGCGGTGATGTTCCCCGCCTTTTTCACTTTATTGTCTACTGGTGCGGTTCGAATTGAGGACAAAGCGATGAAATTGAGTCTCGAACGAAAGCACCTTCCGCTGCATCTGATGGTGTTGCCCGGTGTCATTCTGGTTCTTATCTACCACTACTTTCCTCTGATTGGAGTTATCATCGCCTTTGAGAACTTTCGTCCCAGCCGCGGTGCACTGAGTTTCTTCACCTCACCGTGGGTGGGGCTAAAGCACTTTCGGTACCTGTTCGCTCTCCCCTCCTTCGGCCGGGTAGTCGTCAACACGGTAATCATCTCGTCCGCGAAGATTGTTGCCAATATCCTGACACCGGTCGCCGTGTCGCTGCTCCTGAACGAGATGGTCCACGAAAGGACGAAGAAAGCGATACAGACGACGATCTATTTGCCGCACTTCATTTCCTGGGTCGTTCTCGGCGGGATTTTTGTGGACCTGTTGTCTCCCAGCACTGGAATCGTCAATCGAATAATGGGACTTGTCGGCATTCCTCCGATCTTCTTTCTGGGGGACAATCAGTGGTTCCGCGTTGCGCTGGTTGCTACCGATGTCTGGAAGAACTTCGGCTTCGGCACCGTCGTGTACCTCGCTACCATCACCGGAATTGATCCCACGCTCTATGAGGCAGCCATGGCGGATGGGGCGGGCTACATTCGCCGGGCATGGCACATCACAATTCCCGGCATGCTTCCCATCATTGTACTTGTCACCGTGTTGAATCTCAGCAACCTTCTCAACGCCGGCTTCGACCAGATCTTCAACATGTACAACCCGGTGGTGTACCAGTCCGGCGACATTATAGACACGTTTGTGTACCGCATCGGGCTCGTCGACGCCCGTTACAGCCTCGCGACCGCGGTCGGACTTTTCAAGTCCGTGATCTCCGCGGTGCTGGTGTCGACGTCGTACTACCTTTCGTACCGATTCGCGAACTACAGGATTTTCTAGTGGGATACACCGGTATGGAAAAAAAGACGTCGAGCAGGACGATCTTTTTGATCTTCAACTACATCTTCCTCATCGTACTGGCTTTGCTTTGCATTCTGCCGTTAGTCCACGTGTTGTCGCTCTCCTTCAGCTCCGCCGCAGCCGCCTCGGCGAACGAGGTCACTTTCTGGCCTGTAGATTTCCACACCTATGCGTACAAATGGGTGATGACGCGCCCGGAAGTTTGGAGGAGTATCGGGATATCGATGGTTCGCATCTTTCTGGGTGTGGCGGTGAATATGTCCTTGGTGTTGGTCACGGCGTTCCCCCTTTCAAAGGAACACACCCAATTTCCGTGGCGCACGGTCTACGCGTGGTTCTTCTTCATAACGCTGCTTGTTGCAGGAGGGCTTGTGCCTTCGTTCCTGGTCGTGAAGTACACCGGCATCATGAACACGATGTGGGCGCTTGTGCTTCCCGGCGCACTCCCCATCGGGCTTCTGGTGCTTATGCTGAATTTTATGCGGCAGGTGCCGAAGGAACTCGAACAGGCCGCGCGTATCGACGGCGCCGGATATATACGTACCCTGATATGGATCTACATCCCGATGTCGGTGCCCGTTATCGCTACGCTGTCGCTTTTTTCTATCGTGGCGCATTGGAATTCGTGGTTCGACGGCATCATCTACATGAACAGCACCAGGAAGTACCCGTTCCAGAGCTACCTGCGCAGCCTCGTGGCAGCGACGGATCTCTCCGCTCAGGGCATGCTGGACCTCGAGGAGCAGGAGAGGTTGCGATACGTCTCCGACCGCACGCTCAAAGCGGCACAGATCATGCTCGGCACAGTTCCAATTCTCCAATTCTACCCGTATCTGCAGAAGTACTTCACGAAAGGCATCGTGGTAGGCAGCGTGAAGGGCTAAGTTTCAGAAAGCCGGCAAAAACGTCTGTCCTTCGATGCAGACGTCCGCAAGCGAACGTGCAATCCACGCCGACACGCCGTCCCGGCGCGATCAGCCGGCTTTCGGCCTGGTTCTGCTCAGTATATTCATATCAGATGCCTTTCTCAGATTCCATCGTCCCCTTTGCCGGCCTTCGGAGTCATGGTCCATGTAGGAATGGATGCGCCGCGTGCAAAAAAGCTTGACAGTGGTAACCCCCTTCCTTAGGATTTTGACGTAGTGGTGATTATTGGATCTGGCAACCACCAGTTCTGCTCGACCTAGGAAATCAGGTAACAGATATTTGTCTCAAGAACAAAGGTCATTTATCGTTCTTCCCGACTCAGTGCTTGCGGTTCTTCGCGATGCCTCGATAGACGCAGAATCTCTTATTTTTGCAGCCGACACAGACCTAAGCCTCGAGCGTACATTCGAACACGGATGGGCATGCCTAACTGACGAGACGATCATCGTGTTGGATGGAGCTGGGTCGGCTCGGGTTTTCGCCATCGCGGATATGGAGGAAATAAAGGTAGAAAACCTGGTTACCTCCGGGCTCATCTCAGCAAAAGTTTGTGGCAAACATACAATCCTCTGCCGTTTTTCTTCAGGCCGTACGCGGGACATTGCTCAGCTGGTTCGTATCGCGGAGAAGATCGGGAAATCCGAGACCGTAGAGGTCGGTGATCTCGCGCGGGAGGCGGGCGTTACGGAGTGCCTAAAGTGCGGCAGACGCTTCCCCGATCAGGATAGAAAGATCTGCCCCCATTGCCTCGACAAGGGTACGATTTTTGTCCGACTGCTCGCGTACTTTTCGGGAAACCTGGGAAAAGTTAGTTTGATCTTTGCATGCATGGCGATACAGGCCGGACTCGAGCTGCTGGCGCCCTTTATAAACGGACGAATCCTCTACGACGAGGTCCTAAACTCTACAGGTCGTTATTACGGGAAGATCGGTGCCATCTTTGGCATCATGCTAGCCGTTCGGCTATTGGCCGTTCTGGTCTCTGTCGTGTACGGAAGGATAGTGGCGACGCTGAGCGCAAAGGTGATCTACAAGCTAAAGACCGATCTCTTCGCCGCCCTTCAGAGACTCTCGATGTCGTTTTTTACTCGGAAGCAGACAGGCGCACTTATGAATAGGGTGAACTGGGACGCCCTTATGCTCGAGTTCTTCTTTATCGAGGGTGTGCCGTTTTTCGTGGTAAACGTACTTATAATCATCGGGATCAGCATCACTATGCTCTCATTCAACTGGCTGCTCGCGCTTATGGTGTTTATCCCCGCCCCGATCCTCATCTATCTCACGAAAATCCTGATTCCTAAAGTGTGGCGCCTCTACTCAAGACGCTACCGAAGCAGACGCTTGCTGAACTCTGTTATCAACGACTCTCTCACCGGAGTTAGGGTGGTCAAGGCATTCGGTCGAGAGGAAGCCGAGATCTCAAGATTCAGCGGGGCCAACTGGGGGCTGTTCTCCACAGATTTAACGGCGCAACGGCTTTCCGCCACAGTGTTTCCGTTCTTCCATCTGATCATGCAGACAGGCGGTTTTGTCGTGTGGGCCCTTGGAGGATGGAAGGTTATTCAGGGAGATATTTCCTTCGGCGTGCTCATGACATTTGTCGGGTATATTGCAATGTTTTATCGGCCGATGCAGTTCTTTACCCGGGTCATCGACTGGTGGGCTATGTGTATGAACTCGGCCCAACGGATATTCGAGGTGATGGACACCGAGCCCGATATTGTCGAGAAGACGAATCCGATTCGCCTGTCTCCGATCGAGGGACGCATACAGGTACAGAAGGTAACCTTCGCTTACGAACCAAACAAGCCGGTCCTCCACGACATAAATCTATCAATCGAGCCTGGCGAGATGATCGGTCTCGTCGGGCACACAGGCGCCGGCAAATCTACAATCACCAATCTGATTACACGACTCTATGATGTAGAGGAAGGCAGCATTGAGATAGACGGCGTGAACGTAAAAGACGTGGCAACAGCGGATCTTCGAAGTCAGATTGGGATAGTTCTTCAGCAGACATATCTTTTCGCCGGGACAGTGGAGGAAAATATAGCGTATGCGAATCCCGATGCATCCGAACACGAGATTCTCAGAGCCGCCCACCTTGCCAACGCCCACGATTTTATCGTGGGGCTCCCCGATGGCTACAACACGCTCCTCGGGCGGCAGGGAATCGATCTCTCCGGAGGTGAGCGACAACGACTCGCCATCGCCCGGGCGATACTAAAGAATCCCAGGATTCTCATCTTCGATGAGGCAACTTCTTCGGTGGATACCGAAACCGAGGAGAAGATACAGAATGCGATTATCAGAATGGTGAAGGGAAGAACTACGATTGCGATTGCACATCGTCTGTCGACGCTACGTATGGCTGACAGACTATTCATAGTTGATGAGGGCAAAATAGTGGAACAGGGAAATCACGCAGAACTGATGGCGAAACGGGAAAAATATTACGATTTGGTAAGTCGAGAACGCAAAGCCCTCAAGGTAATCGGAGTAACGGAATAGATGGGAAAAAAGAAATCGGTCACTCAGGAGCTTTCATTTCTAGATGCAGAGAAGCTTGAGTTCGAACGAACATCCGGGGGTGTTCTCTCCCTCAAGATCGGAAGAAAACTCTATCCTCGGGTCCACGCGTACCGGGCCTTTCCGCTTTCGATGGACCGATCGTACATCTGCATTCGGGACGCCGAGGACAAAGAGATCGGCATTCTCGCATCTCTTAACGATCTCTCCAAAGAAATGGTTGCCCTCGTCACTGAAGAGCTCGACTCACGGTATTTTACTCCTCGCATCATGCACATCGCCTCTCTGAAAGAAGAGTTCGGCCACGTGTACTGTGATGCTGAGACCGACGCAGGAAAGTCACGTTTTACAGCCCGGGTCGGGCACAACGCGGCAATCCAGCTTGCGGATGGCAGAATTGTTATCGTGGATGTGGACGGCAACCGGTTTGAGCTTAGCGATTACACAAAGCTTGATTCGAAGTACCAACGCATCATTGAACTGTTGCTGTAGGAGGACGTCGTGCGCCTGCTTTATGAGCTGCCGGAGAAAGAGCGGAGTCTCGTGGATTCGTATCTCGGGGGAGAGGAAATACTCTACTGCGTGCCAACCGATGTCACGAGGGACGGCAGGTTCGAGGGTGGATACGGAATCGTAACGGGACATCGGTTTCTGCTGCTCGAAAACGGGAGTGTTGCGATGGATCACCATGTCGTCACCGCGGCGGAATACAGAGCCGTCCCTCTTGTCGGAAACGGCCGCCTCGAGATGACAAAGGCCATGACGGACGGAAGCATCAAGGCCTCCCTTAGTGGTGACGACCGCGTTCTGGCTCGATACTCAAAAACTTTCGCCGGGGAGTTTTCGACCATAGCTCGAGCGCTCACCCAGCTTGCCGCGGGGGAAAAGCCAAAATTCGAGAGTTTCGACGAAGATCGCAGATGTCCGCAGTGCGGAAGGGGATTCAGTCACGGATCTCGGGTCTGTCCAGTCTGCATGCGGCGCGGAAAGATTTTGAAAAGGCTCCTCGCGTACGCAAAGCCCTATTGGCTGATCGTGAGCGCGGCGTTTATCTATTATGGAGCCATAACCGCTCTCAACCTCCTCATCCCGAGGATCTCTCGGGCCATGGTTGACCTGGCGATCCTCCCGCTGAATGACGACCTCGGATTCCTGCTGGGACTCGTCGGGCTAAACGCTCTTGCCATGACCGGTGTTATTGTTTTTCAGATACTCCGAGGACGGATCCTTGCGAAACTTGGCAACGGTGTGGAACGGGATCTCCGGCAGATGGTGTTCTCAAAAGTTCAGGCCCTTTCCCTGGGTTATGTAAACCGGCAGAAAACCGGAAATCTCATGACGAGGATCACCGGCGATACAGGGCGCATTCAGCGTTTTATCGCCGGTTTCACCTCGGAACTTCTTGGCGCGGTGATTCTCATACTTGGAGCCACGCTGATCATTCTTCTTAGAGACTGGCGTCTTGCCCTGATGATCGTGCTTCCGATGCCGGTGGTATTTATTATCCTGAAACTCGCATTTAAGGTGCTTATCGCCAACGAACGAAAGCTCTGGCGTACCACCGATCTCGTGCAGCATCTTCTTCAAGATGTCCTGAGTGGAATCAGGGTCGTGAAGGCCTACGGCAGAGAGAACTATGAAATCGGTCGCTTCAACACTGCCAGTGCCGAAATACGTGATATCAGCGAGCGGGTCGCAAAGATCTGGAACACCCTGATACCGTTCTTCGGGTTCATTTTTGGTTTCGGTCAATATCTCGTCTTGCTCTACGGCGGCCATCTGGTACTCGGAGAGCGGATGGCCTTAGGAGAGCTGATCCAGTACAGCATGTACGCCGGTATGATTTATGGTCCTCTCGCGTGGCTCACCCATCTGCCGAGAGAGTTTGCGCGGATGATCGCCGCCGCGGCGAGGATATTTGAGGTGATTGACGAAGAACCGGAGGTAAGCGATTCCTCAAAGGCATCTCGGCACCAAGTTGTTGGAAGTATCGATTTTGAAGAGGTTACCTTCGGCTACCAGTCCCATGAACCGGTACTCGACAACATCAATCTAAGTATACAGC
>SDBV01012988.1_pt1 | contig 10636 bp, 13 predicted proteins | sample 2277081 | NCBI WGS metagenome assembly SDBV01 (sample SAMN10402039, study PRJNA504765) | marine sediment metagenome | isolation source: marine sediment core GS10_PC15, 223 cmbsf | place: Arctic Ocean: Southern Knipovich Ridge | collected 2010
CCTACGTTGGCCGCAGACAAGAGTTTAAGGACAAACAGGCCAGAGAACTGCAGGCAATATGGTAAAGCCAAGGAGAATCCAATGACCCAAGTGCAATTGAGCCAAGCTGATGAACTGCGAATAGCCCGCAAGGAGCGAAAGCCCCAGGACTTCGTGCCGGCCAACCTGTTCACGGCTGAAAACGTAGCGACCATGAAGGAAGAGTCGTTGACCGCGCACCTGAACTACTTCCAGGAACTCGTTGCCATAGCGGGCGCTGCGCGAGATTTCGAGACCACGGACATCCTGAACCGGGCGATCGGCAAGATCAAGACCTTCTTCGCGCTTGCAGATGTTCCACGTGGAACAATTGAGCCGGCGGAGACTCAGGAACCCCTGGAACCCACCGCTCCTGTGGAACCGACTTCGCCGGCAGAAGATGGCTGGGTTGGCCCTGAAGGGCAAACAGCAGCTCCTGAAGGTACGACAGGCTCCCAGGACTCGGAGAAGGAAGAGCAGTTGCGGAAAACCATGGCCGTCCTTGACAAGCACGGGATCCAGCCCCATATGCTCCCAGGCGCAGACGATAACGACCTGCTCCAGATCAACGGGATCGGCCAACGCCGACTGGATATGATCCGGGAAGCGTACCCGAAAGCCGATGCCTAAGAAATTACATGGCAAGAAGTTGACGAAGAAAGAGCACCGTCAGTGGAAGAAGGTCCACGAGAAGACGGACTCCGGCGCACAGGCGACCGCTGCAGTCAAGCGAACGCGGGCATCCCGAAAGAAGAAAAGGTGACACATGGCCCTGCACGGACACAAGCGACCGAAGAAAAAGAAGAAGCATAAGAAGCCCAAGAAATAATGCCGCAGACCACGAGCAACACGCTGATGAGCAGGCTGAACCCCGCCGTTCGGCTGGCGCAGGCTGTCATGGACTCGGAGAAGTCTATGGCGTCGTTTCGCGCCCAGCGCACGATGTTCATCCGGCATTTCGTCGGCCCCTACTACGGGGAAAAGCGCGGAACCGCCTGGCGACAGCCTCTCAATCTGATCTACTCTCTGGCCGCAACCCTTGAACCCGCCCTGGCCATGGTGAATCTCCGGGCATCTGTAACGACAACAAAGGGAAGACTCCGTCCGTTCGGCAACGACATGAAGGCTGTTTTGGACTACACCCTGGACAGGATCGAGGCCCACAAATCCAGCCGTGTGGCCATCCGTGACTCCCTCTACGGGATGGGGATCACCAAGACGGGCTGGGATGGGACCTCCGCTCTCCCGTTCTGCGACCCGATCTCCCTGGACGACTATGTCTTTGACCGCCGGGCCCAGCAGCGAAGGACGAGAACCAAAGAACGCCCGGCGAGCTATTCGTTCGAGGGCCATCGGGTGCGCTTCTACTACGAGGACCTGATGGATTCCGGGGACCTGGACGACAAGGGCAAGCGGATGGTCAACACGCTTTTCCAGAGCCAGTGGGAGCAAAACAGAGATGAGAAGGCGAAGAACATCGCGTTCGGCAAAACCGCCTACGGTGAAGATGCGTATCGGCCGGAAGTAGAGTTGGTCGAACTGTATATCCCACACCGAGATGCAATCGTATGGCTGCCGGGCAATCTGGGCATCACCGAAGACTTTCTGCGGGACGTCCCCTTCTACGGAGAGGAATCGGGCCCCTTCGACATGCTGGGTTTTGCGTGGGCGCCCGACAACTACATGCCGGTCGCGCTTATGGGCGTGATCTTCGATCTGTATCTGCTGGAAAACGTCGTGGCCAACAAGGTGGCGCGCCAAGCGGCGAACCAGAAGGATTTGGTTGTCGTCGACGCCCCAAGCCCTGAACCCGCTGATACGATCCGCAAGGCGAGCGATGGTGATGTGATCCGGGCAGCCGGGCTCAAAGCCAACGTTCTCTCCATCGGCGGCGCGAACGAAGATGGATACAGGGCCGTGGGTTGGTTCCAGGACTGGCTCTCTCGAATAGCTGGAAATACCGACCTGATAGGCGGGATCGTCGCCTCCTCAAAAACACTGGGGCAGGATCAGATGCTCATGGGCAACGCTTCCGTGCGAGTCAACGACATGAGAAACGCTGTTGAGGAGCACGGACGCGCGATCGTCAAGAAGGTGGCCTGGTATATCTGGAACGACGATGAGTTCAAGGCCGATCTGACACGGGATGAGGGCTCGCTCAAGAATATCCCGGTCAAGTGGCGGCCGTTCGACCGGCCTGGAGAGATCACCGACTTCGATTTCAACATCGGGGTCTACGCCCGAATCAACGACTCACCGGAACAGCGGGCCGAACGATTGGCCGCATGGGTGAACCGATATGTGTTGCCACTGGCCCCCCTGCAGGCTCAACAGGGATCCCGGGTCAACATGGACGTGCTGATGAATGTGACGGGCCGTGACCTCGATCTCCCTGAGATAGCGGATTTGTGGGAAGAGGCCCAACCCTTGGAATCCCCGGCGCCCGTGCAGGCGCCGACTGGTGTTGAAGGACCTACAAGTGCCCCGGCGGGTGGCGGTTCGGTGCCGTCACCGATCGAAGCACTCGCACAGGCCCCCGTATGAACGCGACACTACTAGACGTAGGCGTATATGGAGCGTGCCTAACCGTGATTATCTGGTCACTGATCTGCATCAGGAAGCAGGTCAAGGACGGATGGAAATAGATGCCTGAGTACAGATTCAAATGTGAGTGTGGAAACCGCGTGGGACAGTGGCGCGCCATGCGCAACGCCGCCAAGCCCAAGGTCTGCAAATGCGGCCAGACCATGGTCCGAGATTTTCAGGCTGAAGGGCGCAAGGGCGGTGGGGAACTGCCGGACTGGAACTCCTCCAACGCCGGTGTAGGGCTCGATCAAGTCCAAGAATGTAATGAAATGTACGCCGATCTGGGGGTCACCTTCGATCCCCGGACCGGCAACGCGCATGTACCCGGGCGCAATCGAACGAGATATCTTAAGCGGAGAGGCCTGACCGAACTGGTCGGAGCCCCGCTGAGCAACCATCACGGCAAGAGATTTCATGTCGTGGATGGCGAGGTAGTGGAAATACCCGGACGGCCCTGCGGATAGGCCGCAGCCAACCCGCCGGAAGGAGCAGCATAATGTCGCAAACGGATACAGCACCTGCAACGGGCCAGGAACCCCCACCGGCCCCATCGGAAAAGGACCAGGCGGCCGCGGCGATCGACGCCATCAGAACTGGCGAGACCTCGCCGTCAACCCCTGCCCCCGATGGACAACCCGGTGAAGACGCCCCAGCCTACACGCCCTCACGACGAGTGCGTGCCGCGGCGAAACACTTGGGACGATCTGAGACCGATATCGCCAAGCTCACGGAAGATTCGGCGCGAGACCTTTTGGACATATCTCGCACGATCCGAGCCCGTGAAAAAGCGGCGGACACAGAGACTCCCGGTGATGAGGCCCCCGGCTCGGACGGGGCCGATGAAGAACTGTCCGAGGAATCCGATTTCGATGAGCTTTATGCCGGCTACAAAAAGGCGACCACGAAGAACAAGGAGTTGGTCGCCCAACTGGCCGACAAGGACAAGAAATCGGAAACAGACCGACAGCAACGACAAAAAGAAACGGCACGGACGGAGATGGATTCCTGGTTTACCAGTCCCAGTGCAGCGACGTTCCCTGAGTTTGGGAACGCGGCTGAAAAGGGCTCGGTGGAATGGGATGCAAGGCAGGAACTGATCGATGAGGTCGAGACCCGAACGCAACAATACGACGAGCGGGATATCGACAAGACACATGATGAGATCATCGAGGAGTCCCTGCGCCATCTGTATCCGAACCGATTCGTATCAGGCTCAGGCTTGAAAACCAAGGTCGCCAGACCGTCCGGGACGGCCAAACCGCCTGCTGAAGGCCAAACGCCCAAAGAGGCGGCTGTGGCGAAGATGGATGAGCACTTGGCGATAAAGGGTATCAAGACCTAGGCCAAGGAGTAATGAATCATGGCTGGTGGTATAGACTTTGGAACAGAAGATGCGCTGGACCTCTGGAAAACCACGCGGGAGAACTACCCGTGGCTCAACAAGTTCGACGTGCTTCAGGAACGCAACGATTACCCGGTGATGAACCGCTGGTTCCAGGAAAAGAAGACGACCTTCCTGGGCGGCACCCAGATCATCCATGACGTGATGTTGGATGACAGCGGCGCAGCCCAGATGATCCTACCAAACGCGGTACGGACCTATGACGTGGATAACGTGATGGCGCAGATCAACGTGCCATGGCGTCAGATCAACAGCTTCTACGTCACGAACTTCCAGGAGATGTCGCGTAATCGCGGTAGCGGTCAGCGGCTTGTCAATCTGTTGGATGTCCGGCGAACCGACTCGGCTTACTCGTTGGCGAACAAGCTGGAAGACATTGCCTGGAAGACCCCGGCAAGTTCCACCGACAACGTCAACCCGTATGGCGTGCCCTACTGGGTGACGCCGATCACCACGGCGCAGGTCTCGGCCGGTACAACCGGGCACATTGGTGCCAACCCGTACTATCTGGACGGCAATGCGATTGCCAATACGGGTGGAATCGATGCCTCGACTTCGCCGAACTCACGTTGGCGCAACTACGTCGATGTCTGGAGCAACAACACGTTCGAGATGACGGAAACCGATGTCGAGAAGGTCGTGAAGATGATGTACGAGATCAACTTCAAGCCTCCTCGCAACGCGACCGATATCGAGAACGGATTCACCGATCGGTTCCGGTTCTACACGAGCCTGGTGGTGCTGTTGGCGATGGAGAAGAAGGCTCGGCTGAACAACGATAGTCTTGGCGCCGATCTCGGCCGGTTTGCCGGGAGCACGGTTGTCCGCGGTATCGCGGTCGAGCGGGTGGATTCCCTGGATGAAGCGGACCTGCTGCCCAACGGTGTGACGCACCCGTTCTTCGCGCTCAACCATGACGCCTTCATGCCGTTTGTAATGGAAGGCGATTTCTTCCGCGAGACCGGGCCGATGAACGATGTGGCGCAGCCTGACACGTTTATCACGAACGTGGACATGCAGTTCAACTTCATCTGTCGGAACCGCCGTCAACAGGGCGTCATCGTTTACGAGACCTAAACCCCTTACCTGAAGGAGCATTGACATGCCGGAAATGCTGGCAACATACAAAACCTCTGGAAACCTGGCCTATCCGTCCCCCAGTGTGTGGGCGGATTGCCCGGTTGTAGGGTTTATCAACAACGCAACGGGAGTCTTTATCCAGGAAGACTTCCACGGTGCGATGATCGGCACGATGGCCTCCGGTCTGCTGCGGCCGCGATACGGCGCCTTCAGCCTTGAGTGCGATGACGACACGGTTATCACGCTCAAGGCGGCTGAGGAAGGCGGCTACATTGACCTTCAGACCACGGCTACCGACGACGAGTCGTTTTCCATCTTTACGGAGCCGTTCTGCAAGATCGTCAAGGGCTCGGGCAAGCGCATCTGGCTTGAGACCCGGATGGAGTTTGGCTTGGCCACGGGTCAGCAGGGTTTCTTCTTCGGCTTGGCCGAGGAGGCTGCCCTGAGCAAAGATATCGTTTCCGACGGCTGCACGGGCCTGATTACCGAGACGTTGATCGGGTTCCGCCTCTTCGATGAAGAGGATGCCGTTGATTTTGTGGCCCAATTGGACACCGGCGACGAAACCATTATTGTATCGGACGTCACCAACCAGAGCGTCCTGGATGATGTTCTGGGCAGCGGTAGCGCGGCTTCCCTGGCCTCCGACACCGAGATGAAGTTCGGCTTGGTGTTCGATGGCGATAACACCGTGAAGGTCTACATGAACGGCGTCGAAATCGCTGCGTGGACTCTGGACTCGACGTACTTCGATCTGGCCAGTCCCGCGAGCCATGGCGTCATCATGTCGCTGAAGAGCACGGACAACAGCACCGCCGACTCAATCGCCGTGGACTGGGTTCGAGCGGCCTACGAGTATTGAGTTCACTGGTGATCCTTCGGGATCTCCTTCTTGGCCGGTGGGGGCCCTTCGGGGCCCCCACCGAGAGACAACGATATGGCAGCACGGACACTATATCCTGCTCGCAGTGCGATGGATTGGTCGGACTCGACGTGGTCGCTCACGGATGGTGGGACCGAAAATGAAGCCAAGCCGATAATCGGCGATACGGTCATCTTTGCCAACGCCGCGAACGATGTGACGATGGATGAGGCGTCGGCCGCTCTGGCTGGATTCACGTTGGGTGGTGGTGCCTTGGACATGGCTTCTTTTGCCATGACCGTCAACGGCAATATGGCTTACTCCGCCGGGACGCTCTCCAATCCAGGAACGGTCACGCAGGGGGGAACAAGCACATTGGCATGGGGGAGCGGGACCGCTGCCCTGATATACGCCCAGGCGGCCGGATCGATAATATCGCTCATTACGGATATGTTTTCACAGGTTCAGTCGTTCGCCCAGCCTTCTTTCGCGACATTGCAGTCGTCAGAGGGGCGGTTGTTGCTTGTGGTAGACCCGAGTGCTGGTTGGTGGAATGCCCTGGGTACAGTGGATGTTGAAGTGTGGATACGCGAAGGAACCGCGCCTGGTAATGATATTGTTTTAACGGATAAGCCGCTAAGGTTTTTTACATCCACAATCGCCACGCTCACAATGGACGCGAACATCGACACCGGGACTGGGGCGCTTGGAGTGGATGGTACAGGTACGGGCGACTCAATGACGTTGAGCATGGCCGGATTCGCGCTCACATGCGGGGCCGCAATCCTGGGCGCGACCGCAGCCAACACCGGGAACGGCATCTTGAACCTTCCCAGCGGCGTTCACTCCATCGCGTCGGTCGCTGGTGGCAATGCGGCAAACTCCGGCAACACCTTAGCGCTGGGCACCTCCACGATCCGTAACATGACGACCGGAATCGTGGGGGTAGACATCGACACGGTGACCGTGACGGCAGCGCATCTGTACGGCGATGGGTCGAGCACGATTACCGATGTGGACATCAGCGCGGGCGGTGTCATCCGCTGCCATAATTTTGACGAGGCGAACAGCACGGGCAATGCCGGGGCTATCATATTCGTGACCGGAGTGCCTGGCGCTATCGTCCCCTCGGGCATCCTACAGCACACCCGACACCAGAACCGGCGACGGTCACGGAGGATGGCATAATGGCCGTGTTAGCCTGGACATTCAGTGACCTTTACGGGAAGTTTTTGGACAAGCAGTTTTCCAGTCCTACGGGTGCTGAAACAACTGATGCCAAGGACAAGATCAACGAGGCGTACCTAATGGTCGCGGGGCTCTACGACTGGACCTGGCTGTATGAGAGTGGGTCTGGGGCTGAGGTGACGCTCTGGAGTACGCAGACGGGGACCGCCGTAGGCCAGGGTGTGTATGCCTCGCCCAATACGACATTGACTGTGGCGGCCGCGACGTTCTATCCTTCAATGGTCGGCGAATCGGTAACCTTTGACACCAGCGAAACGAGTTACGTCGTCTTTTCCTACACCAGTTCGACAATCATTGTCCTAGTTGGGGATGCAAGTTCGGAGGCCTCTGGTGACACGATCACCGTCACAGCTACGGGCCGGTATTCCCTGGCCTCTGATTTTGAGTACCGGGCGCAGGACCCGATCATCACGACCACGGGAGTATTGAAGCCCCCGCGGTTGATCGAGCGAACCCCTGAGTGGATTATCGAGGCCAACGCGGCGATTGAGACTTTTACCAGCTATCCTCAGTATTATGGCATCCGAGAACTCGGCGGGTTCTCGGCGACCGTTGGCGACAGGCATCAGATGGTGGTGACGCCGATCCCCAACACCACTGTGACCGCGCTGATCCCCTACCGTGTGCAGATAACGAACATGACGGCCGACGCGGAGTATCCCCGGGGTGGACCCCAGATTGCCCAGTTGATCCTCGAATGCGCCCATATGCTCTACGAATCCTTCCAGGGTGACACGACTGGTGTCCATGCCCGAATCTTCTACGGAGCGGGCGCGCAGCCGGGCATGTTGGAGCAGGCCAAAACCCATGACCTGAGAAAGCGACCATCCAACGTAGGGCCGACCCCACCGGAAGCGAGCCTTTACGGGCGACCAAACTTCCTTCGACGACCTTATCACAACGTCAGTTACTCATAGGAGCTGATTATGGCGACAGCCTTTACATCCTTAGACCCGGGGCATCCATCGATTTTGCACGATGCGGCTGGGGTAGACACCTATGCGGCGATTCTGCTCACACTTCCGAAGTACAAGACCTACCATCTTCATGCAACGTGTGGAGCGAACGGCGCTCTGGTCTCCTTCGATGGGACTAACGACCATGTCGAGGTCCCTGCCAATGGGGAGGTCCAATACTATGACCTCTTGCTCCAAGAAGGGGATCCGATCTACGCCAAGAATCTGTCGGCTGGGAACAACTACGTTAACCTGAAAATACGGATCTGGTAATGAGCCTGTCACCGAGCCCAAAACTCCCGACCTACGGGACTGATGCGGCGGCGAATGCCGACGACAGCTATGCCGACGTGGTGACCTGCCCTGCCTGGGAGACGCACCACTTGACGGTGCAGTGCTTCACCTGTGATGCACTGGTCGCGGTCTACAGCAAGGGCGGTGTGAGCACGGGAGCATTGATCTCGGGCGAGTTTTTCATCATGCACGGCCAGGCGACTTTGGGTGCGATCCACACATTCGATGACCTGAGAATCCCGCCCAACGCCGTGATCGTGGCCAAGAACGCGGTTGCAACAGAGGACTACACGAATCTCCACGCTTCGGTGTGGTGAAGGAACGAGTTATGGCAGAACTGCCATCGGTAATTATATCATCATTCACGCCCGCTGACGTGAGCAGTGTGCTCTACGATGGTGGTGGAACAGCCAACGCTTTGCAGCTTGAGGCGGACAGTGCCGCTGTGGTCGGCGGTGGCGCGGCTGTGATCGATACGGATGGGGCAAATGTCCTGGACATTCAACTTGTCCATGCGGCATCGACCGAAAGCGCGACGTTGCTGGTCACGGAGTATTCAGCGGCCACACCGACTGTTGCTACGCAGATTCGCCAGACTGAGGTGAGGATTTCCACGAGCGATCTAGCGGCTGAGGTCGATCTGCTGATGGTGGAGTTGAGTACGAACACTGGATACGCCAAGGCTCCAATTCAGGTGGCCGTGACGCCCGGCTCCTATGTGATGATCTCCCTTGCCGCCGAAAGCGCCGCTGGTGCGAAGTATGCACGCTACGAACTTATGGGAGGCCTATAATGCGGGTTTGGCTTACGAATCTGTGGAACCGGATATTCGTTCCCGATGCGGACAGTACCGCCAATGAGACGTCCTTTGATGTCATCGGCAACAAGGAGGATGCTGCGTCTGATACGGCCGATGTGGCATCGCTTGTCGCGCTCATCCGAAAAACTGTAGAAACAGTGTTATGGGTTGATGGGCATCATCATCATTTTGAAAGATGGATGTCGGAAATCGACACGCCTAACGGCGAAACCGATGTAGCTAGTTCAGTGTTGACCGACACGGCGGATAAGCCGTTCACTCTGGTGGCGAGCGCATCGACGAATACCTTTGGTGCTTGGCGGCCGATTCTGGGAACCGCAAACACGCCCATTCAAGCCGGGATGGTCAAGTATGATTTGCATCGTATCAGAGTGCATTCGTCGACCACTACGGCGAAGAACTTCAGGATACAGTTCGCCTTTGGGACCGGAACGGCCACCGAAGCCTTCAATGCAGGCGAATGGACTGACGAAGATTTTTGGCACAATAACCAGACCAGGGCTGGACCGATAGAACTAGCGAGCAGGCAACAGGCTTCTGGTACGAAAGCATGGGCGCGAGTCGCCTGTATCGAAGGTACTGGTACATTCGCATTTTTCTATGGGTTGCACGAATACCCAGCATAGGAACAGGATATGGAAGTCCGAGAATTACTGGCTGATCTGAACACAAGCGTTGCGGTTATTCAGGCCGATGTGAAGGCGGGGAATCTGGCCAACCATGAGGCGCATGAGCGATTCGCCGAGAGCCTCACAACGCACACGATCAAATTGGAAACGCTCGACAACTCGATCCGCGGCAACGGCGGTGCTGGACTGAACGAACGGATGAACGTTGTCGAAAAGGACAAGGATGAGCGAGATCACCTGAAGCGCACGATCTTTGTTGCAACCATCATCGCGGTCGTTGGAGCGATCATCACCGTGGTGGTGGCCGTGATAACCAACATACAGACTGTTCAAGGAGCGACACCATGAAGCGAACACTGAGACGACTGATGCTGATTCTGATGCTTGCTGCAGGACCCGTGCTGCTCGTCGGCTGCCCTGAAACGCCGGTGGGCACCGTGACGGATGAAACAGGCGCGCTGGTCTGGGACCACAATTTCGATGGCGTGCCGGATGTCAACGACGCCGGCGACCCCGAATATGTCGTGGACCCGAAGATTTACGCTGCTGCCAACCAGGCCGATACGATTGGTCCGCTGGTGCTGACTGGCCTGGCTTCCTTCGGCGTGCCGTTCGTGGCAGCCATTGCTGTGTTCTGGAAGAAGTACAAGTTCGGCAAGATGACGGCGAATCTGGTTGCCTCAATTCAGAGCGGGCGAGCATCGTTGAAGGCCAACGGCGCGAAGGGTTCGCTGGACATCT
>SDBV01012989.1_pt1 | contig 10636 bp, 6 predicted proteins | sample 2277081 | NCBI WGS metagenome assembly SDBV01 (sample SAMN10402039, study PRJNA504765) | marine sediment metagenome | isolation source: marine sediment core GS10_PC15, 223 cmbsf | place: Arctic Ocean: Southern Knipovich Ridge | collected 2010
CCATCAGGGCAACAGGCAATGCCTCAGCAATGCTGGGCATCAGATACAGATCGGCCTTCATCAAACTCTGGATCACTTCGCTTTGTGTCTGGGGACCGACCAGAAAGACGGTGTCGTCCAGACTTAATTTGCGTATCAGATTCCTGAATTTCTCTTCCAGACATCCTCCTCCGACGATGTTGTACCGCACTGAAAGGCCGGGGTGTCTTTGCCTCAGCCTGTGGATCGCTTTGATTCCAAATTCAAGGCCCTTTTCTTCAACAAGCCTTGCAACTGAAAGCACTGTGACTGTACGCCTGACTTTTGAACCTTCGTATTTGCGCACAGGAAAACATTTCAGATCAATGCCGACCGGGTGTCGGATTATGCGACCGCGGTCGGCGCCAAAGTCTATCAGATTGCTGTAATTGTACTCGGAAATTGCCAGCAGTCGATCGCCGAACTCAAACAGATTCCTGTATATTGCGCCACCTTGCGTAACTCCCCTGCGAATATCAACGCCGTGAAACATCGTGACGACTTTCGCGTCAATGCCCACACGCTTGAGGAATGCGCCGATATTCCCGCAGGCGCCGTAGTGGCATTGAATGATGTCAACTCGTTCATTTAGAAATTGAAAAAGAAAGTACAGGTAATCATATAGAAAGCCGTATTCCCATGTGAGCAACAATCGCAGTGCTTTAAATACGACACGGGGAGCTCTGCAAAAGTTTATAAGCACAAGGAAGCATGTCTTCACGCGACGGAGCATCTTGTTTCGCGGTATGCCTGCTATGTACCGCGTCTTTGAAAGCAAATCATATTCGTTTACGGCGTTGTGAACCTGGGACATTTGAGAAACAAGAGCGGCGAATATTCGAACATCGTGTCCGAGGTCAAGCAGTCCGGTTATCTGATTCAAAATGAATGTCTCGGACAATCCGGGAAATTTTTGGACTAAGAAGGCAATTTTCATTTTCTACCTTTGCCCGGAAAAACCCGTTCTTTGACGGCGAAATAACACTTGAAAAGGCAACCGGCCAACCGTGGCGATGTAATCCGCATGCGCATCTCGATCTTTAAGTTTCGCGGCAGAATACCTCCGAAGCAATCGAGTATTTGCGAAATGTCAACATTGGGCTGATCCAGGTATCTTCTCAGCCACCCGGTCAGCAGTTTCAGTGCGCAAGGACGAAATGATTCGCTCATGCCGTGCTCGGCGGCCATCTTGAGGTGCCTTTCGATCAAATCACACCTCTGCTGGATTCGACCTTCGTTCAAGGTGGTTATGCTTGTCGGCAAGTCGCGCGAATAGACGGTTATCGGCTGAATCAGATATCCGAGTTTGGGTTGACGGTACGCCATTCGCCAAAACAAATCCGTATCCTGAGCCCACATCTGACCCAACCTGAACATACCGACCTCTTCGAGAAAACTCCTGGCTGCTACGACAGTGCTTGTCAATATGCATATATCGCGGACATAAGCATCGAAGTAGTTCTCCATGTAATCCTTATCTCCGGCAAAGTTCCGCCACACTTCGCGCTCGACACAGGCTTCTCTACAGTTGGAATCGCCGGCACCCCTGATCAGATAGTTGCCGCCACCCCACAAGAGATCCTGGTTCCTTGCGAAGCATTCAATTTGCATACTCAGTTTTTCCGGCAGCCATTCGTCGTCGGCGTCGAGAAAGGCTATCCATTTGCTTTTTGCCGCTTCAATACCGGTGTTGCGGGCCACGCTTGCGCCGCCGTTTTCCTGACGGATACAGTGGACTCTTGAGCCGTATGACTTGATCACTTCGGCGGTGTTGTCGGTCGAACCGTCGTCGACGATGATAATCTCATCAGGCTGACGGGTCTGGGCCAGCACACTGTCGATTGCCCTGCCTATATATTTTTCCACGTTATAGGCTGGGATAACAACGCTAACGGTATATGATTGTCTGTCGTCACTCGGATTCATCACATCGGCAGTCAGGTACTCAGCTTGCTCCTTATATCTTCGATTACGCTTTGCAGTATACGGTCCAGAGTTGTCTTGGGCTCATAGCCGACAGTCTCTCTTATGCGGTCCAGGCAGGGCATTCGTCGGATCATGTCGTCGAATGGCTTGCCGTAGGCGGCCTCGTATGAAATATATTTCTTTTCACTTTTGCTTTCGGTCATCCGGATGATCCTGTCGGCTAAAGCTTCGATTGTGATCTCTTCGGTGGAACCGATGTTATAGACCCGACCCGGCGCATGCCGACAGTCCATAAGCGCGATAAGTCCCTCAACGACGTCGCCGACATAACCGAAGCAACGCCTCTGCTTGCCCGAGCCGTAAATCAGGACTGGCTCATTTCTAAGCGCCCGCTCCACAAAGCGAGGCATCACCATGCCGTATTGCCCCGTCTGCCGGGGGCCTACCGTGTTAAAAAGCCTCGCTATTACGACGGGAAGGCCATACTGTTCATAATAGGCTAACGCGAGGAATTCGTCTATAGCCTTGCTGCACGCGTACGACCATCGGGAAAATCGCGTGCTGCCGAGTACGGTGTCGTCATCCTCACGAAAGGGAACGGCTTCGCTCTTGCCGTAGACTTCGCTGCTTGAAGCGATGAGCACCTTTTTTCGGAATTTGTTGGCGATCTCCAGGACGACCTCAGTACCATGAATATTGGTCTCGATGGTATGGACAGGGCGGTCGACAATCAATTGCACACCCACCGCCGCGGCAAGGTGAAATATCACATCGCATTGCTCAACAAGAACATGCATGGTTTCACGATTGCGGACATTGTCGCACACAAATCTGAAGTCGGGATTCTTCTTGATACTTCGGAGATTGTCGATGCTGCCCGTACTGAGATCGTCAACAACTACGACTCTGTTGCCCGCCTCAAGGAGTTTGTCCGCCAGGTGCGATCCGATAAAACCTGCGCCGCCTGTAACGAGTGCTTTCATTTTGGTTATTCCGTATCCTTCCGTGTCAGAATTTGTTCGGCTTTCTTCATTACAAGTTGGGGCTTGAGTTCTTTCATGCAGCAGGGATCGGGACAGGTCTCCAAAAGGTCGGTGTACTGGCATGGCCTGCAGGGCAGATCGCCGCTTAACGCGACGGCCTTGTTTCGCGGTGCATTCTTGATTTGGCAAGTGGGCCCGAATATGACAATCGACGGTGTCTGCACAGCGTATGCGATATGCATCGGGCCACAGTCATTGCCGATAACCAGATGCGCACTCTTGAGGACCCATGCGGTCTCGGCCAGGCTGAGTTTGTCGCGCAAGTCGATAACTCGCGAGTCAGCCAGGGCCTGTTCGCCAAAGCAGTCCTCCCGGGTGCCTATGATGCAAACCTGGGCGCCGGGGTATTTTTCCAATATCGACTCGGCCAGTTCTCCATAGTAGGGCCATCGCTTGTGTCTCCATTTCGGCTCGTTTTTTGCGCCGGGGACAAGACAGACTTGCAACTCAGCGACAGCTATGTCATGGCGGGGTCTCTTCACCGAAACATACAGCGGAGGGACAGGCCCCTTGTATCCCAAGGGTCTTAGCATGTCAATGCAGTAATCACGTTCAGGTTTGAGGAAATATTTCCTCAGCCAGACACGAGGATGATGAATCTCGCCGAGATCGCATGCCTCTTTCCACGGGACAATCGCGCTCAAGAATGCATATGGAAAGAAACTATGGTCGAATGACCTGCCCCTGACATCTTCGATGGAATCGGTGATTTGGTCGGGCACACACCAGTTCTCAAAGAGATCGCCGCGCGGGACAACAACAGTTATTATGGCCGCAGGCCACAATGCCCTGAGTCCCTGAACAACAGGGGTCCCTTCGATGCTGTTGCCGATACCTCCGCCGGTCATTACAACCAGCACATTGCCACTGAAATCCGAAGAACGGTCAGATCGGCGGTAATGCTTGAGCTTTCTGGAATAGATAAACTTCTTGCACTTGCTCGACCCTGGAATGGCAGTTTCTGCCACAGAGTCAGCCAGCCGTTTTGCACGCGCATAGAGCTTGACCTTTCTCAGCGGTGAAGCAAGTCTCATGATCTGGTCGCCAATTGTATACAGAGAATCACGGTTTTCGGCAATAAAAGGTCCTTTTTCATCGTCCTGAGCACTTTACTCAATGATTCTTAGGCAGGATATCGGCCAAATGTTCGTGTGTCTTGGAAATTATTCCGAAAATCCGAACAGATATCGCAAGGACCTGTAAAATCACGTCGATGTTTATAGCCTATAGCTGCAATTTTGAGGGCAGGATAATACTGAGAATTGCTGAAAAACTTGATTTTCAGACGGAGACAGGGGTTGATATCTGTAAGAACTAGCGGCTAACAGTAACTTGCAGCCACGAACACTCATCGCCCCAGTGACCGGGACGGTAATAAACTACAAAGGACCCTTCGAATGGTTGCCATTCAAGGGAAATCTTGATATTATCCGGAAATTGTAAAGCTTGCCTGCATAACTCCTTGATCTACGCTGGCAGGACTGCAGAGAGGATCACGACCTAATGACAGCAAGAAAACGCGTACTGATAATAGGACTGGATGGTTTTACCTGGACTCTGGGCCATGACCTGATGGTCGAGGGTGTGATGCCCCTCCTGGGCCAACTGGTTGAGAAGGGATGCCATGGCAACCTGCAAAGTGTAACGCCCAGCGAGACTGCACCGGCGTGGACATCTTTTCAGACCGGCTGCCGCCCGGGCAAGACCGGCGTCTATGCTTTTCACACGTACGACCGGAAGCTGAAGAGAATCCGTTTGTACAGCTTCGCCGACATTGCCGTGCCCAGTCTGTGGGAACTCGCACACCGGGCAGGCAAGCGGGTGGTCAGTCTTAACATGCCCGTCAGTTCCCCCCCGCCAAAGGTCGACGGCGTGATAATACCGGGACTTCTCTGCCCGGAGTTGTCCCCTGAGACCTGCCACCCGCCCGAGGCTTATGACCGGTATGTCAAACCGCAGAAGAACTACATGATCGTAAACAATACTCACAGGGAGACCGTCATCGAGTTCGCTGAACAATCTATTGCCACCGAACGGGCGCGTTGTGCCGTCGCCAAAGAGATCATGAACGATGTGGACTGGGACATCTTCTGTTTTCAGGCACAAAGCACTGACCTTATGCAGCACCGGACATGGTGGGCGCTGGATCGGTCCGCAAAGGGGCATTGCCAAAGCGACAGAGAACAAGCCCTTTCGTTTTATCGGTGCTGCGACGAGATTATCGCTGAGCTTAGGAAGGCGGCGGGGCCTGACACTTTGACCCTGGTGGTTTCGGACCATGGTTTTTGCCGTGCGAAAGGTTCTATAAGTGTTAATGTCTGGCTGCGGAAAAATGGTTACTTGAAACTGCCGCCCGCCAGGCCGGATACCAAATGGGCGGTCGTCAAAAAGCGGATTCCTCCGCTGAAGCTCCTTGCACGCGCCTATGGCGGCACAAGGAAGATTGTATTGAACTTCATGCAATATGTCCGGCAACTCGCGACAGGCCGAGAATACACACCGCCTTTCAGCGAGATAGAACTGAAGCATCTCAGGCAGTTGATCGATTTTGAGAGAACCGACGCTTTTTGCCTCGGAAGCATGGGAGGGATGCTGTACATAAACTCGGAAACATCCCAAAAGGCCGAACTTTCGGAGAAATTGACGAGCCAATTGCTGCGAGATTTCGGCCCGGACTCCGAAATCGGCGCGATCACAAAAATCTCACCGGGAGAGGAATTCTACGGCAAATCTGCAAAAGCAAACACGTTGCCTGATTTGGTGCTGGAGTATGCAGAAGGTTTCAGTTCTGTAATCAATCCTCTCGGCGAAGAGGTTGTCACAATCCCTTCGGCCGCTGACAGGCAACAGGGGACACATGCCGGAAACGGTGTGTTTGTTATACAGGGCGACGCGGTCAAAACCGGCGAGAAAATCGACGCGGCAATCGTCGACATTGCACCCACGGTGCTGGCTTACCTCGGAATTGCAGTTCCGGAGCATATGGACGGCAAAGTACTTAATGATGTGTTCGTCGAACCGCTCGCCGTAGAGTACGAAGATGTCGCCTTTGATCCTTCCAGGGCAAAGGAATACACCGATGAAGAACAGGCTGAGGTCGAGAGAAACTTGTCGGATCTGGGTTATCTTTGATCCACGGCGCAAATCGCAAAACAACAATATCAATCGTGATAGCCAAGCGCTCGAAGCTTGTCGACAATTTCCTCTTCGCTGGTTTGATCGGCGTTTTGCGCCGGTGCGATGTCCTTCTCGACCGGCGTCCTCAACTCCGGGGCCGGCCGTTTGCCTTCGACCTGCTTTTCGATGACGAGCCACGGAACCGTTGTCAGCAAAGGATTCGCACTACCTCGCGGATGAGCATAGCATCTGTCCTCCCCAAGCAACTCACCGTGGTCGGATGTGATAACGATCCTGCCGGACAAACTTTTGAGCAGAACAGCGACCTGCTGAAGAACAGCAATAAGGTTATCCTTATATGCACTCGGCAATGCGTCGGGGCCAATGCTTCTCCAGGCGGCCTCCATTGGAGCTTTTGGGGCAATTCCAAGATACCTTCGCAAAAGCCATTGCGGTTGATTGGTGAGCAGCCGATTATGCTGGAAGAGTTTCGTCAGTTGCTTGAGCAACATCTTCTTAAACCGTGAGACCGGTTCATTGCCGTCGGCTCCAACCAGCGAACGAACCTTGTTGATATCGGCGTTGATGTATCCTCTGGTTTCGTTTGACAGACTCAGATAAGGCGCATGAGGCTGAAGATAATGAATGATATATCTTTTGCCCGAATTCGGCGATCTCGAAATTATCTCTATTGCCGACTTAGTAAGAGTCTGCGGCAAAACAGTGCCCTTTTCTCTGTCCCAACCATCTTTCCAGATTTCATGCACCCGGCAGAAATGGTCGCCCGCGCGATAGCCGTAAACGGGTGTGGAGGCACATATCTGCGGATTGGCTGAAATGTAGACGATATCGTCGTAATAGTCCGGAAAAGACAGGTCCCGCCACTGGTCCGTGCAGGAACCGACCGAAGTCACCCTCGAAAGATCGCCTTGGACATAATCCTGATAAGTCTCTTCGAAATAGTCGTATCGACATGCGTCAAGGACTATCAGATAGTCCCACTCTTGCTTTGTTATGTCCATCTTACTCATGATTTTCGCACAACTTTCAAACAGCCGCCCGGAGGAACAGTCACCTTTTGCAGGGCACAACAGCGATTATCGTCGGAATCGACAATTTCCAGGTCATCCAGACGCGTCCTGGGCCCACACGTTAGTTGCACTTCTTCATCGGTCAGTCCGGGATTGACAATCAGGGCCCGGATATTTTTTCTCTCGGCGGGAGCAAGGACGACAACCTTGTCGTTGTCGGCGCCCAGAGACGAGGAAGCGTCGGCAATCATGGGACTGGAGAATATCTTTACCGGCAACGGTGTGTTTGACTCCCGAAAGAACGTCAGGTATTGCGCCAGCACCCGGCCGTACTGCGAATCCACAGAACCACAGTATTGCAGGAGCACGCCAAGCCATGTCGCCGCCCGAGGGTTGCACACTCCCATACACCGGACAAGACCGCTTTTGGTCGTGTATTTAACACTTCTTTCAATGATATTCAGCAGCCACTCCTGCGGCGACACAAAGTATAGCATTAAAATCTGCTCGATGTTCAACAAATGATAGAAGTCTGAAAGATGCGATGCACAAAGATCCCTTTCAATGTAGCCGTTAGGCATTGCCAGACGCGGAAACCAGGTCTTCAGTCGTGGCAATATGAATCGCCTCATGGCATTGTCGTAGCGTTTCTTCAGTCCCCTCGGGATCTTGCTGTCCGTTCGTGCACTGAGCTTGACAAGGCAGTCTCTGAGCCAATATACGCTCGAAAACAGCAAAGAGCCTTTGGCTTGCTGAAGCACCCGCTGAAGCGAATTCAGCCCTTTTTCAAAGTATTCTGCGTACTCCTGCCTGCCACTAAACTGACTCAGTTTATGTAAGGCCGTCATGGTCCAGAGATGATTATTCAAGGTCAGTGTATTGGAGGGCGATTTGCCCAAGGCGCTAGAGGGCTTCAGATCGGTGTAATGCAGTCTGGCCTTGTCGATGTCGGTTTCGAGGCTGTCGTGCAAAAACCACCATTCATCGGCGTTCATTTTGTCGGCGATGTCTATGAGATAATCCATCGCCGACTCAGCCTTCCGGAGAAAGATGTCATTCTTACGGCGCTGGAAGTGGGCCAGCAGCACGAAAATGCCCGCAACCTGGTGCACCGTATGCGTTTCCATGGTGTCCGTCCAGGACCCGTGGCGCCAGTGATTGTCGCCGGGCAAAGAGATCATCACCGAATATGCGACAAGATCGCCTAACAATGAATATATGCTCTTCTGCGTCTGACTGTGCAGATAATTCAGGTGGAAGTAGAAGGTTTGAGCGACATTCTGTGTTTCCCAGCCTTTTGTGCCGGGCGCCCGCGTATTAAAAAATCTGCCGTTGATAAAATAGCGCCACAGGTCGCAGACACCTTCATACGCAAACCAGACGTTTCTGGTCACTGCTCTTAGTTCGACCGGGCGAAAATGAGTCAGTTCCTTTTCGACTGACTCAAAATGACTCCGGAAAAGCACGAGGCCAAATTCGAATTTGCATCCCGCCCTGCAAATTGCCGTGAGCCGAAAACCCGACGATTCGCGAACAATGTCAAAAGCGGATTTGACATTGGCGATTATTCTGCCGTCCTGATCATACTCTCTTGATGCCGGCTCGACGGGCAGCCAGAAGAGTCCCCGTCGTTCCTGATCGGTTATGAGCTTTCCCTGTTGATGTGAGGTGATCCGTGCATCGGCAAAGACGAACTCGATTCTGACCTCTTGTGTGGAATTCAACGACAAATAGAAGCATTTAACGTCGAGGCTGTCTATGGAATCAGTGATGATATCCATGTCGACAAAAGGGGCGCACCTGACGGTTATCCTGCGCCGGCTGAAATAGCCGTCCTCGAAAAGCACTGTTTCCTCGCCCTGTCGCGGACGGGCGAGCAGCTCAGCCAGGTTTATCAAAACACTCTCCGTCATGACTTCAGACCTCTTGTTATGTCTCGCACGGACGCCAACGCATCGTAATCGGGACTGATTTTACTCAGCAGGAGTATCACAATCAAATAGACGCCTGCGCCAAGAACGATGAGAGCAAGCAGTGAGACAAGTCCGACCGCAGCCATCGCATTTTTGGCAAGGTACACGCAAAGCATCATGACCAGCGTCGCCATTACAGGATAAGACAGAATCTTAAAAATATCACGGACCTTTGCGCCGATCAGTTTCTGCAGTTCATAAAATCCGATGGGCTGCAGGAGTATTGCGCCGCCGAGGACACACAGCGAAGTTCCCGCCATACCCCATTTCGCAGTCAGGGGATAGATCGTCGCCGCCATAAGCACAAAGCGAAGAGCCGACAGTTTTGTCATGATATCGGGCCTGCCCATAGCCATGAAAACAGATGCTCGCTGCATACACTTCAATGGGCCCAACAGGCAGAGTATCTGCATCGCCGGGACCATCGGCAGCCATTGTTCGCCGAACACCACCTCGGTTATTTCAGGCCCAAGTGCTATCAGTCCCCCGGCAGCGGGAAATATAATCAGTGTCGTAGTCTTGAGCGCTTTGAAATACCCGCTACGAAGTTTGGCAACGTTGTCCTGCAGCTTCGAATAAGCCGGAAAAGCAACAGTCTGAACCTTATTGCCTATCTCAGTTGCAACCATGTTGCCGATCTTGAAAGCCTGCTGATAGAAACCAAGTACCGTGGCCCCAAGCATTCTGCCTAAGAAAAAATCATCACCGTGCAGACAGAGGAACTTCAGAATCGTTATGCTAAACATATGCTTGCCAAATCCCCACAGTTCCCTTGCCTTGGCCGGATCGAAACTCAATTTAGGCCGATACGGATGCATAACATAACTCAGAACACAACCAAACGCCACCCCTCCAAGCCTGCCGAAAACAAGTGCCCACACACTCCGGTACATAAACGCTAAGGTAACAGTAATACAAAAAGTCACAATCTCAGACGATGTTCGCAGAATTACCAGCTTGCTGAATTCCAGTTCCTTCATGAAGTACATCGTCCCGATATTCCTCAAGCCGCCCAACAGAACCGATATTGCCAGCACCTGTATAACCAGTGTCGCCATCCGCCTGTCAAGGACGTCCTGTTTGATAATCCCTGCATAAGCCTCATCCAGAAGCCTTCGGTTGAATCGCAAATTATCGCGATCCTCATCCGACTGCTCGATCAGACGCAGCGCATGCCCGGACAAGTCGACATCACGAAAACGCTCGCTGTCATAAATGACCGCCCCTGTAACCACCTTATCCAACTCATCGACAAGCGCAGAGTTCAACCGATCGGAAACACCTTCCTCCGAATCGTATTCATCCAGCATCCCCCTGGTAGTATCAGTAAAATTTGAAACAAGATATCTCGACAAGCCATCTTCTGCCAAATTAAGCTTCTCAACAAGCCTGGCGGAGTTGTGAATATCGGCGCCATCAAAACGACCCGACCCATCGAAAAAGATGGCCGCATAAGGAGCTGCAAGATAGAGTAAGATGAAAAGGACAAGCCCGCGGATCAGGCCCACTGTCCATGCAACGTTGAGAT
>SDBV01012990.1_pt1 | contig 10635 bp, 4 predicted proteins | sample 2277081 | NCBI WGS metagenome assembly SDBV01 (sample SAMN10402039, study PRJNA504765) | marine sediment metagenome | isolation source: marine sediment core GS10_PC15, 223 cmbsf | place: Arctic Ocean: Southern Knipovich Ridge | collected 2010
GAATGTTCTGATACATTGCTCAACAGGATCAGTCAGACCGCTTTATGGACGCTGAGGGGAAATTTGTACGGGTTGCTGACCGATTGTCCGCACAGGGAGAGATGCGGCTGGCTGGGAGATGCACATCTTGCCGCGGAATCAACCATGTATCATATGCAGACTGCCGATTTCTGGATCAAGTATATCAGGGATATTGAGACCTCACTGGATAACGGACTACCCACAAATGTAGCACCCGGACTAAGAATTAAATGGGTGGGCCGCGCTGACTGGGGGGCTGCTATGGTTCTTTTACCCTGGTATGTTTATCAGTACTACGGAGATCTATCCATCATTGAGGAGCAATATCCCAACATGAAAAGGTATATACAATTCCTTGAAGAGATTGCTGAGGATGGAATCGTGACAAATGGTTTTGGAGACTGGTATGATCCGCCGGCAGAAGGGCCGGAAGCTATCTCAGTTCCGAATCCGAAATATACATCCACAGGTGTTACAACCACATCATTATATTGTGCTGCGCTTCAAATCATGATCCGGATATGCGAATTACTGGAGAATGAAGATGACATTGGCTATTATCAAAGACTTGAGGCGGAGACAAGGGATGGGTTTAATAAACACTTTTATACAGCCGAATCAGCTTATGGAAGTCAGACAGCCAATACTGTAGCACTGAGGTACAACCTTGTGAAGGAGGAGAACAGGGAACATGTTTTAAATGCACTCATTGAAGATATCGCTGCACATGATTACCATTTCACGACAGGTGTTCAGGGGGCCAAGCATCTCTATAATGTCTTATCAGAAAACGGATATGGAGATGTGGCCTATCAAGTGATCACAAATAAAACGTTTCCGAGCATACCCTATCTGTTTTCACTGGGGGCCACAACCAACTGGGAAAACTGGAGCACAACACCCAATCAGAGAGGAGTCCCCAGATCAAAAAACCATCCCATGAATACCGGCTATGCATCCTGGTTTTTTCAGTCTGTTGGAGGGATCAAACCGGATCCCGGCATTCCCGGATTTAAAAGAACCATTCTCAGCCCCGGTTTTAATCCATACCTTGAATGGGCGCGGGCAAGTTATAATTCCCCTTATGGAGAGATCATCTCCTCCTGGCGAAGGGAGAACAATGAGATTCTCTGGCAGATATCTGTTCCGCCAAACAGTACTGCAGAGATCATTCTGCCGGCAGGTGGCTTTGATATTTCAGGCGGATTGGAAGAGGGAATCATCGGAAAAACTGAAAAAGGGAGCTATATGATCGGTTCGGGTAACTATAACGTTTTGGTATCTGAATCCCGCGAGGTGCTTCAATCCGATTGAGTACTTCTTCCCTAATCAGTTACCATTCATCCTTTCTGATGCTCATGGTTATGTTATTCCGGTATAATCGTTATTGTGACAGGCTTGTTATTCTCCATAAAGAGAAACAGGACCAGGTCAGATCCATCAAGCTGGTGGTTGATCCCAATGCGTGCCTCTTTGGCGGGTTTTCCATTTACCAGCACACTGGCAGTTTCAGCATTCCAGTTCTTGATGAAGAAAGCAGGATTATTGATCGGTGACTCCTGGTTGCCCGACAGGATGATCTCACACTTTTTCGCACTGGTATTGCTATTTTCGATTTGATAGCATCTTTCGCTTCTGTCATAGTTTTTCGAAATAAATCCCTTTCCGGTTACTTCTATTTCAGGAGCATATGCCCAGGATCTTCCAAATTCAACAAGCTGTTCCATTTCCATGCCATTGATACCATAAAGACCATTCCAGTAATAGCGGTCACCTTTTTCATGGATAAGGGGATTTGAAATCGGAAAACTGCCGCAATGAGACGGCCGGTCAGATGTTCTGCTTGTTCGTCCGTCACAGCGTGCCTGCCCCACCGGGAAATGGTTGCATCCTCCGTGATCATTGTATCTGCTGATATCATTCCACCTTACTGACATTCGGTTGCCTGGCTCAAAACAGATAAAGGGTTTATTCTCCGATTTGAAATTATACTGCTGGATGGTGTAATCTTTGGCAAACTTGATATCTCTGTCCCTCGGATTTTCAACATAGGATACTGCATTAATATGGCCCTTGTAGTCTGCAACATGAACATAATCGGTATGCAGCAAATCACTCTCCACCTGTCCAGGGTGCAGCAGGGGCAGTGATTCCTGGAATTGGCGGGGATACTTCAGGGTCTCCTTTTTCCAGGATACTTTCCTGATCCCTGTTGCATCGGGATAGATATAGTGATATTCATCTACCCAGCATTCCCATCCTGTTTTCGGATCCACACGCCAGGTGTTGTTGTAGGCACTTACAGGGGCATATCTCCAGTGAACTACAACCCTTGCATCGTTATTCTCAATGATCCGGACATGCGAAAAACGGCAGTGCCTGTCCTGCATATGCTCGAAGCATCCCTCATTGTCGTCGGCTCCTTGCCCCCAGGATTCAACGCTCTGATCCGACATCCAGTTTTCATTCTCAGAAACCCACGAGGTACCATACCTGATCCCTCTCCAGAACATCACTTTTACAGGTAACTTATCAAAACAGACCACAATATCGGGATCCTGGTCCACGGGCCAAAGCTTATCCCAGCCATCATAATACTTCAGTTTGGTATAGAACGCGCCAAATCGTCCGGGATGTTTCTCAATAGTGGGTAATTTATGAGGTTTGATATCAGGTGATTTCATCTCAAAACTGGTGAAACTTTTCATGACATCTTCTGGCGGAACTGCTATGTCATAAACTTTTACCTCGTCAATGATACCATTCAGTCCGAAATACTGATCCAGAGTTCCCCATGTCCTATGGATATCAGAAGGTTTCCCGGGAACGGCAACCATTCCCAACCTGCACTCCAGGTTCCTGCTCCGGGGTTGGCTTATTTTTCCCTTTATGGGTATGGTGGCTTTTAATTCGCCATTGACATAAACAGACATATCCTGATTGGCCCGGTATACACCTGCAACATGCATCCATTGCCTGAGCGGGATGGTCTCCCTGTCGGTGGCACATGTAATCCATTTTTCTGCGATAGCAGACTCCAGCGCTACCTGTCCATGGGGCCCGATCATCAGCCGGTAGCCATTGGTCTCATTGCTTTCGCTTGTCAATACCGGGCACCAGTTCCAGGGGTAATTCCCCAGGGAGACCCATGCCTCAATGGTGAACGCATCTGCCGGTACCGGTTTTCCCTTGTCGGAATGTAATACGCAGGCAGTAAAACCATCCAGCCTTAAGCCATTACCTTTTATACCGGCGGCTACACCAAAGTTACCCTCCAGGGTATCCGCAATTCCGCTTATCTGCTCAACTGTTGTTCGTTGCTCCGTGCTGCTAAAATCCCAGTACATGATTGGGTCTGCCTCCTGGGCAAAGGTGAATGTTGATATAAAAAGAATCACTGCCGCGCATATATTCACTGCGCTGTATTTACTTTTTGGATTTTTCATCTTTCGTTTGTTTTTATCAATTAATCAGCAAGATTATTTTGCCCCGGCGGGAAGATTATTGAGCCAGTAGCTGGCCATGGTCTGACGGTGATGGTAGGTGGTATTCTCCCTTTCTGAGATGCCATGAGACCGCATCGGGTAAGCCATCATGCTGAATAGCTTATTATGCTTGATCAATTCATTGGCCAGCATTTCAAAATTTTGATAATGAACATTATCATCAGCAGTTCCATGCATGATTAAAAGATTTCCTTCCAGGTTATGTGCATGTGTAATGGGTGATCCGTCACGGTATCCCTCTTTATTCTCTTGAGGTGTTGACATATATCTCTCCTGGTATATTGTATCGTACAGCTTCTGATCAGAAACAAAGGAGACGGCTATTCCTGTACTGTATATTTCGGGGTACCTGAACATGCAGTTCAATGTCATCTGGCCTCCGCCGCTCCAGCCCCATATTCCAATTCTGTCGGCGTCAACAAATGAATAGGTGTCAATGATTTTTCTGACACCTGCTACATGATCTTTGGGTGCTACGATTCCAATTTTTTTATAGATGATCTTACGCCACTCCCGGCCACGGGGTGTTCTTGTTCCCCTGGGATCAATACTCATTACAATGTACCCCTGCTGAGCGAGGTATTGATGCCACAGATCGCCTCCTCCCCAACTATTCTGAACTGTTGCTCCTGCCGGTTCTCCGTAAATATAGAATATCACCGGATATTTTTTCGTCGGATCAAAATCAATGGGTTTGATCATCCACCCGTCCAGTTCCACTTCACCGATATCTACCCTGAAAAACTCTTTCGGATTCAGACCCAGGCTTGCATATCTGGCTTTGGCCTCATCATTTCCAACCAGCAATCTTGTTTCGGCATGATCAGGCAGGCTGATCAGTGAGATGGTATTTGGTGTGGTTACATTCTGGAAAGTATGAATGGCCCATTTAGCATCAGAAGACATCTGGTAAGCGTGTTGACCAACCATCCCATCCGGACTGACTCTCTCTGCAACACCCTTTCCATTCATACGGCTTCTGTAAAGATATCGTTCGGTGGGTCTTTCGGGTGATGCAATATAGTATACATATCCCCCTTTGGGGTCAATGCATGTAATTCTGACTACATCAAATTCACCCTTTGTGATCAGATCCATCTTTTGCCCGTCTCTGGAAACTTTGTAGAGATGCATCCATCCGTCCTGCTCACTGGTCCATGTAAATGACCGGTTATTATCTAGCCACATGATATTATCGTGTATATCAAGAAATGCCTCGTCATGATCAGTCAGTATGTTTTTTAAAGCCATTGTCTCCACATCTCCAATCCACACCTTGTTCGTGTTCTGAAGGCGGTTTAGCTGTTGAATCATCACCTCTTTGGAATCGGGGATAAAGTCCATTCTGGCCAGATAGTTGTCCCTGGGATCACCCGGGATATCAAACCACTGAGTTTCGCCTCCGGCAACAGGAACGACACCAACCTTCACCGCGGAATTTGTTGTGCCTGCTTTGGGATAGGGCAGGGGTATGGGCACTGAATATACAGAGTCGATGTTGTTGATCATATAGAAGGTTCCTGTTCCTTCCGTATCTGATTGCCAGTATGCAATAGACTTCCCGTCAGGACTCCACCTGAATCCATCGCGACAGCCCAACTCCTCCTCGTAAACCCAATCGAATGTTCCGTTGATAATATGATCGCCTCCGTCAAAGGTTAACTGTTTGATCGCTTGAGAGGAGAGATCCTCGACATAAATATTCAATTTGCTGACATAGGCAACCTTCGAGGCGTCGGGTGAAAACTTTGCAAACATCATGGTTGCACGTTCTGCGCTTTTACCCAATTGCTGCAGAACCCCTGAATCCATGTTTAACACCCAGTAATCTCCCCTGGTGTGCCTGCGCCAGACCCGGCGTGTATTGGTAAAGACAAGTAGTTTCGTGTTGTCTTCCGACCAAATGTAATTCCTTACACTCAGGGGCTTTGACTGCCCTTCGGGGATCAGCTGAGCTGAGGATACAAGCACAGAACTTTTGCCTGTTTTTGCTTCATACCTGACAATATCCCGACCTTTTGTTTGGTTGTTGTATTCCAGTGTTGAATATCCCTTATTGTCTTTCATCCAGCGCACAGGTCCGTACCCCTCCTGCCCGTACACTCTGTTCTTGTAAATATCTTCAAGCAATAATGTATTGCTGTTCTCCTGTGACTGAACCGGATATATTATGGCAGATATTCCGATGAGCATCAATAGGCGAAAAAAGAGGCCTGTTTTCATCTCTTATATTTTATTTGTTTAATGATTCGTTGATTTGTCAATTAGTTATAGGTGGCAGATAAGAGGTACTCTCCCGGGTTAAGTTCAAACTGACCGGACGTGATCGTGGCTTGATCAGGAGAGCTGGTTTTGCCTGTTTTCTTCTCAGTAATTGTAAGATGCGTCAATTTTTCTGAAGGTAGTTGCACCATGGCGATACTCTTTTCAGGAATTGTAAAATCAAAAATAATCTGATCAGCGCCCTCTTTTGACCATTCGGAGATGATCTCTCCATGGGGTGAATAATAATTGCATTTAACAAAATCCAGCCCATCCGGAATGGAGGGAGACAGATGAAACCTGGAAAATCCAGGCGATGCAGGATCGGGCCTGATTCCGCCAAGCCATCGGTAGAACCATTCGGAAACTGTTCCGAACATCGGATGGCAGTTTGAGAAGGTATTGTCACTCTCTTTCCAGGTTTCCCAGATGGTCGTTGCTCCTTTGTCCATCATATATCCCCATCCAGGGAAGGAGACAGAGTTTACAACATTATAAACGGTGTTGGAATAACCGGATCCGGAGAGGGTTTCCAGGACATATTTGGTACCAAAAATACCTGTTGAGAAATGTCCGGAAGGTCCATTTTTCAATGCCATTAGAAGGGAATCTGCGGCAGCCTCTTTCTCCTTTTCCGGCACAATTTCATGGTAGAGAAGGGTTGCGAAGAGGGTTTGTTTGTTAATTTTTTTAACAACCGGCTGATCCCAGAACATTGCCGCTATTTTAATCTTTAGCTCATCAGCAAGATCCCTGTATTTAATCTCTCCCTCAGTGTCACCCATCACTCGGGCGAATTCCTCCATAATTTGCGCACACTGCAGATAATGGCTTGTGCCGGTTAACTCCACGGGAACAGGCTCCATGGATTCATGATCACTCAGACCCTTATCGACAATACCATTGGGGTGAATGCTGGCGACCTTCTCCATCCATTGATTGTCCAGGGTGTATAGCTCTTTGATGATATCCGTATCGTTATAATATAAATAGAGGTAATATTGTGTGGTAAGCATCGATGATTCCCAGCTTATTCCACAATAACGTATGCCTACATATGGAGCCGTGTCCACAAAAAGGGAATCGTTGATGGCATCGACCCAGTCATACACTGTTTTACGGTAAAACGATTGCATATCAAAATTATAGATAAACGCTTCACTGGTTGCATTAAGATCCCCTCCATATCCGAACTTCTCCCTGGCAGGGCAATCGGACTGAACGCTGATAAGGTTTGAAAGAAATGTTCTTTCGGCAGCATCCTGAATGGAATTAATCAGTTCGGAGGAGCAGGTGAAACTATTCCTGTTCTCCACATTGGTATGAAATGCAATGCCCTGAATATCTGATTTATCCGGTTTGTTTTTCAGCCCAATGATCTCCATATACCTGTAGGTGTGAAAAGTAAATTCAGGATTGAACCATGCCTCAGTTTGATCGCCCATAATATAACTGTCGGTTTGCCATGCAATGTCTGGCGAACCTGGTCCTCCCACCTTTTTTCTCTTGATCTGTCCGCAAACGGTGGTCATGGGATTCAGGTCCCCATTATCGTAAATACGTTCACCAAACCTGAAGGTAATGGTATCCCCATTATTTCCGCGAAGTTTTATATTGTAATCTCCTGTAAAATTTACCCCCATATCTGCTACATATACCCCTTTTCGGGGAGATGATATATCGATCGGTGTCTTTGCATCAGTGGCCTGAATGGGGGGAAAGAATGATTTTTGCAATACGCCTCCGGGGCCCTTGCAAACAGCAGCCTCCTGCCATGTGGAAGCATCAAAATCTGACAGATCCCAGCCTGGAATTTCCCTGCGGGCATCATATACCTCACCGAGGTATACGCTGTTCCGGATAATCGGACCATAGCCATATTTCCATGTTTGATCCGTAACAACTTCAATGGTATTTCCATCTTTCTGCCTGAGAACGAGCTTGGCTATAAAAACCGGCCTGCCAACATTCAGGACCTTGCGGAGGTTACGTCTACCCCACATGCGCAGTGGAAGGGGGTTGTAGAATCCGTTTCCAAGGGTTACCCCAATACAGTTCTGCCCATTCTGAATAGTGGAGGTGACATCATATTCTGAGTAGTAAATTCTCTTGCTGTAATCGGTCCATGCCGGATCAAGTAAATGATTGCCGATCCGGATCCCGTTTAAGGTTGCACTATAATAACCAGCGGCAGTGATGAAGAGTGTGGCCGATTCAAACTCTTGCCCGGATAAAAATTCTTTCCGGAACATTGGTGAGGGGTCATCCCCGTAAAATAATGAATCAAAGGTTGGAAGTTCCATTCCATCACCGATCCATGAGGCATCGTTCAGGCTGTTGGATGGTCCGTTTTGGGGATCATTTCGACCGGTATTGCAGGACGGAACCATCAGGAGGAAAAGTGGTATTAAAAGTTTATACATGATGCTGTTATATTTTTTTTGGTTTCCAAATATTTTTTCTTTTATAAAGATGAATGGATGTCCAAATCCAGTGGTTTAGAGGATCTTAGTTTGATCCAGAGAATTAAACTGGTGCTTTTAAGTTTTTTACTATACCCAAAGCTGAAATCCTCTTCCGCTTTCAGCTTTTCCCCGTTCAGCAGGATTTCGGGTACCTTTTCACCCCATCCTTCGATTACTATGGCCGGATTAAACAGGGGGGAGGTGTCCGAGCAGCTGACTGTAGCCTCTATCCGATCTACATGCCCTGTATTTGATTTGATCATGTATGCTTTCTGACTCCTGTCATATGTTGCCTTAATCGCATTCTGATTTGAATGTAGCTTCATTGCAGGTGCCTTCACCCAGCTGCCGGCCAGTTGAATAAGGTCTTCAACCGGCATATCAACCATTCCATATATGGAGTTGTGATAACTTCGACCATCGTCATCATCATGAACGATGGGGCTGGAAATAGGAAAACCAAGAAACGAAGCCGGGCGGTCGGAAGCCTGGGTTACGCGTCCATCGCAGTTAGGTTGCCCAACTGGCCAATGATTACAGGAACCAGGTAAACGGAGGTTGTCCATATCTCTGTCCATGATGTAATGCATTCTGTTTCCAGGCTCAAAAATGATAAATGGATCATAGACAGATTTTAAATTATGTTTCTGAATATTGGGAGCAACAGGGATTCGTTCATTGTCAATGGCTACCGGATTTTCCCTGTAATGCAGTTGCAGTGTTTCGCCATTCAGATTGGCTATCTTCAGATAGGCCGTTTCCATGATGTCACCCCTTGTCTGACCAGGGCCTGTCAGGGGCATGGACTCCTGGAACTGAACAGGCCGGCCTAATGCACCCGTTTTCCAACTCACTTTCCTTATGGCAGTAGCATCAGGATAAATATAATAGTATTCATCTATCCATACGGCCCAGCCTGTTTTCGGGTCTTCATTCCACAAATCGTCATATGCGCTTACCGGGGCATATCTCCAATGAATCACTTTGCGCGCCTCATTGTCTTCAATCATTCGTACATGAGAATAGCGGCAATGTCTATCCTGCATATGCTCAAGGCATCCCTCTTTTCCATTCCAGGATTCAACGCTCTGGTCGCACATCCATAAATCATTATCTGTCACCCATGCTGGTGAATAGCGCGTCCCACGCCAAAAAATTAATTTTACCGGTGAATCTTTAAAAGTAACCACGATGTCAGGATCTGACTCCACAGGCCATAATTGGTCCCATTCCTTATAATATTTCAGCTTGGTATAATAAGCACTGAAGGAGGGATGATCTATTGCTACTGAAGGAAGTTTTCGCTCCGGTAGCTCAGGCGCTTCTTTGGGTTTCTGGCTGTTAAATACATTTTCAAAATAATCACCTGATAAGGATGCGTTGTATATTTTTACCTCATCAATGATTCCATCAATGGAATACCAGAAAGGTTTATAACCAGCTTCGCCTATAAGATTTGATGGATTGACGGCAATATCGTTCATCCCGATCCTTATCTGGTTTTTGGCAGCATAGTTAGCACTTCCCGTGATATCTATAGAGCCGGCCGGTTGACCATTAATAAATATTTTCATCCCGGAACCTTCCTGATAGGTTGCGGCTACATGCGTCCATTCAAATAACCGGATGGCAAATTTTTCAGATACGCAGAGGATCTCATTTCCTTCTATGAAAATTTTAAGACCTAACTCTCCTCTTGGGCCGACCTCCAGAGAAAATCCACCACTGACCTCTTTTCCGCCCACAACTTCCTGGCGCTGGGCAACAACAGGACACCAGTTCCAGGGATATGCACCAAGAGCAATCCAGGCCTCGGTGGTAACGGAACCATCTGTAATGGATCCATTCCTCCCCTGATTGCGTATTACAGTTGTAAAACCATCTAAGCGGATGGCTTTGCCACTTACCCCTTTTACAACGGTAAAATTGCCCTCAAGGGTATCGGCCGAAGCTTTTATCTGTTCAGTTACATTGCGACCGGTAATGTTTTCAAAGTCCCAGTGGTACGATGGCAGCGGATCCTGAGCACCCATTTCAATTCCAAAAATTATGGATAACAGCAGGATCAGGTTGAATAATGTGATTTTCATCTCAATAATTTTTCATATCTAGTTCACTGTTTCTTGATCAAGAATTTCATTCAGGCCCAGGTATGCAAATCTGAACATTTTATCTTTACCCACCTAAATAAACATAGAGCCCATTTAGGTTCTACTACGAATTTAGTGGGTAAATATAATTTATGAGCTTTCTGGTAATTATTATGTTTGAAATAAAGCGATTGGCAGAAGACCTTAAGTTGTCATTATTTCATTCTCGCTTAGGTCTTTGTGCTTTAGTCATTATTCATCTAAAATCTAACAAAGGAATATTTATTAAGG
>SDBV01012991.1_pt1 | contig 10635 bp, 6 predicted proteins | sample 2277081 | NCBI WGS metagenome assembly SDBV01 (sample SAMN10402039, study PRJNA504765) | marine sediment metagenome | isolation source: marine sediment core GS10_PC15, 223 cmbsf | place: Arctic Ocean: Southern Knipovich Ridge | collected 2010
TCATCAACAAGCACAAAGCCCGGCCGTTCTTCGCCTACGTCGCTTACAACGCGGTCCACGCACCGCCGCAGGCACCGGAAGAAGACATCGGGCACCAGACCGGTGACGAGACACGCGACGTGCTGATGGCAATGCTGCTGCACCTGGACAACGGCGTGGGTGAGATTGCCGCCGCAATCAAAGACGCCGGGGTCTGGGAAGATACGCTGCTGATCTTTCTCACCGACAACGGCGGTTCGGCCGCGATGCACGCCAACAACTCTCCTTTGCGGGGCTTCAAGCAACAGGACTACGAAGGAGGCATCCGCGTACCGATGTTTGTCTGCTGGCCGAAACGTCTCGCGGGGGGCACGACCTGCGACGTGCCGGTGATGTCGATCGACATTCTTCCCACCGCGCTGGCCGCCGCCGGTGTGCGGCCGTCCGAGAGAATTCACCTCGACGGAAAGAACATGCTGCCGGCACTGGCAGGAAAGACCAACAAGCTGCACGACACGCTCTATTGGAGTTCGGGCGGCAGGGACGCCAAGTGGGCCGTTCGGCACGGCGACTGGAAGATCGTCGGCCAAAAGGGACAGCGCGAGCTGTTCAACATCGCAAACGACCTCAGCGAAACGACCGACCTTGCCCGGAAGCATCCGGAGAAACTTGCCGAACTGCAAAGGCTGCACGATGCCTGGCTCGACGAAATGGCTCCACCGGTGAGCGGCTCCCCGAAGAAGTGGGACCCCAACGCAGCCCCGACGCAACGGCGGAAGAAGAATCACCCCGGCGCGGGGTAAGTAGTCTCGACGTACCCCACGGGGTTTCACCACCTTTCCGATCCTCACGACTTCAGGCCACCTGCTATGCGTACATGCTTCCTGAGCGGCTTCCTTGCGCTGCTGACCGCGTCGGTCTTTGCCGCCGACCGTCCGAACGTCCTGCTGATCGTCTGCGACGACCTGAACCACCACGTGAGCACGTCGGGGTATCAGCCGATTCAGACGCCCGCCCTGGAAAGCCTCGCTGCGGCGGGCCAGACGTTCTCTCGGGCGTACTGCCAGTACCCGGTCTGCGGGCCGTCGCGGGCCTCGCTGCTGAGCGGCCTCTATCCCGAGACCACCGGTGTGCTCAACAACACGTCCGATATTCGCAGCACGCGCCCCGGCACCACCTCGCTGCCGCAACTCTTCAAGGACCATGGCTACTGGACAGCGGGCGTGGGGAAGGTATTCCATAACCCCAAGACGAACCCCCGCGACGTCGCCTGGCACCAGTTCGAGAAGTTCGACAACGACCAGAGCCCGGTCGAGGCACGGCTGCGGCGGGAGTTCGAGGCGGCGCACGGCTCAATCCAGGCGAAAAAGAACCGGCGACGCTGGCGCATGGCGCTGAAACAAAGTCGCGGCCGAATCGCGGGCCAAACGCCTCCCGGCTACGGACCGACCGATCTGCGCGACGACCAGCACAAGGATGGAAAGAACGTCCGTCGGATCGCCGAGTGGCTCGACGGCCGGGCGAACGGTGATAAGCCGTTCTTCATCAGTTGCGGAATCCAGAAGCCACACGTTCCGTTCTGGGCGCCCCGGAAGTACTTTCAGCAGTACCCGCTCGACGCTCTCCGTTACCGCCGAACACCGGTCGACGACTGGAAGAATCGCCCCATGCTGGCAATCGTCAAGCGTTACGAAGCGTTCGGTTTTGAGTTCGGCAAAGAGAACGACCGGCTGCGCCGTGAGTACATGCAGGCCTACCACGCCTGCATCTCGTTCATCGACGCCCAGATCGGCCTGTTGCTCGACTCGGTCAAGCGCGGCGGGCACTGGGACAACACGATTATCGTTTTGACGTCTGACCACGGCTATCACCTCGGCGAGCATTACCTCTGGGGCAAGGTAACGCTTTTCGAGGAATGTGCCCGAGTGCCGATGATCGTTCGGGTACCCGGCCGAACCCAGGCCGGATCTCAGACGGAGGGTCTCGTCGAGTTGGTTGATCTGTTTCCGACACTGGTTGATCTGTGCGGCATCGATGCCCCGCACGGGCTCCAAGGACGCAGCTTCGTCCCTTTGCTGGACGACCCCAGCGGCACCGGCAAGGAGGTCGTCTACACGGTCGTCACTCGCGGAAAGCTGCTGGGGCGCTCTATCCGGACGGCCCAGTGGCGATACGCCGAATGGGGCGGCCCCGACCAGGCCGAACTCTACGATCTCAAGAACGATCCACACGAGGATCGCAATCTGGCAGCGGACGCACAACACCGCAGGCAACGCCGAACAATGCAGCAGCTTCTTGCCGAAGCCCGTCAGCGGGCCGAAGCCAAATAGGCACCAGAGAGACTTTCGCCTGATCTATGTTCTCCACCGCCAGCACCATCGGTCCCATGGCGGCACAAGGGGAAGTTCTCCCCAATGTGGAACTCGTCAATCGGCATCCGGCGTGGTTGCCGATCAGCGGGCGACACTCCTCGGCCAGATCGAGCGCCAAGGAGGGCCGGCCGTACCTGGGCCTGTGAAAGAACCCCAGCAACGGATCGAAGCCGCAGGCGTAGGCGGTGACCGTCAGTTCCTTGGCCAGCACCGCGTAGACGAACGAGAGCATCGCGTTGACCGGATCACGCGGAGGCCGACGGTTGCGACCGTCCAGATCGAAGACGGAATCGGTCTTGAACAACGTGGTGAAACCCGAGAAGTAGAGCTTGGCGGCCATACCTTCGATGCCCAACAGCGACTCGCAGTTGGCTGTCGACGCCGCCTTTTGTGCCAGTTCCGCCAGTCGCGGGAGAATCCGATCGGCGTCCTCGTTGAAGTGCCGACGCAACAGCGTGCGGCTGTTCTTGATCTTGCCGACCACGAAGCTGCGAGCCAGCGGGAGCGAGGCGCGCCGATCGGCGGCCGTGGCAAACTGGGCCAGCCGCAACTCCACGTTCTTGTGGGCCATGCCCACGGTTATTCCATGGAACCAACCGCCGTAGGAGAAGTGGCAAACTGGAATCCCGCGGGCCGTGATCTCGCGAATCGCCTGCGCGGAGATCTGCACGTGACCTGTCCGAAGCAGACGATGCTCCCCAGCGTGTGGATGGGCATACGCGCCCGCTCCTTCCTGGCGACGGGTTGATCGGCGTCATGGGTCTCCGTCCTTCCCTGTCACGAATGCGTCGGGCCAGCCGCCGTGTTGGTCGATGACTTTGTCGATCTCGGCCATGATGCGGATGGTCTCGCTGAGGGCAACGACGATCTTCTGGTAGTGGTCGATGTCCTCTTCGGTCAGCACTCGCCCCGGGCGGGGGTTCTTGCCGCCCTTGGCCTGGCGGTCCTTGAGCCACTTCTGGCAGACCTGGTAGCCGCCGATGTGGAAGTTCCACACCTCCTCCGGCACGCCCCGGAAGCCCCGCGTCTTCGCCTTGTCGATCCACACGGTCTCGTCGGAGTAGGAAACCTTCTCGACCTGGAAGCCGCCGATGCCGATGGGCACTGTGATGTGATCGTTGAGCCGATGAGATTCTAGAACGTGCAGTTCGGTGAGTTCCCCTCCCAGCTTCGCCAATGACCGAAAAAGCTCCCCCCGCTTGGGCAAGAAAACCCTAGGAAAGTCGACCCGAAGAAGTTCACCGTAGGCCTTTCGATATTGTGGCGAATGAAACTCGGCATACACAAAATGGAAAAAGTCTTCCGGGCCGAGAGCGCCGGTCAAGTCTTCGGCGCATCCATCGGCCAGTAACAACATGCCGAGGCTCTCGGCAAACACTCGCAAGAAGTCATGTTCGACATTGCATACACGATTACACTCCGATCCCAGAAGAGCCTCTGAGTAGGAGTACAGCGGAAACAGAAACCTATACTGGCCCCAAGAAACTGGACCACGACTTCAGGTCGTAACCCTGGTAGGATAGGTCCAGTTTTTGGAGGAAAACATGGCAGCGAAACGGCGACGGATCGAGGTGGGGGTGAAGACTCGACGTGCCTTGGGCCGTGACTGTCGTGGGTCCTTTTCATTCGCAAAACGCCTTTCAAAGGGCCGGCCTATCTCTCCTCGGTCGCGGAGGCTCTTGCTGGAGCCACTTGAGGAACGGACTTTGCTGGCTCTCGCGCCGGTGTTAGTCGACCTTCAGCCCGGTAGCGACAGTGGTTTGTATGACGACGACAATCTGACGAACGTCTCGACACCCATCATTGATATTACGGCCGCTGAGCCAGACGACATCATCAACGTCTATCGCGAAGGGGCACTGCTCGGCCAGGCAACACAAGTCAGCGGGACTTCGTATCAATACGAGTTTACGCCCGACCAGTTGATCGAAGGTGTCAACTCGATCACGGCACGTAGCTTTGACGGCATCGAGGAGAGCGGAGATTCGCCACCGGCGGCAATCACATTGGATGTGACGGGCCTGCGGATCACGGCCAGCACGCCCGATACACCGTTCAACTTGCGAACCGATTTGCTCGATTCTATTACGATCACGTTCAGCGAGGAGATCGACTTCGATCCCGCTGGCGGCGGAAGCTTTGCCGTGGAGGATTCATCGATCACCGGTCCTGAAAGTGATATCGCGCCCGTCGGCATAGTTTCGCAGGGCGGCAACGAGTACGCGATTACGTTCACCGCCGAGACCGAGCGAGGGAAATACGCTGTGTCAGTTGGTCCTGATATCGCCGATTTGGCCGGGAACCTGATGGACCAAGACGAAGATGGGCTGCTGGGCGAGGCCGAGGAAGACGTTTTCATATTGAGCTTCCATGCTTTTGATGCGGACGCGGTCTTCACAGCCCCAACCACCATTTCAGAAGGCGATACCACCTACGACGGCCAGGACATCGCGATTGACAGCACCACGGTCGCAATTGACGGTCCGCACAGCTTCAATACCGTTTATCTTCTCGGCAGTGCTGTGCTCACTCATTCGGCAAACACGGCGACCGAGACTCACAGGCTCGACCTCACCGTGACCGAAGAGATCATAATTGATTCGACGAGCGTGATTGACGTCAGCGGGAAGGGATACTTGGCGGGCCGTACGACGGGGAACACGACAGAAGGGGGAGCGACAGGTCGCAGTGGCGGGAGTTATGGCGGCGTGGGCGGTTCTTATGAGGGTCAGACCAATACCGTCTACGGGGACTATGCAAACCCGGACGACTGGGGCAGTGGTGGCGGAGGTGGAAGTGGTGGTGGTCTCATTCGAATCACGGCCGACATGGTCTTGCTGGATGGTCAAATCCTGGCTGGTGGTGGAGCGAGTGCTCACTATGGGGGCGGTTCTGGGGGCGGGATCTTTCTTTCGAGCGCCACGCTTCAGGGAAGCGGTACTATCGAAGCGCCTGGTGGATGGGGAGGAAGTGACACCTATTTTCGTCGGGGTCGAGGAGGTGGCGGGGGTCGGATCGCCGTCCACGCCCAGGATTACTCGGGGTTCGAGCTGGATTCGATCACAGCAGTCGGTGGCACGGCAAACAACCGCTACGCTGGAGCCGGCACGGTGTATGTGCGTGATACGGATGAGACCTATGGAACGCTGATCATTTTTGGGGGTCGCGGTACCACGCCGCTGGACTTATCTGGAGGGAGCGCGTTTGCCTCCGTGGTAGTTCGAGGTACCGAAACGACGGCCGAGTTGGATCTAGCAGGTTTGTCGTTGGATGTACAGGATGCCGTGATCGTCACGGACTCGGCGCATTTGGCTGTGGACGGAAGTCTCACAGTGGGTGGGACAGTTACAGTCAGTGAGAGTGGCAGCCAACTGAAGGTGGAAGGGAATCTGACGGTAGGCGATACACTCGTCGTAGGAAGTGGTGGCATGCTGGAAGTGGACGGCCCGTTGACCACTGGGGGTTTACTGACGATTGATGGAGCTACGCTCACAGGGACTTCGATCGCGGCACCTGAGGTCTCCATCGTCAACGGCGGTACGTTGACGACGTTTGCTGCGAACGACAGCAAGGTGTACAGGCTGGAGTTGTCTGTTGCAGGCACGGTACTGATCGATTCAACGAGCAAGATTGACGTCCGCGCTGGAACCGTCGAGCACGTTGACGTCTGGTTCAGCGAAGAGATCGATGCATGGACCTTCACGCCTTCAGACATTGCGATCAGCGACCCCGACGGTCAACCGGTCGATGTGAGCGGGATCGAAGAGGTCGGCTTCAACCGGTTCCGGATTTCATTTTCGCCTCAGACGACCGTGGGGACCTACCACGTTGAAATCGGCCCGGACGTCCGCGACATCGCCGGCAACCCGCTCGATCAGGACCGCGACTGGAACTTCGGTGAAGAGGAAGACGACGTTTACGACGCCACGTTCAATCTGGTCGACGTTGATCTGCGGCTTGCAAACGTGGTCGTCGATCCGACCCAGCTCTGGGCCGGCCAGCCCGTCAGCGTCTCCTTCGACGGCACCAATGCCTCCGGTGCCCCGCTGCTGGGCGAATGGACCGATGCCGTGTACCTCTCGGCCGACGAACAGTGGGACATCAACGACGTGCGGCTGACGACCGTCCCGCATACCGGCGGGCTGGCCCAGGACGCAGACTACCACCAGTCGGTCACAACCGAGCTGCCGGGCAAACTGCCGGGCGACTACTACATTCTCGTGCGGGCCGACGTGTACAACGAGGAAAAGGAAGGCGTCGACGAGAGCGACAACGTCACAGCCTTCGGCCCCCTGCCGCTAGCGGTTCGCCCGCTTGCCACCGATGGAGTGCCGGCCGGTGGCACACTACGCCGCGAGGACCGGGCCGACTACTACGCGGTCGAAGTCGAGACGGGCGACAGCGTTGTGATTACCCTGGACGGCCACGCGTCCGGGGGCGCAAACGAGCTTTACGTCAGTTTCGAGGCTGTTCCCACGCGGCTGCATTACGACCACAAGGTCGCCCTGGGCGGCCAGGACCTGGAGCTTGGCGTGCCCGGCGTGGCCGGCGGCGGCACCTTCTACGTCCTGGTCTACGCAGACCAGATCGATGCGCCCACGCCCTACGAGATCACCGTCGAGGCGGCCGAAGTTATCCTCACCGAGATATCACCGCCGCGCCACGGCAACGTCACGCCCGGCACCTTGACCTTGACCGGGCTCGGGTTCGACGAAAACACCAGTGTTGCGTTTGTCGACACCGACGGCCGCGAGTGGTTTCCCACGGCTGTCCACGTTCATTCTCCCACGGTGCTGACGGTCGATCTCGATCTGCCCAATTGGCCGGCGGATGTATATGACGTTCGGATCAGCCAGCCCGGCGGCGAGGGTGACGAACTCATCGATGCACTGACAATTGTTGAAGGCGGACTATCTCACCTCGAAACGAACTTGATTGTGCCCGGTAGGATCCGGCCTGGCGGTAACATCACGGTTTGGGTCGAGTACCAGAACACGGGCGAGGGTCCCATGCCTTCTCCGTTGCTGGAACTCCAAAGCAGCAACGGCGGCCGGTTTATGATGGACCTCGGGTTGACGGTCGACGTCACCGACAGGGTCCAGTTCCTGGCTACCGGCTCGGGGGCCACGCCGGGAATCCTCCAGCCCGGTGACTCGGGCCGAATTCCCGTCTACTTCCTAAACACGACCCGCTGGTCGGACTCAGTGACGTTTACTCTCGGCACCCTCACCGCCGCCGACACCACGTCCATCGATTGGATTACACTTGCCGACGAGATGCGACCCGAGTAGATGCCTGACAACGCATGGGCAGCGATTTCGGGGAATCTTGCCGAGCAGGTCGGCGATACCTGGGGCGACTACGTGACGATGCTCTCCGACAACGTCAACTACCTGCACAGCGTCGGGCAGGACGTGACCGATATCCAGCCGCTCTGGAACTTCGAGATCGCCCAGGCTTCGGCTGCCTTGAGCCCGTACCGCTATCTGGCCGGCGCGGTCGATGCCTTTTCGCCGGCCCCCGGCCTGCCGCTGGTCTTCAGCCGTGTCTACGGCCAGCCGATCGACGCCCGCTATGAGCTGGGCCCGCTGGGCCGCGGGTGGAGCCACAACTGGGACCTTCGTGTTGAGCAGCTCAGCGACGGGGACGTTATTCTCCGGGGGCCCGGTGGTGCGGATCGCTTCTTCACCAACAACGGTGACGGCACCTTCAGCCCGTCGCCGGGCGATTATGCCGCCCTGGCCTTCTCCGGCGGGACGTACCGCTTGACCGAAACCGACCAGACCGCCTGGCAGTTCCGCCCCGACAATCTCTTGGATTACCTGGAAGACACCAACGGCAACCGGATCACCCTGGGCTACACCGATGGGCGGCTGACCAGTCTGACCCATTCCAACGGGGATCAATTCCTGCTGGACTACAACCCCGCCGGCCGGATCTGGCTCGTCACCGATCCGCTGGGGCCCGCGCCCGAGGATGACCGCGTAACCACGTTCGAGTACGACGCCTCGGGCGAGCACCTCTTGTCCGCCACGGCGCCCGGCGATCGCACCACGCACTACACGTACGATGCCGGCAACGGGGCCCCGCGGGAGCATGCCCTGCTCTCCGTAGCGTATCCCGACAACACGCACGGCTACTTCGACTATTACGCCGACGGCCGACTGAAGGAGATCTACGGAGATGGTGGCCAGCAGCGCGTCACCTACACCTACGACTCTGCGGGCGAGGTCACCGTCGAGGACGCCACTGGACGGCAGACGACCCTTCGTTTCGGTCTCGGCGGCCAACTCGTTCAGTTGCGCGACGGGGAAGGCGGCACGATCAACTTGGGCTACGACGACAACTTCCAGCTCACCCAACTGGTCAGCCCGGCCAACGAACAATACGGCTACTCGTACGACTCCCAGGGCAACGTGATTGGCGTCCAGGACCCGCTACGCCGTGACACTACGTTCACCTACGAGCCGTCCTTCGATCATTTGACTTCGGTGACCGATCCGAAAGACCATACCATCGCGTACGACTACGACCCCAACTCAGGCGATCTGCTGGCGTACAAGATCCGCTTCGAGAACAAGTCCGACGCCACTGCCCCGGCCCACATCATCAGGGTCACCGATACACTCGGTGCCGACCTCGATCTGAGCACATTCGAGGTAACGGAGGTCGGCTTTGCGGGCCGGATGATCGTCGTGCCCGGCGGCTTGAACCACTACGAGACAACCGTGAACCTCTCGGTTGACAACGAGTATCTCAGCGGCGGCGAAATCCTCGTCCAGATCGAGGCGTCTCTGGACATCGCCTCGCGCGAGTTGAGCCTCAGCATGATCGGTGTTGACCCGCGAGACCGGTTGGCTGCCCGAGGACCCCATGCTCGGCATCCTCTACCCCAACGACCAGACGGGCCGCGGCGACGGCCGCATCAGCTACACCGTCAAACCGCTTGCCGGCCTGGCCTCCGGCACCGAGATCACCAACCGGGCCTCGATCGTCTTCGATTGGAACGATCCCATCGACAGGCCCCTGGTCCTGAACACCATCGACGCCACCCCGCCCACCAGCCAGGTCGATCTGCTGGCCGAGACTCTACACACGCTCAGCTTCCCCGTTAGCTGGACCGGGCAGGACGAGGAGAACGGCTCTGGCATCGCCGGCTACGACGTCTATGTCTCGGACAACGGTGGCGATTACCAACTATGGCTGGACGACACCACGGAAACCTCGGCCGCGTTCACGGGCGAGGACGGTCACACCTACGCCTTCTACAGTACCGCCACCGACAACGTCGGCCACGTCGAAGCGGCTGCGGCTCCTGGAACTTCCGATACCGAAACGACCCTTGTGGTGCCTCCGAGGGTGGAAAGTGTCCTGCTGTCGAGCAGTGCGTGGAGCGGCACTTTCTTGGAGCATTTGGACTCGCAAGGACTGGGCCACCCCACGATTCCGGGCTTGGGCTATCGGATTTCCGGCGACGACGGGCAACTGGATGCCCTTCCCTGGACGAACATCGATACGGTGTCGATCGTCTTCAGCGAGGACGTAAACATCGCGGCCGAGGCCTTTGGGCTTTACGGGATCAGCGTGACTGACTATTCCGGCAGCTTTGGCTATGACTCGGTCAGCTTCACGGCAACCCTGACGCTGCCGCAGCCGATCGAGGCCGAGAAGCTCCTCTTGAGCCTCAAAGGCGTGACCGACCTGACCGGAAACCCACTGGACGGCGATTCGCAGTTCCGCTTCGACGTCTTGCCCGGCGACGTGAATCTGTCGGGCAGCGTGATCGGCAACGACTTGGTCCTGGTCCGCAACTCGCTGGGCACCTCTTCAAGCATCCCCGGCTATTCGGTCTTCAAGGACGTCAGCGCCGACGGGCGGATCATCGGCAATGACCTGATCCTGGTCCGCAATCGCCTGGGTACGGCCGTGCCAAGTGGTCAGCCCGAGCTTCCCCAGGGGCTGATGGGCGGCATGCCACTTTCGATGGCACTTGGTGGCAGGGTGCTGACACCGCAGGACGTGTTGCGTCTGGGCAACTTCCTGTACTTCAACGGACAGCGTCCAGTGCCCGAGGGCTCGGAGAATCTACCATTCCCGGTCGAATTGCGCCGCCCTACGAGAAGCCACCGGCCAAATTGCGCAAGAAACGTCCCGGGGCCAAAAAGGGGCATCCCGGCTCGCGCCGCAAGGTTCCCGGGCAAATCGATTGGCAAGTCGAACACAAGCTGCCGCAGTGCCCAGATTGCGGTGGTCGATTGAAGCGGACCGGCGATACCCGCACCCG
>SDBV01012992.1_pt1 | contig 10635 bp, 11 predicted proteins | sample 2277081 | NCBI WGS metagenome assembly SDBV01 (sample SAMN10402039, study PRJNA504765) | marine sediment metagenome | isolation source: marine sediment core GS10_PC15, 223 cmbsf | place: Arctic Ocean: Southern Knipovich Ridge | collected 2010
GGCCTTACAGTAGATAATAACGGCAATATTTTTATTACAGGGGTATTTGTTGGCCAGGCTAATTTCGCAGCAGACTGGGGGTTAACGGATATAAAAACCACACATGGTGATGACGCTTATGATAGCGATGGTTTTGTAACTAAAATCAATTCTGATGGCAGCTATGGCTGGACTAAAAGATTTGGCGCTTTAAAATCAGATGGAGGCTTTGATATTGCCACAGATAGCCATGGTAATGCCTTTGTGATTGGATTATTTTTTAATAATGTAAACTTTGCCGAGGATTGGGGAGGTAATGATTATAAAACTAATCAGGGGTTTTTTGACATGTTTATATTAAAAATCAATTCAGATGGCAGCTATGGCTGGACAAAACAAATTGCCGGTTCAGGCGAAGAATATCCTTGCTTAGGTACAGGAATGGTGATTGATAATAATGACGCTGTGTATATCACAGGAAGGTTCTCAAGCGCATCCATTAATTTCAAGCACGGTTGGGGGGGAACAGATATAAAAACATCATCTGGCAACCATGATATATTTATTACAAAAATAAATCCTGATGACAGCTATGCCTGGACAAAAACAATTGGAAGCATGAAATGGGAACATCCTTATGGCATCACAGCAGATAATAATAACAATATATATATTTTAGGAGGTTTTAAAACAAATATAATGGACTTTGCAAAAGATTGGGGGAATACAGATATAAAAACGTCTCCGTTTACACACGAGAATGATATGGACTTATCTATAACAAAGATAAATTCGGATGGAAGCTATGGTTGGACAAAAATAATTGCCGGCCCTTTGGGGGTTTGGGCGGGGGGCATTTTCGCAGATAATAATGATAGTCTTTATTTAACAGGAAGCTTCATATCAAATGTGAATTTCGCAGATAGCTGGGGAGCAATTGATAATAAAAAAGCAAAAGGGAAAAGTGGGATGGGACTAGGTGATTTATTTATAACGAAAATCAGTACAGAAGGATGCTACCAATGGACAAAACAAATAGGCGGCTCAGGCAAAGAAATGGGGGCAAATATTGTCATAGATAATAACGAAAATATTATAATTTCCTGTAACATAATTTGGTTTTCAAATTATAGCGAGACAAATATTGTGAATTTCGCAGAACCATGGGGGCTAATTGATAATAAAACAGTCCCGGAATGGGCAAGCGTTTATATAATGAAATTTAAAGACCATATATATACTAATATTATGCCTATTCCTCCTGCAAACTTATCAGCAACCGCATCTTCAACAGACCAAATTAATTTAAACTGGAATGATATTAAAAATGAGACTGGTTATATCTTATTTAGGAATCCCACAAATGATGTTTTATCATCTATTCAAATTGCCGACCTTCCTGCTAATATATCAAACTATATGGATACAGGATTAATCCCCGATACAACTTATTATTACTGGGCAAAATCTTATAATCTATGTGGTTCATCAGGATTCTCAGGTATTGCTTTTACAGATACTCTATCCAATATTGCTCCACAGCCATCTACTCCCCCATGCAAAGCCTATAATCTAAAATCAGATTCCCTGCCCAATTCAGTAATGATAAAATGGCGGCCATGCGAAAGACTGGAAAACAAGCCTGAAGATTATGACTATTACTTATATAGGAGCCTAACACCTGATTTTGAGGCGAATAGGGATAGCTTGCTGACAAAAAAGAAAGGCAATTTCGGCGCTATTGCTCCCTATATAGTATATAATGACGCGGAAGCTGAAAAAGGCTTGGTCTATTACTACAAAGTCGTAACAGTAGATCCGGATACCGGGGCTAGAAGCACATCATCAGAAGAAGTGAGCGGATGTGCAGGTAATAAGCTGAAAATCAAACAGGGATTTGCCAATGTCAGCAAGGGAGAAATACCTGAAATCAGCTATCGAATTGATAACGATGAACCAATCTTAGTTAAAGCAAGAATAATAGACTTAAGCTCAGGTGATATTGTATATGAAAGACCGGAAGAATATAAAAGTAATGAAGAATATACATTCACCTGGGAAGAAGCTAACCAGGTAAAAAATGGTGTTTATCTTATAGAGGTTTTAACTAAAAAAAATGATGAAGATGAATTTAAAATCATTTCCCGCGAGCGCCTCGTTATTGTGAAATAAATAATGAGCTTCTTTTTTTATTTGACAATGTATTTTAAATTAATAAATTATGAGCCTATTCTAAAAAGGCTATTTTTTAATGTAGTGCGACCTTTTAAGGTCGCCAAAGCGAAGCTAAAGCTTCGCACTACTGCTTTTTAGAATGAACTCAATTATTAAATGATGTTAAAATTAAATGAATATAAAAAAAATGTTATTTCCAATGTTTTTAGAGATTTATCAAAAGTGATCTTTGCTGCATTGATAATTGGGCCTTTTGTTGCAGGTGGATCAATAAAATTATATGTAACAGGAACAATTTCCTTTTTAATTTTTTTAACTGTAGCTATTATATTCAAGGAGAAAAAGAATGGCTGAAAATTATGTGATATATACTTTAATTACTGTCTCGGTTATAGGTATTGTATTAGTTATCCTTTCCTATCTTGGCGATAAAAAAATAAAAAATACTCGTTAATTCTCAGGTGTTTGCATAACAATATAAACAATGATGCTTACACGTATTATAAGTCCCTATATCAATACTTTCAATGCAGCCGCATTCTTTTCGCTGACCTTTATCTTTTTTTGCCTTTTCTAAATGTTTCATTAATACTTCATCAGTATTGAATAACCCTTTTATTATCTCAGGGTCAATACATCCCCCTTTTTTAATTCCAATGCTTCCCAGTTCACTATTCATATTTAAAGGTTCTGCACAACTCATTACTTCCAGACCCAACTGGCTGCCAATATTGCCAATAGTTTTAAAAATATCAACTTTTTCTTCATTACTCATCTTTTTGTATTGTCCCCCGGCTTTTTTCATTCTTTTGTTCACTTTAGGATAAAGCTGTAAGAAGCTTATCATCAGTCTATCGGCATACCCCTTTAATTCTTTTCCTATTGATAAAATAGAGTCATATATTTTTTTTTCATTAATTCTATCACTTAATACAATAGGATCAAAGCGCCAGACCACATTTCTTTTCCCGGAATTATCAACTATTTTTCTAAACATATCAATCCTATCATTTAAGCCTGGAATTCCAGGTTCTAAATATTCAGGATAATGATTTAATGTATATTGAAAATAATAATTTATTCCCCTATTATCAAAAAAATCCAATTTATCTATTATTTGTAAAGGATTTTTACTCCAGAAAACTACAAGCAGCGTTTTGTCAAAATGAATATATTTTTTTTGCTCAGGATTAAATGGATTTTTCCAAACCATCCTACCTTTTTTAAAAGCATTAATAAGCCAATCAGAATGAAAAGCAGGTATATCTGTCCTTCGCGAAGCAGAAATAATTGCCGGATGTTCTTGTTTTAAATCTTCCATAATGATTATTTATTATATATATATAATGTAATAATTATAATGGGGTCAGCCGCTCATTAGCTGCAGGGAGTTGAGGGAGCTAATGAGCATCAGACCCCGCCCATCCCACTTTTTAGAAAAAAATGTAGTGCGAACCTTTAGCCTCTTGGTGCTTTTTATTATGCAATAAAGCATCAAAATTGCCAAGTCTCATGACTTCGCACTACGTTTTAAGAATTTCTAGTAAAAAAACAGAATAGTTGACAGTTGAAATCATTGTATTATATTATTCAAATCATTTATTTTATCAATAAATTAAATGATTATCAAGGAAATTTGAATGGCTTTAATACAGTGTGATTTTTTCTCTGAAACACTTGGACTTTGCACTTCCATGAATGTCATTCTACCTCAAAATACAGAAAGCCAGATAGGCATGCATAATAAATCATTTAAAGATAAGCACCCAACACTTCTCCTTCTCCACGGATTATCAGATGACCATACTATCTGGCTTCGCAGGACATCCATAGAACGCTACGTTGCTCCCCTTGGCATTGCTGTTATTATGCCTGCCGTTCACAGGAGTTTTTATTCTGATATGGCTCACGGTTATAAATACTGGACTTTCATAAGTAAGGAACTGCCTTCAATTGCAAGGTCTTTCTTCCCTCTTTCTGATAAAAGAGAAGATAATTTTGTTGCGGGTCTTTCCATGGGTGGATTTGGCGCTTTTAAATTAGCATTAAACCAGCCTGAAAAAATTGCTGCAGCCGGTAGTTTCTCAGGCTGTCTGGATATGGCCAGCCGTTTGCCGGAAGATGAAGTAAATCAAGACCTGAAACTGATCTATGATGACCCGAAAAAAATAAAAAACAGTAATGATGACCTTCTATATGTTATGAAAAACACAATTAAACAGAAAAAAGCACTGCCGGCACTCTATCAGTATTGCGGCACAGAAGACTTCCTTTATGAATATAATCTGTCATTTAAAAAACTTGCTGAATCCTTATCAATAGATTTGACTTATATTGAAGATTCAGGATGTCACGAATGGCAATACTGGGACGTGCAGATTAATAAATTCCTGCAGTGGCTTGTGAAAAAGAAATTATTAAAAAAATAGGAAATAAAAATGAGATGGTATTTAAGAAGCAAAATACATAATGCAATTGTAACTGAAGCAAAAACAGATTACATAGGAAGCATAACCATAGATTCTGTTCTTTTAAAAAAATCAAGGCTTATTGTGTCCCCAATAATATAAACATGGTAAAAAATCTATGATTGAAGAGAATGTAAAAAAAATATTGAAAGAACTTCCTGACAGAGTCAAGCTTGTTGCTGCAGCAAAAACCAGGACACCTGAAGAAATCCTAAAAGCTGTTAATGCAGGCATAACTATTGTTGGCGAAAATTATGTCCAGGAAGCCCAACAGGCTTATGAAAAAATTGGAAATAAGGCAAAATGGCATTTTATTGGTCACCTTCAGAAAAATAAAGTAAAAAAAGCAGTTGAAATATTTGATATGATTGAAACTGTTGATTCCTTTAAAATAGCCAAGGAAATTGATAAACGCTGCACCCAGATTGGCAAAATTATCCCTGTATTAATCGAAGTAAACAGCGGAAGGGAAGAGCAGAAATTTGGTGTATTCCCGGAAGATGTTGAAGACCTATTAAAAGAAATATCTGCATTTAAGACTATAAAAGTAATGGGTCTTATGACCATGGGGCCAATGTTTGGGGATCCTGAAAATTCAAGACAATATTTTATTGAAACGCGAAAAATATATGAAAAAATCAAAAAAATAGACCTGCCGGGTATTGAAATGAAATTCCTGTCCATGGGTATGACTAATTCCTTCAAAATAGCAATTCAAGAAGGCGCTAATATGGTAAGATTAGGGACTTTGCTATTTGGAGAAAGAAAATAAGTTTTTATAGTTGACATAAATAATAAAATATATATATTAAATTATAGTCTTTTTCAGAAGATCGGAAAAAAATTAAATATTTTATTGGCTTTAAACCGATAATAAAACAAGGTAACAGTTCAGACTATTGCAAAAAGTTATTACACAGTCATTCAATGATTATGCGGTCTGGTGACCGCATTTTACATAATTTTATAAATAACCCGAACTGTTATAAAACAAGAAAGCTAATCAGGAGATTAAATGTGAAAATTTCCGCTAGTGATGTAGACAAAATATTAAAACAATTTAAATATAATCTTATTATGGATAAAATGCATCATGATGATGAGCTTAAAAAATATGAAAAATTAGAAAAATATTTCGATAGAAAAAAATATCTGACTATAAAAAGCAAAAATGATATTGTAATAGGCAGGATATATAATATTAATTCTAATGGAAATCTATCTTTAAATAAAATCGAATTATCAGAAAGAGAATTAGATATTATCCTGGCTTTTTTTAAGTTCTTCCGGATTCCAAATGCCCTGAAAATTGCAAAAAAAATATCAGAATTATCCCATATTAAGCTTACTAACATCAACGTAGATATTATCAGGAATAATGTCTATAAACAGGAAATTGACTAAAAAAAGCCCCTATACGGATATGCCGCCATATATCATTTTTTTTTATATTTTAAGTGTTGACAAAAGTATTTAAAAATATTATTATTAATGGAAAAAATATTTTTGCCGATATAAATAATGATAAAAATATGCTAAAGTGAAGACAGAAAAGTGAAGACAGAATTGTTTTTTACAAAGTTATTTAGTAAAGCGATTAAAGTAAATTTTAATATCTGACGATATTATTATAGGATAGGTGGAAAATTATGAATATTAAAAGTATTTTAGGAATTAACAAGCTCTTAAAGATTGCGCGACTGGATAAAAGTAGCAAGACCGGTAAAACAGATAGTATTAAAAAAGGAGATTCAATACAGATTTCTGGTGAAGCAAAACGTTCAGCTGAGGTAAAAAAGTATATCAAAATAGTCAAGAATTCCTCTGACATAAGATATGATAAAGTAAAAATGGCTAAAGAGAAATTGAAAAATGGTGAATATTTCAGACCTGCCGTTATTGAAAAAACAGCAGAACGCTTATCTCGGAAATTTTCCATCGGTGATAAAATATTAGATTCACTTGGTGAAGAAAAATAATTTGCGATTATTACTCATCTACACTTGAACATGTTAGTTCTAAAATTCATGTATAAAATGAGCTGGAAAATTAAAAAATGATTCCATTAAAATCAATAGAATTTTTATTACCAACAAAAATAATCTTTGGGACAGAAGTTGTTGATAGAGTCGGTGAAATAACAAAAGAATATGCTGACAAAGTTTTTCTTGCTACTAATGGAAGAGTAATGAGAAAGAATGGGATTCTTGAAAAAGTAGAAAGTATATTAGGAAAAAGCAATGTCGAGTATATTCTTTTCGATGACATTGACAGCGATCCAGGGAATAATGTTATTGATGAAATGGCTGCGTTGATTCAGCAGTCACAGGTAAAAATAATAATAGCACTTGGGAGCACAAGTGTAATCAATGCTGCTAAAGCAGCCAGTTATGTGGCTAAAAATGAAGGTAAAATTGTTGATTATTTAAATGGCGAAGTTGGGAAAGATGAAACTGTTCCATTAATTGCCATACCAACAATCCCGGGTATTCTTCAACAAACAAATTCCGAATTTATTTTAAAAGATGATAATGATAATATAAAAAAAATATTTAAGAATCCAAGCTTATTTCCAATTGTAACGCTTTTAGACCCCAAACTAACTGCCAGTCTGCCCATCGAGTCTACTGTTGGGTCTGGTTTTGCTATTCTTTCTAACGCTAATGAAGCCTATATCTCTACAGCCAGTAATCCAATCTCTGATGCTCTTGCAGTAAGTGCTATAGAGATCATGGGAACCAATTTAAAGCAAATTTTTCACCATAAAGACGATCTTACTGCACGTTCTAACATTATGATGGCAAGTTTATTATTAAGTATATGCCATTTAACCTCTAAACTGGGTACATCTGAAGCAATAGCACTTGCTTTATCATCTAAAGATAAAATATATAAGAATATCGCTCATGCCGTTCTGCTTCCGCATGTTATGGAGTTTAACCTTACTGCTATACCTAATAAATACGTTCAGATAGCAAAATCCCTTGGTGAAGATGTAACTAAGGTTACTGTTGTTGAGGCAGCTATTAAAGCTATTGAAGGGGTCAGAAAATTATTGTTTGATTTAAAAATTCCACAGAAATTAAGTGATCTTAAAGTTAATAAAGAAAATTTGCCTGTGGTATCAAGTGTTGCGCGTCGATATCAGTTTATGAATTATACGCCTTTACCTATTTCTAAAGAAGATATTTTGAATATTTTATTAACAGCATATTAGCTTACAGCTTACAGCTTATAGCTTATAAACCAACTACAGGGAGGGTTAGACATGAAAAAAATACTGCTTTTTATCATTTTGTTTTTTATTACCTTAAATTTATATTCTTTCTCACATACCATTAAAGGGAATAATCTTATCTGGTCACCTGTTTCAGATCTGGAATTTATTTATTCTATATATGGAAAATCAAGTGGTCAGATTATCTGGAAAAAATATGATATGGGAAAACAAAAAGGGGAAACAGTATATTATGGAGATTCCCTGATTCCTCAATGGTCGTATGATGGGGAAATTACTGTATTTACAAAGGGAAAAATATTTATTATAAATTCTGAAGGCAAAACCAAAGAATATGAGAGTTCTGTTGATGACCTTGCAAGTTTTGATTGGAGCTTAAAAGGAGATAAAATAATTTATTCTGATGAAGAAAAAATATATATCCTTGAATTGAAAAATAATAATAATTATTTTGTTATAAAAGGCTGTTCTCCTGCATTTATTGATAATGATAAAAAAATCCTTTATTTTGATGAGGAATTAAAAGTTAATATTATAGATGAATCTTTAAAATCAAAGACTATTATTTCAGAAATAGTGAAAAAAGTCTATCCTTTAAAAAATCAGAATAAATTTTTATTTCAAATTAAAAAAACCATTAAACTTTATGACCTTTCCAATAGTATTATATATGTAATAACTGAAGATAAAAATTCCATAACCGGTTTTGCTATATCCTATGATTTTGAATTCTTAACATATAATAATGAGGCTGGTGAGCATTTTATTGTTCATATCCCAACCAGAATGAAAATCAAAATTACAGAGGACAAAAACTTTTTCATACAGAAATTATCTAAAAGCAAAAAATATTCTGCTTTTGAAAAAAGCCGGGAAATCCTCATTCTGGATATTAGTTCATATATAAATGCCTTTAATCTAAATAATATTTATAAAATATCTTTTGGCGCAAAAGACAAAATCCAGCCTGGAACAAGTTTGGAAATCTACCAGGAAAAAAAGAATCCTTTTAGTAATGAATTAATCGGTTATGAGGAACAGAATTTCAAAGGACTGATCAAAATTATGACAGTTTATGAAGATTACAGTTTTGGAATCATAGATAAAGAATTTTCAAGCAATAAAAAGATTGAAGATGGTGATGCAGTTCTCTGGAAAAATAAAGATAAAGATAAACTTGGTACTGTATTGAAAAAATAAAAAAATGTGAAATAATAAAATGGGGACGGTTCTCATTTCTTCTTTTTTTTGGGAATTACGGAATAAATGAGAACCCATTTTTGCATTTTTATAATATTTTTTTAATTTCTATTAAATCTCCAAACACATAATCTGCATTAGAAAAATCATGTGCTAAAGTATCTTTTGTTGGAACAGCAATACTCATCATACCTGTTTTTCTTGCAGCATTGATTCCATTCCGGCTGTCTTCAATAACAGCACAATCTTCACAAGGAATTTTTAATTTATCCGCTGTTTTCAGGAATATTTCCGGGTCCGGTTTCCCATTGGTAACATCATCGCCTGTTACAATAACTGCAAAATACTTTATAAGATTCAATAAATGGAGAATATTATCCACCTCTTCTTCTGTTGAAGAAGAAGCAAGCGCCAACCTGTATTTATTATTTAAATATTTTATTAAATCCAATAAATTTTCTCTTGGCTGGATCTCTTGCATCAATATTTTTTTATAATGCTTATCCTTGATTTCAGTTAATTCCTCAACAGATATAGGTATATTATGTCTTTCTTTAAGGACTAAGAAGCTCTCTGTGGTCCTGATCCCTATAAATTCTGATAATTCTTCATCTGTCAAGGTAATATTAAAAGGAGCTACGGCATGCCGCATAGCTATCATCTGCCACGGTTCAGAATCAACAATAATGCCGTCCATATCAAAAATAACAGCTTTTATTTTTTTCATGATAAATCAAATGAAGAACTAAATAATAAAAAGAAAGAATATAATCAGGAGCAGGATAATCAATCCCTGCTCCTGATTTTTATAATTTAAGCTTTATCAGCGCTGCCAAGTACTTCCTTGTTTTTTCGAATAATTAATTCTTTTAAAGCTTCACGAGCCGGCCCTAAATATTTCCTCGGGTCAAATTCTTCCGGCTGTTTTGAAAACACTTCACGTATCTTTGCAGTAACAACCAATCTGCCATCTGTATCTATATTAATCTTGCATACTGCTGACTTAGCTGCTTTCCGTAACTGGTCTTCAGGAACACCTACTGCACCCTCCAGCTTCCCGCCGTATTTATTACACATTTCAATATATTCCGGCGGAACAGAAGAAGAGCCATGTAAAACAATAGGAAAACCGGGAATCCTTTTCTCAACTTCTTCCAGAATATCAAATCTTAATGGAGGGACAGATTCACCCGGCTTGATTTTAAATTTATATGCACCATGTGATGTTCCTATAGAAATAGCAAGACTGTCAACACCTGTTTTTTTAACAAATTCTTCAACATCATCAGGATTAGTGTAATTTGATTTTTCAGCAGATACTTCATCTTCAATACCGGCCAATACACCCAATTCTCCTTCTACTGAAACATCATGCTGACGTGCATAATCTACTACTTTTTTAGTTAATTCCATGTTTTCTTCAAAGGAATGTGAAGATCCATCAATCATAACAGATGAAAAACCACTTTCAATACATGATACGCATGTTTCATAAGTATCACCATGATCAAGATGTAATATAACAGGGATATTACTGTTTAAATCCTTTCGTGCCATAGCTACTGCTCCCTGACC
>SDBV01012993.1_pt1 | contig 10635 bp, 9 predicted proteins | sample 2277081 | NCBI WGS metagenome assembly SDBV01 (sample SAMN10402039, study PRJNA504765) | marine sediment metagenome | isolation source: marine sediment core GS10_PC15, 223 cmbsf | place: Arctic Ocean: Southern Knipovich Ridge | collected 2010
ATGAGCATGGGGATCAATTTAAACCATAGAATTTTCCGAGGGCAGAAACATAATCAGGAGGTCAATCATGCCATTCGAGGGTGGTCATGCGTTATTAATCGGGGTCGGCAGCCACACCTACGCCCCCTACCTTGACGTACCAATTAGCGTTGACGATGCTCAGGCTGTCGCTGGTATCCTCACCAATGAGGCCTACTGCGGATATCCATCGAACCAGGTAGAGGTTTTGCATGATGCCTCCGCAACAAAGGATGGAATCCTGAATGCGTTAAATGAATTGGCGAACAGCGTAAAACCCGAGGACACGGTCACAATTTTTTACTGCGGGCACGGCGATTACGGGACAGATGGCGAATACTACCTGGTTAGCCACGATGCCCGGATCAACAAAAAAAAGGTGCAGGCTGAGACCGGTGTCAGCCAGGCAGCCCTGGTTGATAGTTTGCAGAAAATCCCAGCAGAACGTGTGCTGGTGATCTTCAACGCCTGTCATTCCGGCGAAATATCACCCACGCTGAGCGTTGACCAGGCGCTGGGTTCAAAAATTCTTCCCGATACAGCCAAAGATGCCTTGCTGTCCTCCGGCAGCGGGCGCATCATCATCACCGCCTGTAAGGAAGAACAGCTCTCCTACATCGGCAAAGGGGATCTATCCCTGTTTACCCAGGCTGTGGTGGACAGTTTGCGCGGTAAAGGGATCGTCTCGCGCGGTGGGTTTATCAGCGCCTTTGACTTGTATACATCCACTTATGAATCAGTCAATGAGACTGTTCAGGCAGCCTACAATAAGAAACAAGAACCTGAACTGACTGTGCTCAAAGGGATCGGACCATTCGCAGTGGCGCTTTACAGGGGCGCAGAGGAGACCAACCTGAGTCTGGCTGAAGAGATGGTTGAGCCGCCACAGGAGACGGCTGTGCGCCAAATTTCACCCGAGAAGAGCCAACGGATGTTCCAGGTGATCACGCAAACCGGTGGGGTGAATTTCGGTCAGGGCAACGTGATCGATATCGGCGGCAGCGTGGTCGGCGAGCAGAATATCGACACCGGTGGGGGAGCTTACATCGGCGGGAGCGTTAACACCGGTGGTGGGGGTTTTGTTGGGCGCGATCAAACGGTCACCACAACCACGACCACCACACAAGGCACTACCTTTGAGCAGTTCACTACTTTGCTAGCCCAGTTAAGAGATGGGCTGGATGGAGCTGGTTTGGAGGCCAAAATCCAGAAAGTGATAGAGAGCGACTTGAGCGGGGTTGAAAACGAGGCTTCTGATCCGAATCCCAGTCTGCCAGTGATCGAATCCCGGCTAAATAGCATTCAGGACCTGCTTCAAAAAGCTGCGGGGGCGAGTGCAGCAGCAATTGGACTGGTCGAGATCGTCCAGCGCGGCGCAGAAATTGCGCAGCAATTGTTCAAATAACTAATTGGTTGGTTACACCCGAAGGAAGCAGATGGAAGATACTCAGTCTGAGAGCGGCGAGAAAAATCGAGAGCCGAATGAGTCCACCAAAGATCCCGATAAGCAAATAAACACCGGTGGTGGGGCTTACATTGGCGGAAACGTACAAGCTGAAACTTTCGTCGGCCGCGACCAGATTACCATCGAAGAAGAAACACGCTTCGATGTAACTGGATTACTAAATCCTTACCTCGGCTTGCGCAGCTTCACTCATGCTGAACGCGAGGCTTATGCTGGGAGGACACGTCTAATTGAACGTGCTGTGGAGCAAATTGCTAATCCTGAAGATCGCCAAACTTTGTCCTTCATCACCGGAGCCAGCGGCAGCGGAAAATCATCTTTCGCCCAGGCAGGATTGATCCCTGCTTTAGAGGGCTATTACCAATCACGCCACAAGAAGGTACGTTATGCGGTGATGCGTCCATCCACAAATCCGGCAGCCAATTTGGCTGATGCCCTTGCCCAACTTGGTATCCCGGAAATGTCTCAGGAAGCATTAGCGCAGATTACTTCAATTGAGTTTAACGGCTACCTTCACCAGCACACTTCATCAGAACAAGTCAACCTGGTGGTGATCGACCAATTCGAAGAATTGTTCACTCATGCATCCCCAACTGGTAGGGATTTTTTGATCAGACAATTATCTTCCTTAGCCCAGTTTAGTGAAATCCGAACTCATTTTATCGCTACCATGCGATCGGACTATCTCAATGAACTGTTTGAACTCAAAACCCTTTGGGATCTTGCCCGTTATGGTATCGAGCTGCGCGCGATGAGTGTTCAAGAAATGAAGGAGGCCATTCAAAAACCCCTGCAGAACCGCGTTTCTCACGATAAACATTATCGTGAGAAACGCTTCGAACCTGGACTGGTCGAGAGACTCGCTCAAGATGCCAGCCAAGAGGCGACTTATCTGCCTTTACTGCAGGTCACTTTGGAAGAGCTGTGGAGGAGGAACAAGTTAAAGCTGGAAAACTACCAAGGCTTGACAGCTGCCATCAGCCAGCGCGCTGACAAAGTGCACCAATTTAACGATTTCGACGTCAGTAATCCACAGGATGAACGAACGCAGCCCGACCGGGATGCAATCCTGAACATCTTCCTCGACCTGGTTTCCGTTTCCCTGGATGACAAACCAGAGCGAGATGTGCGCCGCAGCAGGACTCGCCAGGAACTGGAAACAGCTTCAGCTGAGCGAGAGCGTTTAATCGAGAATCTCGTCCAGGCCCGCTTGTTAAGTGTTCACCTGGAAAAAATCGGTACTGAACAAGTTGAGTATGTGAACATCATCCACGATTCGTTGATCCTCAATTGGACGCTCTTAATGGACAAAATTATGCAGAAGCGGGGTAAATTGAAGCATCGCATTCGTTTCGAGCAGGAACTATCTGCATGGTTTAGTAACGGCTATTCAGACACTTATCTCCTAAGCGGAATCCACATGAGCGAAGCCCAGGAGCTCTATGCTTCCGGTGACATCGCTCTGCAGAACGAATCTGCAAGCAGGTTCTATATAGAGAGCATCCAAAAGGAACGGTCCCGCCAACGCCGTACTATATTCTTGCGCAATCTCCCGGCGGGATCGATTGGTGGGGGGATTGGCTTCAGCTTGGCAGGTATTCTGATCATCTTGAATCAGAGGTCCACTCAACTCCCAATTTTAATAATAACTGGACTGATTGTATATTTCTTGGTTGGATTATTATCTGTTGGATTTATATCCTCTTTAGGGATAACCCTGGCGCAATCACTTCCCCAAAAATCCCCTCAGCTGGCGCGCTGGTTTCTGGGTGGCCTGGGCGGTGTGCTGGGTTTTTCTATTGCCCTGCTTTTATTCAGCATATTCTGGAATACCCAGGGGAGGGATTCATTAGGTCTGGTCACCCTGGAAGGAGTTCTATGGGGGTTGGCCTCAGGTTTGAGCCTCGTCTGGGCGATGATTAGCAACCGCCCGTTCTGGTTAAAGCTGCTCCTGGTCAGCCTGCTGGGGGGATTAGCCCTGGCTATTGGGGAGAACTTAGGTAAAGCATTCCTATTCATAAGACCGGATAACAAGCCAGATTGGCAGCTATTCATTGGTGGGGCCCTGGTTCCCGTTTGCATATTCGTTGCTTTATCACTTGTCACTCGACAATCTCAGATAGGGAAAGATTGAAAGTTTAATGTTGTGCTCGTCTAAGGGGGTGATCGGAGGTTATTCATGAAACGGATTTTGAATACCTTGTCAATGTTCCAATCTCGCCAACAAAACCCGTATAAGCACAGATTGTTATTTGCATCAGGAATATTATTCCTGGCTGGGCTGGCGTGCAATCTCCCATGGGATGGTGGTACCCCGACAGCGGGGGAGAGCATCGGCACGATTCAGAAAGAATCTTCAGACGTGATACAAAACGCGGTGATGGTAGAGACGAAAAACTCACTTAACCAGGAGGATACTCTCCGCGTACAGAATGGCGGTGTGGGGTTGCTGGAATTCGGCGACTACCTGCGTCTGCGGCTGTTCAATGATTCTATGGTCGGGGAGATCGAGGGCACGCGCATCGGGAGCGATCCCACCATTCCGTTGATCGCCAAGATGACCCTTTTCGCGGGAGGCTTTTCCGGACAACTCTTCAAATCGGGAAGCAAAGCAACCTTTACCACCCCAGGGGGGGCGCAAATCTTTGTAATGGGTACCGATTTTTTCGTCGTTTACAACCAGGAGACGGGTGTAACAACGGTTGGGAATTTCTCCGGGATCATGGGTGTGATCGCCAGAGACGTTTCCGTTACCATGGCTAGCGGTCATTATCTCGAAGTGCAGCCCAACAAACCGCCTGGCGAGCAAAAAGAGATCCCCTGGACACCGGCCGAATTTGAAGCACAAGCCAGGGCTGGCCAGTCTGCGTTAGCCCCGTTCGGTAGTATTCCAATTACCGGTGACGAAACCATCCTTACCCCAACCGACGTGTCTACTCCGACGCCGCCAACAATAGAACCTACAACGCCAGCGCCAACGACAAGCTTTACACTCACTCCCCCGTCAACGATCATGCCAACATCAACCTATACACCTACCCCAACTGATACACTCACATTAATTCCTCCACCCAGTCTGCCAGATCTGGTAGTCACCACATTAAAGACTTCGGGCCCAGGGTATTTCAATCAGCAGGGTGGGATTGAAGTACCTATCCTTGTGGTGGTTAAGAATCAAGGCGATACAGCCGCCGGTATCTTTAAAGTACGCACAGAGTACACTGGCCCCAATGGTACGTTCGTCGTTGCCTTCACCGTTAATGGGCAGAATAGTATCTGGTATCCCTTTACAAATGGTTCGCTTCCGGCCGGGGCTGAAGTGACCTTCGCCGGAAAAGTGACGTTTAGTTCTGCCTTACAGGGTCAGACTGTCTCATTAAGGGCAATGGCTGACAGTTGCAGCGGCGATGAATTCATGCCTGGCTATTGCCGCGTCGAAGAGAGCTACGAGGGCAATAATGTGTCCACGCTTACATCAATGTCATTATCCCCCATCACTTTTCCACAAAATTGGGAACACTCTATTGACCTGATAGGTAGCCGAACTGTCTACCACATTCGTCTTACCAGTCCAGGCGATATCAGATTGCGCGCCACCTGGACGGGCACCCAAAACGACCTTGCTTTGATAATTAACGGTCCGGGTAAAACGGGGTACTATGCACGAGTAGACGGCACCAAATCCCTAGAAGTAACCTATACGGTGACTGCAGCGGATTTTCAGGCTGGTGATAATTGGCGCGTTACCATTTCCAGTTTCGGATCAGGTCGAGCTGATGGAAGGGTTGAAATCACGTATCCAAGTGGTTCAAATGTAACACCATTTGTTAGCGATTTTGTGGTTGCGAACAATAGCGTACATGCGATTAGTTTGCTTGTGCTCGAAGAGGCAGGAGAGATCGAAGCACAGGCTACCTGGACAGGCACACCTTCTAACCTGGCCTTGATTATTAATGGTCCAGGTCAAGTAGGATATTATGCTCGACGAGATGGTTCTAGCCCCTTATCCGTTAGTTATACGGTTAGTGAAAGCGATCTGGCTTCTGGAGATACATGGCGAATTTCATTGGTGAGCTTTAGTAGCGCAGATGCACAAGGTGAAATTCATCTCACATATCCCTAGAAGAGAAATAAGTTGACAACCTTAATGGAAGAGGTGAACGGAAATGATCAAAAAACATATATCCAACGAAGACAAAAAGAGCACAGCATCCAAGACGAAAGTAGAACCACGAACCAAAGATCATGTCCAACCGAAAAACAGCGAAAAAGCTGCGCTGGCAAACCTTCAGCAGCAACTCGGTAACCGCGCAGTGCAGCGCCTGATCGCCCAGCGCCAGGGGGAGGGCTCTTTTGAAGTCGAGGAAGAGACCGCCGAGGGCATCAACCGCCAGCGCGGTGGTGGGCAACCCCTCGACCCAGGGGTGCAAGACCAAATGGGTGAGGCCATGGGCCAGGATGTAATCTTCCGGGAGGGTGCTTACCAGCCCCACACCGGGGGCGGCCAGGAACTGATCGCCCACGAGCTGACCCATGTGGTGCAGCAGAGCACCGGCGCGGGTATGAGACGCAGCCAGCGGGGAAACCGTCGCCGTTTTGTGCGGACATGAAATTTGGGTCAGCAGCGCCCAGTTCTCGCCGGATGGGGAACGAGTGGTGTCCGCCAGCTGGGACCGCACGGCGCGGGTATGGGAAGCGGTCAGCAGAGTAAAGAAGTATTAATCGACTTTGAGCTGTCGGTGATCAAGGATGGCCAAGTAGAGCCTAACCATTACAGGTCGAACCATCATTCCCAAACTCCCCGAATACAGTTTTGGCTGCTTACTCCCTCTGTAATGAAAGCGGAATCGCTGATACCGCCCTGGATTACCCAAAACGTCGGGCCGGGTGATGCCAATCTGGTGGATTCTTATCTTGAGCCTCTTTGGTATTACCTATGGAATTTTGGAGAGACTAAATTGCCGATTTATTCCTTGCCTGATCATGATGGTCAGGCAGGAACAGGATTGACATCATTTCCGAATAAGCCATCAAACAATCATCTTAATCAAATGCTTGGCAATCAATATGACAGTCTCTGGTTAGTATGTTAAAACCGACTACCCTTTGAGAAATTCCACAGAATGAAGTAGCAGATATTGGATGTATATACTCGAAATTGGGGTTATACTAAGAATGATATGACCCATATCTACTCCTCAGCAGTGCCAGTCAAGTTGCATGATAAAGCTGACTGTTTACCAGGCATTACCCTTGATATCTTCAATTCCTACGCCAACATCCACCGAAACAGGCACTCCAACACAAACGTGGTAAAGACAAACCCTGATCTCATTTCGTTTTCCAGGCTGAGGTATTGAAGCGGTTCAATGTCCTTTTTCAAGTGAAAGGTGAAGATTTTTTTGGAGGTATGATCATGAAAACGCACAGAATCATCCCACAAGTTACTTTTCTACTGGTCAGTTTTGCTTTGGCGATTTCCGGGTGTGGACGCCGCCCTACGCCTCGCCCTACGGATAGTTCTATCGGTACAATCGAGCGGGTGACTGACACGGTTCACCAGAACCAGAACCAGGTGACAGGTACCAAGAATCTAGTCCAAAATGATTCGCTGCGCCTGTTCAATGGTGGGGAAAGTTTGTTGAACTTCGGCTCAGATATGGTACTGCGTTTGTTCAATGATACCCAATTGGGAACTGTGCGCACCAGCAACGCCGCGGGGACACCGCTGGTTGTTAAAATGACTCTATTCGCGGGTGGCTTCACCGGGCAGACGTTCAAGCCGGGAGCTAGCCCAACATTCAATACGCCGAATAACGCCCAAATCAATGTCTTCGGCACCTCGTTCTTTATCGTTTACGATCCTGACCAAGATCTGACGACGGCAGGAAATTTCGACGGGGGCATGGAAATCCAGGCTGGCGGCAGCGGTCCCGTCCCAATCCCGCCCGGATTCCTGCGCCAGGCCCAAGGAGGAGATCCTCCCACTCCAGAAGTGGAAATCCCCTTCAGCATGACGGAATTTGAGGATATGGCCCGGCAGTTCCAATCACCGGTCGCAGTCGTGAACGAGGCAGTAGTCGTCGAAGCGGAACCAATAGACACCGAACCGCCAGTGATCGAGGTGCTTCAAATAGAGCCGAACCGCTTACTGGTCGGACCAGAATGCCCAGACTCCCCGAATATAGTTGAGGTCACTTACACCCTCTTTGAGGAAAGCGAGATCTTTGATACCGCAATTGAATGGGAGGTAGGTGAACTGAGCGGCACGGCACCTGTTGAAAGAATCGACGATGAGACTTATATCGCTTTCGTTGGGCCAGTGGATATGACTGGGACACTGATCATATTTGTTGAAGCGGTAGATGAATTCGGCAATTTTGCAAGAAGTGAACAGTATAACGTTGCAGTTGAAAAATGTATCGGTTAATAGCTCCTTAATGGCATCGAGGTGAGTTTCTCTGACTTGGAAGTCTGTTTCTCCTAACAAGTCTTCATACCAGATAGCGGGTACCACGATCAATTTAGAGTAGTGTTGTATATTTTATCCCTAATTGAACTGCGTACGGAAGATTTACCATGCCAGAAGATGATAGTACACCCAACTCAATAAAGAACGAACCACCAGCCAAGTCACAGGTGGATACTGGGGGCGCGGCCTATGTCGGTGGGGACGTTGACACCGGTGGTGGAGATTTCATCGGCCGCGATCAGATTACTGAGGATACTTACTATGTCCACGGTCTGCGCAATCCTTACCTGGGATTACGCAGCGTCACTTTCGCCGGGCGCGATAAAAAATCGAAATCTAAAAAACTTAAGAAGCAGGAGCAGGAAAACCTTAAGTGGATGAACCGGATGACTCCCAAGAGACAAGTACATAAAAATCTATACGTGAAAACCAGCCAAGAATAGAGGAGCAAGTTTTTTATGTATCAACCCACAAAATGTTGGAGCAAATCAGCACGAGAATAATGAAGGGGGAGCTGGCGGATCTGGTCGAGATCGTCCAGCGTGGATTGGAGCTTGCGCAGCAGCTATTTAAATAAAAAATAACTAATAAACTCGAGATTAATTCAATTGCGTAATGATATGGAAAAAGATGGAATTTCTCATCAGAGGTAGGGATAATTATGCCTGAACTAAACGATCTTCCATTCAATGGGTTACCTGAACAACCGGAAGAGGAGATTAAACCCTGGGAACAGCGTATTGGTCCTGGTATGAGCGGCGGTGGGGGTGGTGATTCGAGTAGCGACCCTGATCCAAACCCTCCGGAGCGTTTTCTCCAGGCGATCCAAAACTATGACTTAGAAGTTATTATCGACCAGCAAACAGGCCTGGTGAGCTACCCAATGGTGAACCGGTACAAGACGCCCAAATCCGGTCCCTCCAAAAATGCGCTCACCAACGAAGAGGTCTGGCGACTGTTTGTCAACGAGCAGCTCTACGATACCCGGCGGGTGACGCTTGAGCATTTCCACCTGTTTGAGTGGTTTCCAGTCAGCCCTGGTGAATACCACACACCAGAAGCGCGGGACAGTCGCCGTGGGGCGTATCAGATGATGGTTCACACCCCGGATGGGCATAGCTATTTCGATCCAGGAGGCAAAGCCAGCATGCTGCGTGGTGGTGTGGGAGCGGTCCGCATGCGCCCAAGAATGATCGCAGGTGAACCGCAATACTTTATGTCGGTTTCCTCGAATGGTGTTTGTCACGAAGGCTTCCCGGTGTTGATCCCGCGCCGTTTCTTTGGACAGATCAAACCGCGGCTATTACAGGAGGGAGCTGTGCCGGTCACGATCAGCGGCGAGATGCGCTACCTTTTAGAGGAACAGCCTGCATTTTTCAACAGCCACCGTCAAATCCCTGCCCTGTATTTGCATGTAGATGATCTACAGGTGCTGCCAGCGCCACGCAATGAAGTCAACAATTATGTGATCAGCGTTGCCACATCATTCGTCGGGAAATATGAGGAAAGGGAAGGAATTTATTCCACTTTTGCGACATTTGATCCGGCCAAAGCAGGAGCCTTAGATAAATCTATCTCCTGGTTGGAAGAGTTTTATGTCACCAAAACATACAAAGGAGTCATCATCACAGATTTCGACGAGGTGAAACCCCGATTCCCAGGAGCTGTGTTTGGCCTGCCAGAATTAATGGCTGGCAAGCTCGATCAGGTAGGCATCAAGCAATTCATGGAGTCCCACGGTATTCCTGCAAGCGTGGGACAGGATTTCTTCCTGATTTATAAAGAGATCAACACCCAGGGAGGCGCCTATATTGAGGGAGATGTAAACACGGGTGGTGGGGACTTCATCGGTCGCGATCAAATTAACCAGTCATAATAATCTGAATCGTAGTGGGAGAATAAATTTGTGAAGGCAATGAATCTCGATCAACCATGGGCTGAATTAATTCTCTCGGGTCGCAAGACCATCGAACTCCGCACCAGACGGACCAATCACAGAGGCCTGCTGGGGATTCGAGCCACGAAGACTGTGCTCGAAGATGTGTGCCGGAGCCATAACCTCAAGGCTGAAGAATGAGAGATGGGCGCCATCCTTGGCACAGTTGAAGTCGTGGAGGTAATCCAATTGGATGAAGATAACTGGCGTGTATTGCGTGATCAACACCTGGTGGATACACCAGCTCCTGGTCGTTGGCGTTATGGATGGCGTCTGGCAAACCCTTATCGGTTGGTGAAGCCGATTCCGTACCGTGAAATGCCGGGAATGTTTGATCTGCCAGATGAGATTGCTGACCAGATCGTCCAGCAAATGAAAATTAATGATTAATGTTAACGGAGAAGTCCCGCTAGCTACCACAAACTAAGATCCGATCCAATTAGAGGATGGGTGTGATCTGAATAAAGAAATGTGACCAGTGTATGCTGTAATGTGATCACTGGGTAAGGTTACACCCAATAAATTGTTACCGGGAAGGAGGAATCTCAGCGACTGGTTCATTTTTGGGTGAAACTGGTAAATCTGCAGGGGTGAATATCATAGCGGATATCCCCATTTTATTCTCGCTGATATAAGATTTCCAGGTAAATCCCACACCTGCGCTGCTGATTAAATCTCATACTGCCGACTAACCTGGGACTAGAAAAACCCAACCATTCAAGGCTATTGTGATAATATTAATCC
>SDBV01012994.1_pt1 | contig 10634 bp, 9 predicted proteins | sample 2277081 | NCBI WGS metagenome assembly SDBV01 (sample SAMN10402039, study PRJNA504765) | marine sediment metagenome | isolation source: marine sediment core GS10_PC15, 223 cmbsf | place: Arctic Ocean: Southern Knipovich Ridge | collected 2010
TTGTTCAAACCATTCTGGAAAAACTTATTCAACTTCTTGAAACGGAACAGGGCTCCCTGATGCTGCTAAATCAGGAAACAGACGAACTTTTAGTAGAAGCTAAAAAAAATATGGATAAATTAGTGAGAGAAGAAATCAGAGTCCGAAGAGGAGAAGGAATTGCAGGAAAGGTCCTTGAAACCGGAGAGTCTTTGCTTGTTGAAGATCTGGAAAAAGACCCTCGAATTAAACAGAAAAATAAACCTCAGTACAAGACCAAGTCTTTTGTTAGTATCCCGGTAAGAATTGACGGCAGAATATCAGGGATTTTTAACCTGTCCGACAAAATATCTGGTGAGGCTTTTGATAAAAAAGATTTGAAACTCATTCAGTCCTTTACTGCTAACACTGCAATTGCTATTGAAAGAAGTCTCATTTATAAAAAAAATAAGGAACTAAAAAAACTTTCCCTGACAGATCCTTTAACCGGCGCCCTGAATCGCCGTTACCTTGATAACAGGCTTTGCGAGGAGATTGCCCGTTACGGGAGATATAAAAATCCTTTTAGTCTCCTGATGGTTGATATAGACGGTTTCAAGGAATATAACGATACATTTGGTCATATTGCAGGGGACAAGACACTTAAAACAATAACAACAACTATCATAGGCTCCCTTAGAGATATAGATATATTAACCAGGTTTGGCGGAGATGAATTTGTCATAATACTCCCGCAGACTCCCAAGGCAAATGCAGTAAATATCGCTAACAGAACAAAAGACAGCGTTGAAAAAGACTTTATTGCACGCCGGCAGCAATTACAATCAAATATAACTGTCAGCATAGGGTTAACTTCTTATCCTGATGATGCATCCTCTGCATCAGAACTGCTCGCAAAAGCAGATGAAGCCCTGTACATGGCTAAAAAAAGTGGCAGGAATAAATTAGTCTACTTCTAACCGGGCGACGCAAACCTGAAGCTTTCTCAAGCTTCTGATTTCACAGATTAAATAATACAGATTACACAGATAAAATCTATGAGGGATAATCTGTGGAATCGTTTTAAAATCTGTGTAATCAAAATAGGGTGTGTCCCTATTTTTTTGCGAGTCTCTTCGGATCCAGAAGGCGTTTTGCATCTTTTTCCTTCAGAATGCCCTTTTCAATAACTATCTGTTTTACTGTCTTGCCGGTTTTATAAGCCTCTTTAGCTACCTCAGCAGCAGATGAATACCCTATAAATGGACTTAATGCAGTTGCCAAAGCAAGAGTTGCCTCTGCAAACTCTTTACATCTTTTAGTGTCTGCCTTTATAGCCCTGACACATTTCACAGTAAAGGCGTTAATTCCATTTGTGAGGATTTCAAGTGAAAAAAGCAGGTTATGAGCAATAAGGGGCATCATTACATTGAGTTCAAGCTGTGACGCCTGTGCGGCATAGGCAATAGTAGTGTCATTTCCCATAACCTGAAAACAGACCATATTAAGCATCTCGGCCATAACAGGATTTACCTTGCCCGGCATTATTGATGAGCCGGGCTGTACAGCAGGCAACTTAATCTCGGCAAACCCTGTTCTGGGCCCTGAACTCAGCAGGCGTATATCATTTGCTATTTTTATCAGCGTCACTGAAACTCCCCTGAGCGATGCGCTTAATTCCAAAGCTGGATTTACATTCTGGATGCCCTCGAACAAATTCCTTGAACTCCTGAACTTAGAACCTGTAATTTTTCTGATTTCCCTAATAACATATTTTTGAAATCCCGGGTGGGCGTTTATTCCTGTGCCCACAGCATTTCCCCCGACAGGCAGGTATAACAGGGCATCAGAGGCATTCTGTATCCGCCGTAAGTCAATTCTGACTGCCTCTGCATATCCGCTAAATTCCTGGCCCAGGCTTATAGGTACTGCATCCTGCATATGCGTCCTGCCTGCCTTAATAATCCCGTTGAATTCCCCGGACTTTCTCAAAAGCTCCTTGTGCAGTGACCTGAGCGCAGGAGTAAGATTGTCCCTCACCATTTCAAACGCAGATATATACATAGCTGAAGGAATCGTGTCATTTGTTGACTGTGCCAGATTTATATGGTCATTTGGATGAATGAGACTGTAGTCACCCCTTTTACCTCCCAGGACTTCAATCGCCCTGTTTGCAATAACCTCATTTATATTCATATTCTGGGATGTCCCTGCCCCTGCCTGATAAACATCAACAACAAACTGGTTATCATGAAGTCCCTTGATTATTTCCATGACAGCCTTTTCAATGGCCCTGAATATTTTCCTGTTAAGAAGGCCCAAGCCATTATTGGCTCTGGCAGCGGCAAGTTTAACAATCCCCTGAGCTTTTATGAATTGCCTTTGGAGGCTCAGCCCGCTTATTTGAAAATTATCAATTGCCCTCTTTGTCTGCGCGCCAAAATATACATTTGCCGGGAGCCTTACTTTACCAAGCGTGTCTTTCTCAATTCTCGTTTTTTTATACCCTGTCATAATTTTCATTATACCTTTTTATCCATGTAATCTCATCTCTTTAATCTGTGCAATCAAAATTGTAAGTTTTTTAGTTTACCACAACTATGATTGAAATCAAAAACAGTTATAATTTTTAAAACCAGTTTTTATTCTGGGATAAGGTTTCTTAAGTACTGCGTTTACAAAAATACTTTTGACAGCAGATTGAGGCTCGATTATAATGTTTTCACCATGATCTCCATACATGAAACAGCACTGCGCCTGTTTGTCGGTGCAATAATCGGCGGCATTATAGGGTTTGAAAGGGAAATCCACGGAAGGGCGGCCGGATTTAGAACCCAGTTAATAGTTTGTGTAGCTGCAGTTCTAATAATGATTATCTCTGAAAACTATTATTTCTACTTGCAGCATGATGATTCTATCCTTCAAATTGACCCTGCAAGGATAGCAGCCGGAGCATTGATAGGCATTGGTTTTCTGGGCGCAGGAGTAATTGTCAAGAGCGGGTTTGCAATAAGGGGGCTGACAACAGCAGCAACAATATGGATTGTCTCGGCTATTGGGCTTGCGATCGGAGCAGGACTATATCCGGAGGGGATTCTAACGGCTATAATAACAATTACAGCATTGATTGTTCTTAGAACAGTAGAGAAAAAAATTAAAATACTAACGTATAAGACAATTGCTGTTTCAACGTCACTAAATGGGAATATAGAGGAAACCCTGACATCCATACTTTCAGATTATGGAATTCGCATTCATTCTATTGATTATGAAAAAAGAGAGTCAACAGGGGAATTAATATATAATTTTAATGTCTCCACAAAAAAGAAAGATTCTATAAAAAAAATATTTTTAAAGTTAAGTTCATTGGAGTTTATTAAAGATATAAGGATTGGCAGCCACAGAACAGACAGTTCTTCTTAATTCAAAAAATAGTTAAGGTGTCAAATCACGAATTGGTATTACTCGAACAGGCTCATAGACAAGTGTAGATTAAAAGAAAACAGACAGAATAATATAACGCTAAGTACTTCGATTCGCAAGTATGGCTCGACCTTGCCGAGTAGTGACGTATTTTAAACAATGGCATCGGTAATTATGTTCACTCAGCGCTAAGTCCTGAGGGCTTCGACTGAGCTCAGCCGAAGTCCAAATAAGTTCGTCATTGAACTTATGGGTCGAAGGACTAAGCATTTAGCAACTTATCGAAAGGATATTTTTTTAAGAATCCAAGAAATTTATCAAGCGTATGAGAAGACCTCTTTGGCTTCCTGTAAAGCAAAGAGAAATCCCTTACAAATTTTTCTTCTTTAAACGTGGCAGTTTTTAAACTGCCATAACGGGTTTCTTTTTTTGTTGCCCATCTGGAAAGAATGGATATTCCAAGTCCTTCCTCTACAGCACCTTTTATTGCCTCTGTACTCCCCATAACAAAAGATACCTTGATATTATAGGGAGATATTCCATACTTGGAAAAGTTCTTTTCTATCATCTGTCTTGTTCCTGAACCTTCTTCTCTGAGAATAAATGGCTCTTTTGGAATATCTAAAATAGAGATGCTGGATTTTTTCGCCCACGGATGCAACGGTGACATTATGAGAACCATTTCATCAGGAATAAGTTTTTCCACAACCAGCTTTTGCTTTTTGACATCCCCTTCAACAAGTCCAACATCAATATTCCCTGCATTCAAAAACTCAATAATATTTTTTGTATTGCCAACATGAATATGAACTCCCACCTTTGGAAATTTTCTCTTAAAATCGGCTACAACACCGGGTATGACATAGTTGCCTATTGTTGAACTTGCACCTACACTAATAATACCCTTTACAACACCAGTAAAACGCCCGATTTCTTTCTCGGCAGCCATGTAAAGTAAATTAATCTCCTTTGCGTATTTATAAAGCATCTCTCCGGCCTTTGTAAGCGTAATAATACAACCTGAACGATTAAAGAGTTTTGTCCCGTAAACCTCCTCAAGCGCCTGGATTTGCAGGCTTACAGCAGGCTGGGTAAGGCGGATTATCTCAGATGCCTTTGAGAAGCTCTTTGTCTCTGCGACTGTGCAGAATACCTTTAATTTATGGTCGTCCATTTACCCCTGCTTTATAAACTGATTTATAACGTAATTTTATAGATTTTTTTTATATATACATAATATACGCAATCAATTATTAAATCAATTTCTCAGGATTTTTTATGGCATTCTTTGCAAGCAAATCGGCTTCTTTATTCAGCTCTCTTTGTATATGTGTTATTTTATAACTGCCAAACTGACTTAGAATATCTCGTGCCTTTTCCCAGAACGGTTTTAATTTGGCGCTTTTTATTCTGTAAACGCCCTTTATCTGTTTTACAAGAAGCTCTGAATCTAAAAAAATCTCTACTCTTTTTAATCCCAGCGACCGCGCCTCTTCAAGTCCCCTTACAAAAGCGGTATATTCTGCAACGTTATTAGTCGCAATTCCTATATATTCGGATACCCTTAGGCCTTCCGGAACCTGATTCCTGAATTCAGAAATGAGCGGTCTTTTTTTAATGCGAATAACTACCCCTATCCCCGCATGACCCGGGTTTCCGCTTGAAGCGCCGTCGCAATAAATTTCTGCCTCTAATAGTTGCGGCTTGTCAGCCATTGAAAGTCTTTCCATGGTGCCAAAAAGACTGGCGTTGTCATTGCTTAAAATATCATCAGGCAGAGCGGTCATTTCTCTTCTTCGCCTCGGGAGGTTTTCCCCGGGGCGAGATAAAACAAAAACCTGTTGCAGTGATAACAGGTAAAAATATCCTGGCTATTTTTTATATCATTATAAAGCTGAGGGGGTATGTTAGTATGGCAGCCAAGACATATCTCATTCTCCGTCTGAACCACTGCTAATCCACCGGAGGCCATTATAAGGTTCATATATTCGTCATAAATCCCCTTATCTATCCTGACCGCTAGTTCCTTTCTTTTTATCTTTTCTTTATCCAATTTAGAATATAAATCATTCTTTTCCAATTCTAATGCCTTTTCTTCCTGTCTGAAACCCTCCTCTACTTTCTTGAATTTTATCTCTTCCTTTTTCAGGTTTTTCGTTAAGGTATCAAGGGTTTCCATGACAGAGAGTATTGTATCTTCGACTTGATATTTAGTCTTCTCAAAAGTTTCTATCTCCTTAAGGTATGCCTCATACTCTTTATTTGTCTTTATTTCTGCGCTTTTAGCCTTAAATTTGTTGAGCTTATCCTGTATTTCTTCTAATTCATCCTCTTTTTGTTTTTTTTCTTTATCTGACTTTTCGTATTCTGACTTAATTTTTTCATGAGACGCCTCTGATTCCCTCAACTGCGCTTTGGTTTTCTCCAGTTTAACAGGAAGCAACTCTATTGCCTCAGTTATAGAAAGTATAATAGAATCTATTTTCTGAAGACTTATTAAAAGATTTAACTGTTCATTCAATTCTACCTCCGGAAACAGCTATGAGTTAAGGGATTTATAATTTATCACTTTGCACTTTCAATTTTTAACTTTGAGTCACTGCGACTCAAGTGTCGGCGCTTTTCATAACGCCTCAAACTTTATCGCAATAATTCTACCAAATACAATACACCAAATGCAAAACAAACGAAGTGCCTGCCGGTAGGCAGGTAAGAGTTCACATTTTCAACACATAGTCATCATGTGTATTGCTTCGTCTACTGTTGGCGAGCCAAGCAAAACGTTACAAGTTGTCGGAGATCCTTTAGCTTGGAGAGTCGTTCCGACCTGGATAATTACAATGATTAGTATCGCCATGAGATTTTTACGCCCTGTTTTAAGGACAGCCATGATTGGCGCTCATGACGACAATAGCCCGTCAAACCAAATATGAAAAAAGTCTGCTAAAGCACGTAAACTTGAAAAAAAATCTTTTGTTCTTTAGAATTCTGCTAAATGGGTATACTTCATGAGATTTTAAGAAACAAGATGGAAGAACTGAAGCACAGTAAAAAGAGTGTCCCTTTAAATGACTTAAAGGCAAGGTTAAGAGATGTTGAAGCTCCAAGACTTTTTAAGGAGGCTGTCAAAAGGGAGCAAAGTCATCCTGTAAATCTTATTGCAGAGATTAAAAAGGCATCTCCATCAGAAGGAATAATAAAAAAAGACTTCAACGTATCTGAAATCATTTCCATTTATGACAGAAAGGCTGTTAATGCCGTATCAGTTTTGACAGATCAGCGTTTTTTTAAGGGCAGGCTTGATTATCTTGGTATTGTAAGACAAAAAACTGTAAAGCCTCTCCTTAGAAAAGACTTTATTATTGATGAGTATCAGGTTTATGAATCAAGGGCAGGGGGTGCTGATGCTATATTGCTTATAGTAACTGCACTTGACAAGCACCATCTGACCGACCTTCTGGGGTTGTCAAAAGAGCTCTCTCTTGAGTGCCTTGTAGAGGTTCATAACCTGAAAGAGCTTGACACAGCATTGTCCTGTGAGGCAGATATAATAGGTATTAACAACAGAAACCTGAACACTTTACAGATAAGCCTCAGTACAACCTTTGAACTGGTGAAGGATATCCCTGAAGGCAAAATCATAGTAAGTGAAAGCGGGATAAATACAAGGAATGATGTTAAGGCGATTGAAGCTGTAAAGGTTGACGCAATACTGGTAGGCACAACTCTTATGAAAGCTCAGGACATTGGAGTAAAGATTGATGAATTACTGGGAGAAGAAAGTTAGCTGTTTAACGTTTCAAATCAGCCCCTCTCTGCTTCGTTTTGCAAGCAAAAGCGAAGCAAAACGGCGAGGGCTGGATTTGTTTGTTAGGTTTTTTCTTTGTCTGACCCCTTTTTCTTTTGCAGCGCTACTCGGAATTGAGTCCATCGGCTTGTTGAAAACTACAGGTTACCGATTATCTCCTCTCAGCGCATTCCTTGAAGCTCTATCCACAAGTGTAAAAAGCCTATCTATATCATCTTTTTGATTCGGAACCTGATGTCCACTCACTTTAACAAATTTACAATTCAACTGATCGGTCATTCTATAAAATTCCTGATACAGCTCATAATTGTTAAGGCGCCTTTTTTTCTTTGAACGATAATTATTTTGCTCAAACCGCTCACGTCTTCCCTGTAAACCCATGATGTTTTGAGAATCTGTATACACGATCACCTTACCCCCCACTGGTTGTATATCCCTTAGCGCCCATAATAAAGTCTGCAATTCCAGTTTAGTTGAAGACGTACGCTCAAATCGCCTCACCTTTACGTGCGCCCTCAACGAATCCAACGAAAGTCCGTGTTCAGACACAGCGAGGTAAGCCCCATATCCAATATTTGACTGAGAATTCACACTTCCATCCGTAAGTAGTACCAGTTCATCCATAAAAATATTACTTTATTTTATGAAACGCTAAAATTGAATTACGCCAAAGATTCAAGCTTCTCGCTAGTAGCTGCGCCATTTCTTTTTGCTTCATTATTTTTATCATGGATTCCCTTCTGATATTTATCCGCGTTTCATACCCGCTTATCCGTGGCTCAGTTCATTCATTCCATTATTCCAACGCTTGAAATCCAGCCCCCCTTCTTGCTTTCGCAAGAAAGCAGGGGGGCTGGATTTATTGTTATGTTCCAAACCGACAAAATTTTTCCAGGTGTTTTGGATGCACAAAATAAACAGACACCTGCTTTTTTCATCTCTAAAAATACTGTATCGGTGCAAAAAAACTACTTCCGTTTGAACCCTGCTTTCACTTAAATGTTATCGCGATATTTAAGCTGCACACCTTTTAGAAAATTACGCAAGACCTGATCTTTACAGTCACGGTAGTGTTTATGGTCTGGCTTACGGAAAAACGCACTTAATTCGTGTTTACTAATGCGCAAACTAGCCAGATCCATAATTTCCAATATGTCTTCGGCTTTCAGGTTCAATGCGATTCTTAATTTTCTAAAAATGATATTGTTAGTTAAACGCTGCTCTGGCTCGGGTTGTGGCCCTTCTTTTTTACCTCGTTTATCGTTAATCAATCCATTTAGGAAAATCGCCAGCTGAGTGTCGCTACATTTTTTATACGCAGGATCATCATCTTTTTTTAACCAATCGCTGATCTGCTTCCGCGTTACCTGATGATCAGCTAAGCCAAACACAGCAATCATTTTCGGATCGTTAAAGTCGAAGGGATAGCGGATACGGCGCAAGATATCGTTATTGGTCACAAGTATGCGCCGATCTGAACTGCAGTTGTGCCACAATGATCCACTGTCTGGTTACCTTGGAAACTCCCACAGTTTTTCAGTTTTCTTTATCAGTAAAATTCATTTATTTTGCCCCTCATTCAAAACATAACGTCAAATTAACAGCTGCGAGCCACACAAGATATTAACAAGCCAATCACATGATTAACAACAAATAAATGTTTAAACTCAAAAGCCCCTGCTCCCTGCCCCCTGTTTCTTGCTCCACGATTCCAGTATAATTAAGAGTCATTCGAAGCGAGAAAGATCGAAAGAGCGGAAAGGATCTATGAAGTTCGATAAATACCACATCTCCGAAACAATTAAAAAGAACCTTGCCCTGATGGGTTTCAAAAGGCCTACGAACATACAGTTCAAGTCCATCCCCTCAATCCTGAAAGGCGAGGACGTCCTGGCAATTGCACAGACCGGGACCGGGAAGACGGCTGCTTTTGCGATTCCCCTCATTGATATGATCCACAGGGAGAAGAGCAGCAGGCGGTCCTATGGGATCAAGTGCATTGTCATGGTCCCCACGCGTGAACTGGCAATGCAGATCGGGGAGGTCTTTGAAAAACTTGCGCGGCACACGAAGGTCAAGACATTTGCTTTGTACGGCGGGGTTGAACAGGACCCTCAGGTTAAAAAGCTCCAGGACGGAATCGACGTACTTATTGCGACCCCGGGGCGGATGTTTGACCTTATCAGCCAGGGGTATGTTGACCTCTCACGAATCAGGACACTTGTACTTGATGAGGCTGACCATATGCTTGACATCGGGTTTATTGATGACATCAAGTATGTGAAGAGGAAACTCACAAAGAAGCACCAGACGCTCTTCTTCTCAGCCACAATTAACAAAGAGATAAAGAAACTCGCCTTCTCGCAGGTTAAGAGCTCTGCAATACGCATTCAGATCGCACCGGAGGACCCTGTCTCAAAGAATGTCTCGCACTTTGTCATATTTGTGGAAATGGATGACAAACGGTTTTTCCTCGAGAGGTTTATTAAAGATAATCCAGGAAGCAAGATCATCGTATTTGTAAGGACACGGGTCCGTGCCGAACGGGTAGCAAAGGCCATGGAGAGGGTGCATATAGATACAGCTACTATACACGGGGACAAGAAACAGGACGACCGGTCTGAGGTGATGAAAAAGTTCAAGGAGGGCCGCTGCCGCATCATGATCGCCACGGACATCAATGCCCGCGGGATTGACGTGCCTGAAGTAGATTACGTAATCAACTATGATCTTCCGGACAAACCCGAGAATTACGTGCACAGGGTTGGAAGGACCGGTCGCGGCATCAACCTGGGGAAAGCGATCTCATTCTGCAACAAAGAAGAAAAAGGACTTCTTGAGGATATCCAGCAGCTCATCAATAAAGATATTGAGGTCATAAAGCTCTACAAAAAAGATTACGATGACATCGTCAGCTCACACGGAGAGGATCTCAACCTGCAGGAGATGATCGATGAACATGAGCAATGGAAAAAAAACAGGAAGAAAAGAAAGAAAAAGTCCTCGAAGATAACAAAGAAGAGGAAATAAAAGATGGAGTGTGAATAGATGAATGAAGACCGTTTGGTAGAAATTGAAACAAAGATAGCTTTTCAGGAAAACACAATAATAGACCTGAGCGACACCTTCTACTATCAGCAGAAACAGATAGATACTCTGACCAGATCAAGGATTCATCCATCATATCCCCCGGAGGGAACCTAACAACGGTCTCGCCATAAGTCGATATTATCATTTTTTACTTCAATTTTTTATTATAGACCCCATGTTCCTAGTAAGTTCACTAAATTTCCTTGGAGAACAAATACTGCCGTCAGAAGTTATGTGGACAAATTCTTAGAATAAAGTATAATTTATTGTTATGAAAAAAATTATTGAAAAAGCAAATATCCTGATTGAGGCGCTTCCGTACATAAGAAAGTTCTATGGAAAGACATTTGTTATC
>SDBV01012995.1_pt1 | contig 10633 bp, 10 predicted proteins | sample 2277081 | NCBI WGS metagenome assembly SDBV01 (sample SAMN10402039, study PRJNA504765) | marine sediment metagenome | isolation source: marine sediment core GS10_PC15, 223 cmbsf | place: Arctic Ocean: Southern Knipovich Ridge | collected 2010
TAATCTTCCAACACCACCTCTTCCTGCCATATCTTTGTAACGCGCACCTTCTTATCCTCATCCATCGCGAAGATCGAGATCTCGTAGACCGCTTTGAAGGCCTTGCCCTGGCGGACGAATACCAGCTGATTCATGGTGATCCGGGTATATAACCTGATCAACGCGGAGTCCGGGTCAGCGGTGGGAAATTGCCTGACCTCTAAAGCCAGTTTGAGATTCTTATCCCCGGCTTTATCACGGTATTCGGAGTTGCCTTGAGCGGCGGCAGGCATTTGGCATAGCAGGGCCAGCAGTGCCCATGTTATCCGAATAGATCTATTCAAAATAAGCTCCCCAGTTGAATCTAACCACACCTTCTCTCGTTAGAAACCAGACCCATTGCGATGTGGGGATCAAAGCATATATAATTTCCGATGGGAGTCCGTCTTTGCGGGTGAAAGTGAACCGTCGCTGGTCCCTCCGATCAAAAACCACTGCCCCCGTAGAAGTTGCCAACCAAATGTACGGCCCGTAACCCTCGATATCCAAAATTTTCCCACCATCGGGGGCTTTCAGAGCGAGAGGTTCAAAAAGGCGCCCTTCGGCCGAGCGCTGGAATACCAGATTGTTGGCCACCACGAATAGCTCTTTTCTGGTACTCCAGATACCGTCGACGGGTAAGTCCGAGATCCGCCGCCATTGGTTTTCGAGCCGCCCGTTATATTCGTAAAGTCCACTGACTGTTCCGGCAAACAGGGCCGTACTATCGCTTAGCAATGCCAGCACCTGGGTGCGTGGAAAAGTGAGCAATGTATCGGCGACTACTTTCAAAGTCCGGGGATCGATCTTTTCCACTCCCACCGTAGTAGCGGCATATACAAATTCCCCGTAGCTTGCCAGGTCCCATACGGCCGGATCCAATAATCCATCCTTGCTGCCGATCCAGCCCCAGGTGCCCCGCCGGGTATCCAACAGAGCGATCCCTTCCATAGTGGCCAGCCACAACCGCTGTCCCACTCGCAGCATCTTATTCACTCCCACATTCCGAATCAGTTCCGACTCCACCCCGCTGTAGTACCGCCAGCGACCGGCCTGCTCGTCCCATGATGTGAGGAAAAAGCCTTCCCGCAGACGATCCGGCTTCCCTGTGCGGCGGTAGGCGTTGTCGGCAAACCAGACCCGTTTTCCGTCCAGCAACATGGTGATCACCTGCCGGGGCGTGTACCCCGCCTGGAGCAGTTCCAGCTGCCGGACCCGTTTATCACCCCTGAACAGCAGTCCCAGGTCCGTACCGAACCACACCTGCTGCTCGTGATCGATGATAGATAGTGTGGGCACTGCCAGCATCCCCCCGGGGCCGACGAAATCGTGGATAGTGGCGATCCAATCGCCGCCGGCAAACCACCCGCTTAAATCAGGGGGAAAATCGAAATTCGCCCGGCTCACGTTCCAATCCATAGGCGGCGCGGGCGATAAAAGGGTGGTGCGCATAAACTGGCCGGTGAATGAATTTAGTTGCGTGAACAGGCCGTCGGAATCGAGCCAGATACCATCGTAATTTCCACCGACATGCGTCACCCAGCGGCCGTCGAAGTTATCCGGGAGCGCGCTGAATGACACCTCGCGCCAGGAGTCGTCCGTCGGCATCCGGTAGGCTACCCCGCGCTGATAGACGATCCACAGGGCCAAGGTGGAACGGTCCTGGAACACTTGATAGATCGGGCGCGCCGGCAGGCCAAAATTGAGCTCCGGCAGCGGTGATAGAGTTTGGGTGAAATAATCGAAATACAGCAAGCCGTCAAGCGTGCTGAAATATAGCCCCTGGTCACTCAGGCTGGCTGATGTGATTTCGCTAAAAGCAGGCAGCTGTTGCCAATCACCGGTCCGGTAGGCGAAGTTTTGGGCTGAGACGATGGCCGGTAGGGCCAGCAGTATTATGAACCCGTACCGGCGCACCCTAGTCCGGTGCATAATGCCGCAACAATCCTTCCAGCTTCTCCAGGTTCACAGGCACCACCCCCATCTCCTCCACCACGGTTCCGGCGGCATAGTTGGACAGAGTGGCCGCTTCCAGCACAGTAGCCCCCGCCAGGACGGAGAGGGCATAGGTACTGATCACGGTATCGCCGGCGCCACAGACGTCGGAGACCTTGCGGGCCCTGGTGGGAATTCGGTGATAGCCGTCGGCGTCACACAGATCCATGCCCTTCGCGCCCCTGGTGATCATCACCACCTCAGCCTGGAGCCGCTCACGCAGGATCGACCCGGCCGCCTGGACATCCTCATCATCCCGGATGGGCCGGCCGGTGAAGTGGGCCGCTTCCTGCTCGTTGGGCTTGATCAGAGCCACCTGCCGGTATAATTCAAAATGGTCGCTCTTGGGGTCCACGAACACCGGGCAACCCGCTTGAGCTGCCCCGGCGCATACCCGCTGGATGACCTCCGGACTGAAGACCCCTTTATGGTAATCCTGGAGAATCAGGGCATCAGCGCCCTCCAGGGCCTGCGTGATGGTTTCCACGAGTTGGGCCTCCAGCCGCGCCGATGGTGGCCGGATAACCTCTTTATCCATGCGGATTACGTGCTGAGAACCGGCGATCACCCGGGTCTTCTCAGTGGTGGGCCGGTCACCGTCTACCACGCATTTATGTTCCAGCCCATAGCTGCTCACCGTCTCTTCGAACATCCGTCCGGCGGCATCCTCGCCGATCAGGCCCACCAGCTCAACCCGGGCACCCAGGGACCGGAGGTTGAAGGCCACGTTCGCCGCTCCTCCCGGGCGATGTTCAATTCTATCCACCGCCACTACCGGTACCGGCGCCTCCGGCGAGATACGGGAAACGGTGCCCCACACGTAGGTATCCAGCATAACATCACCCAGCACGGCCACCTTCAGGTGGGCAAAGGCATCCCGCAGCTCAAAAAATCTTTCAGGCAACATCAGCGGCAATCTTGACCAACCGGCTGGTGCCGGTCATCTCGGCTGGTATCTCCAGGCCCAGGTAAGCCAGGATGGTAGGAGCGATGTCGGCCAGTTTCCCGGTGCCGGCCAGCCCCAGGTCCCCATCCGGCGAGACCAGCACCAGAGGTACGTTAAAGGTAGTATGTGCGGTATGCGGCCGGCCGCTGTCCGGATCGATCATCATCTCCACGTTACCGTGATCGGCCGTCAGAAACAGAGCCGCCCCCTGTTTTTCGGTCGCGGCCAGGATCCGGCCTACGCAACCATCGAGCGTCTCCAGGGCGGTAATGGCTGCGGGCAGGACACCGGTATGTCCCACCATATCCGGGTTGGCGAAGTTCATGATCAGGCAATCGTAGTGCTGGCCCTCGATGGCCTCCAACGCAAGGAGGCATACTTTCTCGGCGTTCATTTCCGGTTGCAGGTCGTAGGTAGCCACCTTGGGTGAGGGTACCAACTGCCGGTCCTCCCCTGGGAAGCGCTTCTCCTGGCCCCCGTTGAAGAAATAGGTGACATGGGCGTACTTCTCGGTTTCGGCCAGCCGCAACTGGTGATAGCCGGCCCGGGACAATACTTCCGGGAGGATATTGGTGATCTTCTCGGGTTCAAACAGTACCGGAAAATTGAAGTTATCATCATACTGGGTCATGGAGCGCAGGTCCACTTTCAGCCGTTGCCGGGGGAACTCGTCAAAATCAGGGTCTGTGAAAACAGCGGCCAGCTGGCGCATGCGGTCGGCCCTGAAGTTCATGGCCAGCAGGGCATCACCATTAGCGATTGTGCCTGCCGGGTCGATGACCTTAGGCCTGACAAACTCATCCGTCACACCGGCGGAATAGGAAGCCTGAATGGCCTCCGCGGCACTGCCGAAGCGCTCGCCTTCGGCGCTGGTCAACATCCGCCAGGCCTGTTCGACCCGCTCCCAGCGGTTGTCCCGGTCCATGGCGTAGTAGCGCCCCACCACGCTGGCTATCCGGCCCACCCCCGTTTCCACCAGCCAGCCCTCCACCCGCTCCAGGTAGCCGGCGCCCGCCGAAGGAGATGTGTCGCGGCCGTCCATCAGGGCATGGTAAAACACCCGCTCCACACCGGCCGAGCGGGCAGTTTCCAAGATAACTTTAAGGTGGTCCAGGTGGCTGTGCACCCCGGCGTCGCTGCACAGGCCCAGTACATGGAACGCCCCCCCCCGCTCCCGCACCAGAGCCAGTTGCTCCAGTAGCACGGGGTTCTGTCGGAATTCACCGCTGGCGATGGCATCGTTGATGCGCACCAGGTCCTGGCGGACGATTCGGCCGGCCCCCATATTCATGTGGCCTACTTCGGAATTACCCATCACGCCATCCGGCAGCCCCACAGCTCCGCCGGAGGTTTGCAGCTCGATCATGGGAAACTCCCCCAGCAGCCGGTCCAGGGTCGGGGTCCGGGCCAATATGGTGGCATTGCCCTCCCGCTCGGCCCGTAATCCGTAGCCGTCCAGGATCAACAGCACGAATTTTAGCATACTACGCTTTCTTCTTCTTGGCCGGCGGCTTATGCTCACCCTCCGGATCGGGCTCTTCGGGCAGGGCGACCATCAGGATGATATAAAGCAGAACGGCCGCTCCGTAGAAGAAACAACCGGCCACCCACAGTACCCGCACCATGGTGGAATCTACCTGCAGATAATCTGCGAAGCCACCGCAGACGCCGCCAATCTTACGGTCGGTCCGGCTTCTGTAGAGCCGCCTCTCCCCGGCCTCATCGGTCGCCGCCCGACCCCGCCCAAAGGCTAACAGCAGGTAACCACCTACCAGCACCAGGATCAACGGGACAAAATCACGGGAATGCAGGTGAACCCCTGGTATTATCGGCCAGTAGATGATGCGGTACTGGCTACCCCACAGAAACACTCCCATGAGCACTAGGGCCAGCCCCCACCATAGACGGCCGCGGCTATAGCCGGGAGACTCACGCTCTACCTTCCCCGCGCTGTCAAATTCCATCGGTATGATCACCCAGGCAATCAGGTACAGAAACAGTCCTACGCCGCCAAACAGGATCAGGATCAGCCAGATCAGCCGGACCAGGACGGGATCTAGGTCAAAGTAATCCCCCAGTCCTCCGCAAACTCCCCCAATAATATGGTTGGTTCGAGATCGATGAAGTCTTCGCATTGCTCTACCTCCTCCTCAAATCACCTATCGCTGGCCAGAACTTCCAGATGGACGGCTACCGATTCGGCCAGCCCCGCCAGGTGGTACCCCCCTTCCAGAAAAGATACGATTCGCCCATCGCAAACTTCCGCCGCCAACTCCCGGACACAGCGGGAAAGATCCGCAAAGCCACCGGTAGTGACATTCATGTGGCCCAGGGGATCATTCTCATGGGCGTCAAAACCGGCCGATATGAAAATCAGCTGCGGGCGGAACTTCAACAGGGCTTCGGCTACAGGGCCCTCCAGAATGCCCAGGTATTCGCTATCCCCGTTTCCGGCCGCCAGGGGAAAGTTAAGGGTAAATCCCCTTCCCCGGCCCGTACCCTTTTCCGCCGTTGCCCCGCTGCCGGGGAACAGTGGCCACTCATGCAGACTGATGTAAAAGACCTGGTCGCTGCCATAGAATATGTCCTGGGTACCATTGCCGTGATGAACATCCCAGTCGATCACGGCCACCCGTTCCAGGCCGTGCCGGTTGCGGGCATACTCGACCGCCAGGGCCACATTCGCCAGCAGGCAGAATCCCATGGCCTGTTCGGGCAGGGCGTGATGTCCCGGCGGGCGGCCAAGTATGAAGGCTGTGCGGGTAGTTCCCTCTATAACCGCGTCCACCGCCTGAAATCCGGCACCGGCCACCTTCAGCGCCGCCGTCCAGGAGCCGGGCGAAATCTCGGTATCGGGCGAATCGATGGTAGCCGGTCCTTTGCCGGCCGCTTCTTCCAGGCGGAGCAGATAGCCCCGCGGGTGTACCGGAAGCAACTCATCTAGCTCAGCCGGCCGGGCTTCTTCCCGGACCAGGCGGTCCCAGTGCCCGGCGGCCTCCAGGCCCTTCCGCACGGCCTCCAGCCGGGAGGGGGATTCAGGATGCCCGGGACTGACCCGGTGATCGAGAAAATCAGGGCTCCAATACAGCGTCAACGGGACCACTACCGTCCCTTATCTGGACGGACCGGACCGGGCGGAACGGCTTGATCCCCCCCGGTTGGGTGACCGCCGCCGCCGGACGGGCTTATCCCCCTGGGTCTTGCCACCGCCATCGCCGGTTCCCGGTGGCCGTCGGGATCGACCGCCATCCCGCACCGACCGGATCATGGCGATATGCCCCCGGTCAAGGGTCACCGATACACCGGTCAGGCGCCGGAAAGTCATAGGGTTGAGGGTGGACATGATCACAGTGCTGCCCTCATAATTGCATTTCCGCTGCAACTGGCGCTTTAAAAAATCCAACTCGTCGTAACTCATGTGCTGTTCCAACTCATCGATCAGCAGCACCTTGGAATCACTTACCAGGACGATGGCCAGATCGACCCAGCGTCGTTCACCGGGTGACAGGGTCTTCACCGGCCGCTCCATTTTCTCCCCCAGGGACATCTGCCTGGAGATATCCTTGATCCGGTCTTCCAGAGAATTGGTTGACCATGACGCGATATTGATCTCTTTACGCAGGTACTTAAGCACCGTGCCCCGGGCTTTGCGCGGCAGCTGGGGCAGGAAACAGACCTCCTCCCGCAGCTTGCCGCGAAACTCGGCACTGGAGTTGGGGATGCCGTCGTAGCTGACAATTCCACTGGTCGCCCGCCGAGTCCCCGCCAACACCTCCAATAGCGTGGACTTGCCGGCGCCCGGTTGTCCGGTAACGGTATAGATAATACCACGATGGATCATGAAATTGCCAATGGCCAACACGGTTTTGCCTTTCACGTTGACCTTCAAGTCTTGAATCTGGAAAATCGGTTGCTGCATAGATACTCCTAATTACTAATAAACTTTATGAAATTGCTCAATACCTGCCGGCTATCATCAGCTCGGAGGTCGAGTGAACCGCTGGCCGAAATCCCCATTTCAGCTCTTAAAGCCACGTACAGGCGGGCGATGGGCAGGTTAAACTCCGGGTGAAACTGCACCCCGAATGCTCGAGCTCCCACCCGGAACGCCTGTAATCCCATCTCATTGGTGGCCAGGGTTTCGGCGCCCGGTGGTAGGGAGATCACCCTTTCCTGATGGGTCTCGTAGACCGCGAACCGCGCTTCAAAGCCTCCGAAAATGGCATCGGCCGCTCCCCTCTCAGTCAGCTCGACAAAAGCCGTACCCAGTTCCCACCCCCCGGGATTGGCTTGCACCTCACCACCTACGGCCACGGCCAGGAGCTGATGGCCGAAGCACACACCCAAAACGGCATGTCCGCTCTCCACCGCCCGGGCGATGCCCGACTTGGCCGCCGGCAGCCAGGGCAAGCCATCGTGGACCGACTCCGAGGCGCCCGAGATTATCCAGCCGTCGGATTGGGCCGGATCGGGCAACGGTTCTCCGTCGTAGAGTGTAACGATGCGGTAGCGGGCGGGATGGTCGGGTCGTTCCTGGTACCACTGGTGGAACTCGCCAAACCGGCGGCGGAGCTCCGGTAACGTGTTCCCGGCCATCAGGATGTCGATTCGTGGACCGCCGGCACTCAAGCCCACGCACCCCTACGATAACGGAACCGCCGCTTGTTTGAAGGGTCGATTTGTATGCAGGTTGACAGCACGATCACTTTTTATCGTGCCGCGAAAAGCAGGTAGCCGAGCACAGGCTCGAGTCTAAGGCAAACCCTCTAGAAAGCGTTCTGCGTCCAGGGCGGCAATGCAGCCCGAACCGGCGGCGGTGACCGCCTGGCGATATTCCGCGTCCTGGACATCGCCGCAGGCAAACACTCCCGGCACTGACGTGCGGGATGATTTGCCTTCGGTGATGATATACCCCTTTTTATCCAGCCGCAGCTGGCCTTGGAACAGCTCCGTATTGGGGATATGGCCGATGGCAAAGAACACACCGTCAACCGGGAACTCCTCACTTTCCCCACTGCGTGTGTCCTGCAGGATGGCGCCGGACAAACCGCCGTTGGCGGGGTCGCCCAGTAAATCGACCACTATTGAGTTCCAGCGCACCTCGATCTTAGGATTATCGAAAGTTCGCTGTTGCAGAATCTTGGAGGCGCGTAATTCATCCCGCCGGTGTACGATGGTCACTTTAGATGCAAAGCGGGTAAGAAAACCGGCCTCCTCCAGGGCGGAATCGCCTCCGCCCACTACCATAACAGACTTGCCTTTGAAGAAAAATCCATCGCAGGTGGCACAAGCCGATAAACCATGTCCCAGCAGCCGGGTTTCCGACTCCAGCCCGAGCATGCGGGCCGTGGCGCCGGTGCTGATAATCACCGCCTCCGCTTGGGTGAGCTCCTCGTCTACCCAAATTTTGAAGGGCTGGGAAGAAAAATCCACTCGGGTGACATGCTGAAAATGGGTCTGTGCATCAAACTTCTGCGCCTGCTTACGGAACATATCCATCAGCTCAGGCCCCATTATTCCCTCGGGGAACCCGGGGAAATTCTCTACGTCGGTGGTGATCATTAACTGACCCCCTGGCTGGGAACCTTCGAAAACCAATGGATGCAGATTGGCCCGGGCCGTATATATGGCCGCCGTCAGCCCGGCCGGACCTGAACCGATTATCACTACCTTTCGCGGCTTCGTCATTTTTCCTGTTTATGCCTGGATAAGTTGGTCCAGGAGATTCGTAATACTCGATTTAGGCACCGCGCCTACAATCTGGTTGCTGACCTCGCCATTCTTAAAAAGGAGGATGCTGGGCATGCTTCGAATACCGTAACGCGAGGCGATAGTGGGGTGTTCATCCACGTTAAGTTTTCCCACCACAACCCGATCCTCATATTCGGCCGCCACTTCCTTCAAGGCCGGTTCGATGGCGTGGCAAGGACCACACCATTCGGCCCAAAAGTCGACCAGTACCGGTAGGTCGGACGACACGACCTGCTGATCGAAATTCTCTGTGGAGAGCTCAATCATCTCTGCTCCCATCGGGCTTGCTCCTCCTGTTTCCCATACCTGAAAAGAAATCCTAGCTAGTCGTCCTTCGAAGTTATCCCCAAACCGCCCGGATGGGCAAAGGCAATACCGGCTATAAGTTAGGATGCGTAAGGGATGGCCAGGGTTACAGAATCTGCCGGAGCGATAGATCAGAAATGAGCCTAACTGGGTGCCTGGGCAAAAAATTACCTTGGTGAGTCAAGATGAAACCGGCTGGCGCCGGGCTCGAGCTTTCGATTTATTGAGTATTTTGCTATCTATTCCGTATTCATGAAAATAGGAATTAAGTGTGAGATTCATGATTGCACTATAGCTTTAGTGAAGTTTTTTGAAGATGAAGATATTATAGAAAAAGGAACAGCTAAAATTCTGGAAAAAGATAAGGAATTAAGAATAGACAACCAGTATTACCTTAAAAATAAGCCTGTTAACATTAATTTTGGAAAATTATCAGATTTTTTAATATCAATAAGAAGATCTTTAGATAAACTAGATAATGAAAAGATAACTAAACTAACAAAGAAAATTAAAGGATTTTAGAAGTTCTTGAAAAACTTAAAATCTTTTTATTATAACAACAGCCTTAGTAATTGGCTTTCACATCTCTAGAAAACAACAGAAATAATTAATTATTTAATAATCCAACACACTCTTTTCTAAGATCTTTTACTATACTCTCTTTTCTCAAATTACGTGGAAGTTGGTTTAATGCTCCAATTGCATTACTATATTCACCCAATCCTTTATATGCTTGAGCTACATTAAAAAGTAGAACCTTATTTTCAGAAGAATCATTCAAATACATATCTCTATTTAAATTTAATATACTCAATCTAAAATCTTTATTTCCTAAATATATAATTCCAATTGATCCATAAAGACTAGCTCTTGATGGATTTAAATCAATAGCTTTTCCACCATACTCTATTGCCTTATCAAATTCTTTTTTATACATATAAGCTACCGCCATATTAGTATGCATAGAATAATGATTTGGATTAAATTTAGCAGCAGCTTCAAAATTTCTTATTGCTTTATCATAATTTCCAGCTTGTAAAGCAACAAGGCCAGTATGAGCATTTACATCTCCTAAATTATTCCATACAGTTGTTTTTCCTTTTAATCCTCTATCAACAGCCTCTTTAAATTCAGATAAAGATTCATCATAATATTTTTCAACATCTTCTTCATAAAGTTTACTTAATTCAAAATGTAAATTAGCATCTCTAGGCTTTTGTGCTACTTCTTGTTGTAATTGTGATATTCTACTTTCTAAAGAAATCTCTTGCTGAGCGCCTAGCCCTCCCTGTGTGCTACCGGAGGGTAGCAATGGTAATATAACCGCAGTCGCCGTGGCCAGCATCATTCTTACTGTGGTGTTCATGCTATTTGATCTCCCGTTTGATGCCGGAATGGGCGTTACCCAACCCCGGGCACTTCCCCGCCGATGGCGGGGTAAACTGTGGTCGCTCCACCCACCCCATTCACTTCGTGGTCCGATCCGGGAACATGGGTAACAGTTTATTATCAGGACATAGGTAACACTGCATTAGGTTTTCGTCAGCCCCGCATTTGGCGGGGTCAGCCAAAGGAGGTTGACGATGGGCTGGAAGGAGAGCAGTGTTATGGACGAAC
>SDBV01012996.1_pt1 | contig 10633 bp, 9 predicted proteins | sample 2277081 | NCBI WGS metagenome assembly SDBV01 (sample SAMN10402039, study PRJNA504765) | marine sediment metagenome | isolation source: marine sediment core GS10_PC15, 223 cmbsf | place: Arctic Ocean: Southern Knipovich Ridge | collected 2010
TTATCAAAAATTGGTAATAAATAATAGAATTATTCATTTAGCTGTTGAGTATAATGGACAACAGCATGATATAAGAGAGAAAATTGGTTTTAAAGCATTTAAAATTCTTACTCATGGAAAAGGCACAAAAAAAGAATGGTTAGAATTATTAAAACGAGATAAATATAAAGTTGATCAATTTAGATCCAAGAATAGTGACGGCTATTATTTAATTGTAGTCCCTTCCGTAATAACTCCCAATCAAAGACAAGGTTTTATAATTAAAGAGTTTGAGAAGCAAACAGGTATTAATTTACCAGAAAAATCGTTTTTAGATTGGAGACTTGAGTAAATATACCTGTGTTGGATTGTGTCGAAAGAAGAAATCTAATAATTTAAATTAAAACAAATAATTATATCCAATATTAAGGCAAAAAATTTTTAAAAAAATTAAGAAAATGCAGTTAAGAAAATGCAGTTAAAGAAAATTTCAAAAATATGTCTTTTAGTCATCATTAGTGCACTTTTTTTAGCAAATATCTTTCCTATTAATCACAAAATAATTGCAGTGCAAGATGTAAAATCTGAAAATCATAGTTTAAACGAGAATTATGAGAATTCAATATTTCCTCTCACTTCGGAAGCTTCTGTAAAGTATGAATGGAATCGTACTTGGGGTGGAATTAATAGTGACATTGGTTTTGAATTAGTAGAAGATTCTAATCACGATATTTATATAGCCGGAATTACATCGAGCTATGGTGCAGGTGGTATAGACAACATTTTGGTTAAGTATAACACCTCAGGTGAACAAATTTGGAGTAAAACATGGGGAACTGCTCTATATGATATAAGTAAAGATGCGGTCATAGATTCTAATGATGATATTTACCTGGTTGGGAATACTGCCCCTCAATTAATTCAAGATGCGAATTTAACTATAGTAAAATTTAATTCTGATGGTAGTGAATTATGGAACATAACATGGGACGGAAAAGGGGATAACTTTGGTCAGGCAGCTGTAATCGATTCTGCAGACAATCTATATGTTAGCGCAGAGAACGGCCGCACGCCTTCGGGGTATAATTATTTATCAATTTTAAAATATAATAGCTCTGGTCAGTTGCAATGGAATATTTCATGGGCAGAAAATAATACCCTTTTTTATGAATGTGAACCCTGGGGAATGGCTGTTGATTCTTTTGATAATATTTATGTGACAGGAGAAATGGGGATTATAATGGGAGACGAGGATATTTTTCTCTTGAAAGTTGATAGCTCTGGTGTAATTCAATGGAATAGAACTTGGGGAGGAGATAAATTTGATACAGGACAAGATATAGCAATAGATTCCTATGGTGATATATATATAGTTGGGTACACAGAAAGTTTTAGTGCCGGTAGTTTAGATGTTGTAATTATAAAATACAATAATGCAGGGGATTATCAATGGGAAACTATTTGGGGGGGGATTGGTTTAGAGAGAGGTTTTGGTATAACTTTGAGCTCAAATGATGAAATTTATGTTACCGGATCTATATTACAAGAGGTTCTTCTAATGAAATTTAAAATTACGGGCGAAGTCGTATATTATAAAACGTGGGGCGGAGACAATACAGAATCGGGGTATGATATAATAGTTGACTTTTTTGGTAATGTATATATTGTAGGATCAACAAGCAGTTTTGGTGCGGGAAATGGAGATTTATTTTTATTGAAATATCTAGCTCCATTTACTTTAGATACTGATGCTGATGATCCAGATTTTGATGGTATTTTTAATCTTACATGGACTAAATCATTGGGTGCAATTAATTATTCAGTATATGTACACAATAGTTTTATCATAGAAATAAAAAACAATGGGACCTTATTAGATGAAGGAATAGAGGATTTTGAATACCAAATATCAGGATTGGCAAGCGGAGATTATTATTTTGTGGTAATCGCATTTAACAAAACGGGTAACGAAACATCGAATTGTATATTGATACACGTTAAGATTCCACCTGGACTTTTTTCCTTAGACTCAAATGCTGGTAACCCTGACCTTGACGGTGATTTCAATCTTACATGGACACTATCATCTGGTGTAAATAACTACTCAATTTATCAGCATGATAGCTTCTTCTTTAAGATAAAAGGGAACGGAACTTTAGTAGACGAGGGAATAGAAGATTTAGAATATAAAATATTAGGATTAACTAGTGGGGACTATTATTATATAGTAATTGCTTTTAACGAAACTGGAAATACAAGTTCTAACTGTCTATATGTTAAAGTATTGCATCCCCCAAAATCTTTTACTCTAAGTTCAACGGCTGATAATCCTGATACCGATGGAATTTTTAACCTAATATGGACTCAATCAATAGAAGCAATCAATTATTCGGTTAGCGTAAATGATAGTTATATTATAGAAATAAAAAAAAATGGGACTTTGTTAGATGAAGGAATAGAGGATTTAGAGTACCAAATATCAGGATTGGCTAGTGGAGATTATTATTATGTAGTAATTGCATTTAATGAAGTTGGGAATATTACTTCTAACTGTGTATATGTGAGAGTAAGTTTATTAATAGCTGGTCCAGCTGGAGGGGACGGAGGAAGCGGAGGAAGTGGAGATTCTAATGAAAAAATAATCCCCTTCGGAGATTCCTACCTTCTATTCACACTTTTTGCTATAGTTTCAGTAATATTATATTCAAAGAGAAAAATAATTATCAAAAAAGTCTAATCCTAATTTTCTATTTAGAAACTGGTAATTATTAAATCTTTAAATTTTTTTTTTAAATATTTTATAAAATCTATAACATTTTATAAAATACTATTATAAGTGAAGGAGTAAAGCAAAAAATTGACTGGGGAGATATTTTTATTAAAATTTTAAAATTTATTTAAATAAAAAAATTTTAATTTTACTTAATATGCTTCCAGAGAAAGGAATATAAAGGGGAGGAAGACTAATCGTTGGTACGGTCTAGACGCTCAATTTTGCTTTTCAATTTTCTCTTTTTGATGTTTATAAGTCTTTTTAGTAGATATTAGTTTACAGCTTGCTTTTATTACAGTCTCCATAATTATGATAGTAGCTTGTATTGTCTTAATATTAACCGTAAAAGAAAAAAATGCTTATATCATTTTACTAGAAGAAAAAGATAAAAGCACTATTACTATGCTATTTGCGATATTCCTTATATCTGTTGGATGGGCCGCTTTAAACGCTTTACTCTCTGTTTATGGTATGAACGTATTAGGATTAACAAGAGGTCAAGCTGGAGGGTTGATGCTTTATGGTGCACTCGGGTTTTTGATTTCCGCTTTTCCTTTAGCAGTATTAGCTGAGAAATTTGGGAGGCGACTGTTTATAAAACTTGGACTTGCCTTATTTAGTGGTTGTTTAATAGTCGGCTTTTTCTTTCAGAGTGTATTAATCATTTCAATAGTAATTGCATTAATCGGAGTTGCCTACGCCTGTATTATCGTTAATACTATAGTTATAATATGGGGATTAGCTCCTGATGAAAAGCGCATTGGAACATATACCGGAATGTACTATTTATTTACATTTACAGCAGAGATTTTTGGACCTGGATTGGTGGGACTACTAACAGATTTTACTGGCTGGGAATATTTCTTTTTAAATGGTGCAATTTTTCTAATAGGTGCGCTTTTTCTAATGTTTTTTGTTAAGAGAGAAGAAGCTGAGCTTACAGAAGAACAAAAATTAGCCAAAAAGAAGGCAATTCAAGAGCTTTAATGCTCAATAATTAAACTTTCTTTTTTTTTTTTGGTTTGAGAATGTTTATAACGAAATTTATATAACTTTATTGTTTTAAAGTTGAATTTCTACATTTATGGACCTAATTTCGTCGGGGGTTCCTTTCGCTGTTTTTAAATAACCCATAATTAGGTTTTCTAACATTTCTCTCATCATTTCATTTAATGGAATTAATTTATCATTTACTTTTAATTTTACATCTGTCATAATTACTAAATTGTGACAAGTTATTTTAAAGTTTAAGTTAATTTTTTGAAAAAAGCGAAATTAAATATTTGGTCATCGATACATTTCACTTGAACTCTTATCTTTCTTTTCAATCTCTTCTTTCTTTTTCATAAAATCTTTTAATAATTGTGAGCCAGACTCGTCTCTCTTTAGAACTATTTGAGTTAACATATTTTGCTTCCTCTGAAGATCAAGTAGAGTATTTGCTATATGATTCATTAGTTCAAACTGAAGTTGGCACATATTTATCTTTTCCTCTTCACCACATTCCTCATCGCAGTGTTCCGCGCATTCTCTCCAATCTTGAAAAAACATATCTATATTGATATCTTCAACAGATAAAAGCGTCTTCTCACATTCTTCACAATTTTTATCGGCTCTGATTTTTAAGTCTTGAATAGTTTTTTTTATAGCTTGAATTAATTTCCACTTATCATTCTCATTAAGTTTCTTAAATTCTTCAAGAGTTAAATCATCTATTTCTTCCATCTAAATTCCTTTCTAATCCCTTTATTAATTAATTTATAAATAAAAGTCAATATAAAATTTAAATTTATATATAAAAATCTATAAATATCTGCAAGATAATGCTACTTTTCGTTAGTTTTTCTCTGAATTATTATTATATCTTGCTTTCAATATTTCAGCTCGGTCAGCTAAGATTAACCTTATCACTTTTCGATCATTTTCATAATACTTCAGAGCTAAAATCCATAATATTATACCTGGAACAGCAATTAATCCAATTAATATTGCGACTAGTTGATAATTATAACCCGTAATTGAAATCAGGATACCAGCGATTAGTGGACCAGAACCAAAAGCTAAGGTTTCTAATAGGCGATTCCACGAGACAATTTGGCCTTGAGCTTCAGGTAAATTGATATCCTGTAATAATGGTGGTTGATTTATTTCATATAGGGAAGAAATAGATCTCGAGCTAAGATAAATCAATCCGAAAACCCAAATTACGGGTAAGGAGAAAAAAAGGAAAAGATCCCTCCCTTGCTCAACTGTTAGATGTGGTAAAGGTAGAAAAAATATAAGAACAAAATTAATTGCTCCAGCTGATAACGCAAGAATAATAAAATATAATCTTCTAGTGTGATTCTTTTCACTGAAACGATCTGATAAACGAGATAAAAACACTTGGCCAATTAAACCACCAGTTAAACCAAAAACTGCTAAAAAGACTCCGGTGGTAAAAGGTGAAAAATTATGGGGTGGCGTTTGAATATAGGGCAAAATTATTATTATTAAACTTCCCAAAAAGATACTCGTAAAAATGCCCTCAATCAACGCAACCTTATTAGTTTTACTTAACATTGTTTTTCTCATCATTCCTCTATCGATCTTAAAATCATACTTAATAGACTCCTCTTTAAGGACCTCGGATAGTTCTTCTTGTTGAGAACCTCTTTTAGGTTCGTTGATTTTAGATACCATGATTAGTCCTGAAATTATAATGGCAATACCGATTCCACTAAAAAAGAGCCTCCAATATCCTAATTGAACTAACAAACCTGAAATGACAAAGCCAATAAGTTGGAAAGAATGTCTAAAAATTGAGTGAATCCCAAAAAACCTTGAGCGTTGATCTTTCGGAACAATATCATCTGAGAGCGAAACTACAGAAGAATAATTACCTCCTGCGAAAAAAGCAAATATAGAAATGAAGAAAAGGAAATACAACCATGTTTCAATACCCTCACCTTCAACTGCAAAACTTAACATGATCATTGAAAAACCTCTGAAAATTGCGACTATGAAAAGAATTTTAGTTCGTTTAAATTTATGATTATCAATAAATCTACCGAAGAGGATCCCCGCTACAGCTGTTACCCAAAGCATTGCGGTGATAAGAATTCCCATCTCAAGTGCGTGAAATGGTTCTCCCGGCCAAAATATTGAAGATAATGGCACGACAAGTATGAATATACCACTAAAAGCCGCCGAGAAAAACCCAGAAAGCAAATATATGGGCCACATTGCTTTAACAAGAGAAAATTCATTATCCAATTCAGAATTAGGCATAGATTTTAAAAATTTATAAAATAATCTTATGTTTGGTAAAATGAGGCACAGAATTTTAATTTTATGAAATGACTTTCTAAAGATTAGAGTAATTAGACGAGTAAGAAATCTCTATTTTTTATTATCAATCCTTCAAATTTTTAATATATAGAGTCAATTTAAAGATTGTTTTTCTTAAATTTGTATGTGTGAAGAAATTTAAATAAAATATTATGTAAAGAATTAAAAGATAATGAAACATAAAAATCATAGATTCTAATCGTTTTTTTTTTATTTTGGGTAAGATTTTAACTACAATTACTCAAACAATTAAAAATTATTTTAAATTCAACATATTTTATAATAAAAAATAGGTGATCTAATGAAAGATAAGAAATGGATGATTTATGGTGCATATGGATACACGGGAAGATTAGTTATCCAAGAGGCATTGAGGTCATACTCATAACTAAACCATGCATCCAGTAAAAGTATGTACCTTTCTCCTCCACGAATATTCCATCCTCTCGCATATATGAGGAGAATGTACCACTGAGAACAGGTAAAAATATTGAAATTATTGAAACTATTCCTCCGATTATATTTAAAGCTTTTTTTGTCATTTAGATCATGTTTTTTTTTATTTATACTATTTTAAAAATATAGTAATTTAATTCGATTTTATTTATGTTAAATTACAATACTTTTATCTTTTGGAAAATATAGTTATAATATTCCTTCTTTTAATAAAAAGGTTTTGATATAAAACATAGCTATCTATCATGGATATTTTATTTTATTCTGTTGATTTGATGAAAGGGCAATAATCATGTGAGAACATATATTCTTAATGCCAACAATCATCTAGATCCATCCTAAAAGTTAATTAATTTTTCTTTAAAATTTTTTGTTAGGTTAAAGTAAATTAAAAAATATGAACTTTATATTTAATATATTGAAATTGTAGGTTTCAAAATTTAAATATAAAAAAATTAAGCCAAAGAATATGAAAGAATTCTTAAAAATATTAAATCTCTCTGATGATGCAATAGATATTTATATTGAATGCCTTACGGGAAAATTTTTAACTTATAATGAGATACATTCATATAAACCTAATCTGTCAGTAGAAGATTTCAATATTGTTATAAATAATTTAAAGGAGCAACAATTATTAATAGAAATTAAACCTAAAGGTTCAAGAATCCTAACACATTATATGGCAATCCCCCCTTTAATTGTATTAAATAATGGTTTAGTTCAAATAACGAAAGAATTGTCTAGTAAAGAAAAGAGTGCTTTAGGTAAAATAGAGAATGAGCTAAGCTCTATATTCCAAAAACAGAGTAAAATCGAACTTGACAAAATTTATAAGGATTTTCAAATTTTACAAAATGCCGTAAATTCTGATATAACAGCAATTAAGCAAGAATTGGAAGTTTTAGTTAGTGATATTGACAAAGAAAGTGATTTTACTGAATTTCTAAATAAATTTGAACAAGAGCTTAAAAATATAATCAATTCTGAATTAGCATCTATCGTAATTATTTTGCTCCATCTAAAAGCCGAATTTCATGAGAAGATTAAAGCCCTTGGAATTACCGATAAACAATGGGATGCTTTAAAAAACGACATTAAAAATGTTTTAGCTTTAGGTGTACATGAAAAATCTCAAGAATTAAACGATATAGTAACAAATGAATTTTCTGAAATAAGAGAGATAATAGGAGCTAAGGCTAGTAATATTTTAAAAGATCGATTCGAACAAAAGTCTATTTATTTAGGAATTTTAAACCTTTTTAAAAAGGAAATTGATAAACTAAATAAAGTTGTTCTATTAAAGAAAAATAATCTCGAGCTAGATTTGAAGAGCCTGCAAAAATCTATTAGCGCTAAAATGGCTGAGAGTTTTCAAAATTTAACGAAAAAATCATCGGCAACTCTGGGATTTATAGCTGATTTTTTCCATAATATTTTAAATGATTATTACAATGAAAATAATTTAATCTTCGATAAATTTTGGCCGGTAAACAGCAAAACTAAAATTTTTGAAGATATCTCAAATTTATTGCTCAGCTCTAGAAATTTCCTACTCATAGTCGTACCACAAATTAAAGATTATATAGATATTCAAAAACTAGAAGATTCTTCAAATGACCTTATAATTAAAATTATATCTTCTGAATCTCATAATAATAATGTTGTGAAAGATATCACAAAAAAGGATAATATCGAATATCTTAGATTAAAAAACAATAATTTTATTGGGATTAGTAGTGACAATTCATATGCTGTAATTGGAGTAGAACAAAATGCAGCAACGAGCGAATTGAATAATATTATTGGTTTTGGAACGGATTATACTCCACTAATTGATTTATTACAAACAATCTTTTCTGAGAAATTGGAAGAAGCTAAACCACCTAAAGAAATCCAAATAAATGATATGTTTAATCAGATAATCGAAAATATAAATAGCATTAAAGGAAAAAAAATTAGTGAAATATTAAAGAATATTTTAGATATAGCATTTAAAATGGAGGGAATATCGCTTAACATTTTAGATATAAAATTGCTAATAAGCAAACTTAAATCAATTAAAACACCCTTAAGCGACGATTTGAAAGAAGGGGTTATTGAAAAAATTGAAGCTTTAAATAAAGTATTCTCAAAATTAGAATTAGTTCCTACACCAGAATTTGAACCACCTCCAATTAAAATTTCTAAATCAAAGACCGAAGCTATAACTTCCCAGACATTAAAAATAACAGAAAAAGAAGGAGAACAAATTGATATAGAAAGCATAAGCAATTTATTCGATATATTCTTTGAAAAAATGGACAACATGAGTGGTAAAGAAGTGAGTAAGCAAATTGAGAATGTTATTGACTTAAGCTTAAAATTTCAAGGATATTCAAGTATTGTAGAATGGAAAAACGAGCTAAAATCTATTGACACAGTTTTAGATGAGCCTTTTAGAGAAAAAATTAAAAGTGACTTTATAAGCTGGAAACAGAGTATTTTGATTCCAAGAACAACCGATGCTGCTCAAATTAAGGACATAGTTGACTCAGTTGACTCAGTTGAAGAGATTGAAGGCTTTAAACAAGTAGATGAAATGGAATATACCAGTCCCGCATTAGAAGAATTAGCAAAGGAACAAGAAGAAATAGAACCGGAACCTGAAGAAGTACCTTTAGAACAAATTCTTAATGAAATGATAAGTCAAATTTCTCTAGAATTAGACGTACTAAAAGGATTTGAAATAAGCCGTAAATTGCAGGATGTCATGGACGTTGTTTTAGAAACCAAAGGCTATTCTTTAAAGCTTAAGGATATGAGACAATGGATCAGTAAACTTAGAATGATAAGAGAACCACTTGAATCTGATATCAGAGATGAGTTTTTAATTGAGTTAGAAAAATGGAAAGGTGTTTTGGAGTAAATTTATTTTTTAAATTTTTCTTATTTTTGAAGCGTAAGTGAACGTAAAATTGGAAGGAAAAGAAATTAATTGTATTATAAGAAAAACGGTGTTAAATGATGCTGATGATTTATTTGCTCTAGTTAAAAAATTTGCTACATCTTTTAAGCCAAAAAAAGAAAAATTTGAGGCCTCTTTAAAGTACCTTATCCTGGATAAATCAACTTGGTTATCTGTTGCTGAATATAATAAAAAAATAGTTGGATATTGCTTAGGATTTGATCATTTTGCTTTCTATGCTAATGGTCGTGTTTCTTGGGTTGAAGAAATAATGGTTCAAGATGAATTTCGAAGAAAAGGAATAGGGAGCGCTTTAATGGAAGCATTCGAAGAATGGGCAGAATCACGAGAATCGAGATTGGTGGGTTTAGCAACTCGAAGAGCCACTCCTTTTTATAGCACCTTAAAATATGAAAATTCAGCAATATTTTTTAGAAAGCTTTTATAGAAAAATAAACTTATCTAAAATTCATAATAAGTAAAAATATAACTTAATATATCAATAAAATTATCTCTTAAGGCCTCTAAATTATCTAAACCTGCAAGATAAAAAAAATCATTCTCATCAAAATTAATTCTCAAAATTTCTTGTAAACCAGTAAGAGCTTCTTTAATTTTTCGGTATTTTAGATTTATTCCTTTTACTTCATTAACATCATCTTCTTTTACTTCCAATCCTTTTATCACCATGCAAATTCTTTTATTTAGATTTTATTTTTTTCTACCTAAATATAAACTAATAATTTGATTACTAAAATGATCTTTAGACCAGTTTTTAAAGAAAAAATCGAAATAAAAATTAGATTTATACAAAATTCAGTGATGAATAAAAAATAATTCTAATAATTTTATAATTACTCTAAAAGGTTAGTGGTTAGATGAATAAATTTTCAGAGACACAAAAAAATAAGAATTTAGATAATCCAACTGCCTTTTATATTCTTAATTTTTTGTTCGTGTCGTTTTCCTCAATGCTTTTTATCTTAACAATTTCTGTTTCTAAACTATATAAAAAAAAAAAAATAAATTGAGTAAATTTTAAATTTTAAATTCTTTATTTTTTTTACTTATTCTTGTATTAATTAATTGTTTTATATTATTTCTATACCTATAAGATTTATGTCGTGTGATTTGAGACCTCCTTTGAG
>SDBV01012997.1_pt1 | contig 10633 bp, 8 predicted proteins | sample 2277081 | NCBI WGS metagenome assembly SDBV01 (sample SAMN10402039, study PRJNA504765) | marine sediment metagenome | isolation source: marine sediment core GS10_PC15, 223 cmbsf | place: Arctic Ocean: Southern Knipovich Ridge | collected 2010
CTTATTACGAACTAAGGGCTTTAGTGGTAAAGCTTTCAGTTCCCTAACTTTATGGGGAAAATCAGGTTTACCAGATTGATCCGGTGTGCCTTGTGTTAATCCTATGGGTGTTTTTATAATTGTAAAATTATCAAAATCTGTTATTTCTGTTTTTATAGAAGCAATATTCCAATTATTAACTTCACCACGGCTGTCGTATTGTAAAGTATACTCACCTTCCCATGCATAAATAATAGGCTCTATAAATGAAGCTTTAAACTTTGGCACAGTCCAACGTTCTTTTCTTAGATAGTATCTCAACTCAAGAATCTGCTCGGCTAAAACTTTATCACCTTGCCTCATCTTTTCATCTATATTCCACTCCCAGCATATACCAGTATAGAACTGGCACTCAGGCTTAACACCATTACACGGAGCTCTCCAAGTCTTAAACGGTCTATCCGGTGTGTCTTCAAAAACATGCTTATCAAATCTAGTGACATATCCTTGATCTGAATGTATACACTTAAACTCTGTTGCTTCTATCTTACCACCACTACCAGAAGATACAGTAAATTCCTCAAGTTCACCATCCCACCAATGACACATACTTAATACTGGGCGTTCATTAAATATTACATACTTTAGCGGAAGCCTAAATACAAGCCCTTCACCAGTAGTAGTAAATGTATCTGCATCATATCCTAAAGATCCGTCCTCATCATCTGGCTGTATAGCTGAAAACCCCATATGGTATGGAGCATACCCTGTACATTTACCAGACGTACCAAAGCCATCGCACTCGCCTTCGTTATATTCAGTTATAGAGTCAAAACTAGCAGGAGAACTTATACCTCCTTGAGCATCTAAAGTTGGAAGTGTTATCCAATCATCACCAGTAAACCTATCTGTTTCTAGACGCCTATTAAAATCAGGTCTAACGCATCGTTTTTGTACTGCTTTAACACTGCCTTCGTAGTGATTACACTTAACTTGGGTGCCTATAACATTACAAAATGGGTAGAATTCTGCCCTTTCCTTTTTACCTTCTCCCAGATTTCTGCCTTCAAATGTACAAATAGTATTGTCCGCATCCCAATTAGGACATTGTCCCGGCTCGGTGCCTTTATTATTACTATCAGCACTCCAATATTGACATACATTAGTAGTCGCTAACTCAGCGCTCATTGGTGTTGATTACCTCCATAGAAAACTTACCAGATCCTTCTTCTACATGATAACAAATCTTATTGCACCCCTCATAGAATCCTATAGTTCTACGTTCTATTCTAAAACTATCTTGAATTCCTGGAACCATACTAGCTCTGTACTTTACAAAGTACGCTTCCTTGCCAGTAAGATCCCATCTACGGCCATTATAAAAAAGGGAGAGCCTTGCTATCTGGTTTTTAGGTACTTTTTTCCAGTCAAGCTCTCCCTCCCTAATGATCGCCTTATTAAATAATTCAACTTCCCATCCCTTTTTCATAAATCCCCCTTAACCCTTTAATAACTTTATATAAATTATGAAAAATCGAAATATAATCTATAATTAATAGTGCTATTAGCACCAGTCTCGCTTGCCCCTAGATGTATAGTCAACCACATAGGGTCTGCAACTAATCCACCGTTCATATTCCCAATACTTTCTGAAGCATCAGCCGTAGATACAACTGAAAGATTGTCCTCTGTAGCATATAAATATGAAGGTGGAGTATCAGAATCTATATCGGTGTACAATACGTTCTGTCTCCATTCTGTCCCATCAGAAGCATTATTACCTGGACCAGCAGTACCAAACCTAAAAAACGTATCACTATTGCCAGTATTATGATGACTAAATGAGCCATTATTCTGTAAACCAAACTTCACCGTACTCAGTTCTACAGCGCCTGATTGTATTTCAAACACTACAGCTTTAACATTCGAGTCGGTAGAAACAGTTACATTACCATAGTTCAAACTAGTAATATTATAATTAGCTAAAGCTCCAGGATATGGTCCAGCAGCTGTTACATAAAACTCATCTCCAGCATAGAGGCTATTAGATCCAGCAAAAGATAGTGTTAGTCCTTTAGTCCCTAGAGCAGATCCTCCACTAGCTGTGGTCGTAGGTGATGCACTTTCATCCCCTCTAGTTGAAGCATATACATATTGAGCTATACCAATAGCTGCGTTTGTATTACTTCCCTGAGCAAAATCTGGTTTGAATACCAGAAGACTCCAAGATCCAGCACCAAAAACAGCGTCAGTAAAGCTAACAGTAGCCCCTAGTGTACCGACATGATATATGTGGTTGGGGTAAAGCAACTCTACCCACTGCCCTGCTAACATACTATCATTAGTAGACGTCCATTTCATCCTAGGAACATTACCAGCCCCAGCACCCATAGTTGTTCCATTAGTAACATCAATAGTTACTGTATAAGTATCATCAGCTGATCCATTAAAAACACCACCAAAAGTAGCTGTACCAGCATATACAATGCTCGGCGTTGCTGTACCTATACCTCTAGTAGCACCATTGTCCGTACTTATAACAATTCTATACACTTCGTGAAAAAGACCAGTATAGGTTCCAGATACAGTTATATATGGATCTGTCGCATTGTTGTTACCACTAGCTGAACCACCTGTTTCTGTTTTAGTCCCAAATCCTAAAACTGAATGAGCAGTATTAGTTCCACTTGTAGCTACTGTTACACTAGACGCACTTCCTAATGTACCAGAATAAATCTGAAGTCTATTACCTGCACTAATACTAGGGTCTGTACCCCAATATTGATCTTCCCATAAGCAAACTGCGTTTGCAAACTTTTCATCTGACGGTGCCTGAGCAAGAATTTTTTCTGTTATATCCCTGGCTACGAGCCTGGGGTCTAGCGCACTACCGGAATAGAGGGTTATGTAACTACCGCTTACATCTGACCCATCTATATTGACATAAAGCCTATTAGTTGTAGGGCCTATATTTATACCATCAGCATCAACTGCACCCCTACCAAGAGAGAAGCCTCTAGTACCAAGTCCTTGAGACCCATTTCCATCGCCTGCACTTCCAACAGCATCTGTGTCATAGCTGATCCATCTCGTAATCGCTGCCATTTTTTAACCTCCTTGTAATTATATTTCTTTTTGATTATATTACTCTAAAAACCCTTAAGCCGTAGGATCATTTATTGTGAAAATTAGCACATAAGGATCCATGATATTTCCTGAAAAATCTTTAACCCCACTCACAGTAATTGTGAAAGTTTTTGCATAAAAGAAAGCTGTTGACTGCGGAAATATACTAGCACCTAAATCAACAGAATCAACGGGTCTTATACTAGCGCCTAAATTTACTGACGGAAGATCAGCCGTAGTAAATATAAACCCCTCACCCACAGTATTAGGACACAACACATCGTTCGTAGCGTTGACTAAAACATCCACTACCCTAAGTGGGCCCCAATTAATGGGCTCATCAAATAGAATATTAAACCCATACAATAAATCAAAATCCTGTTCAGCAGTTTCGCTATTATCATTCTCAACATGAGCTGTTAGGGTTATAGTACCACTTGAAACCACACTATCTGGAGCATAAGACATCCTAAATCCGTTATTAATTCCCGAAAAGGTCGTCAGTACTTGAGATCCTTCCCGCAAAAAATAGGACGATCCAGATAGAACTGTATTCACACTATCTACCGCATCTACAGAAAACGATACAAGGTCAGAAACTAAAACCCACTCATCTAATCCTATTGAAAAATTATCAATTAATATAGTCATTTCGCTTGTATAGTCCTCTATAATATACGAGTTAGATTATTAATTTAGCCTATAAATAATAGGCCTAATCTTGACATTCCTTTCCTTACCTCCTATACTAATAAAAAGACTTGATCTATCCAATCCGGTATCATCTATAGCTAAAACATTGACTGAAATATTCGTCTGTTGTCTATTTACCCCCTCTTTACATTCTCCCGGCAGAAAACTATCTCTATTAATCCACGGCCCTGTACTTCCAACTACATAAAATCTCCACATATCAAATAGAGTATTTTGAAAATCTGATGCGTCCTTAACTTTTACAGATATTTCAACAGTTTCCCCATAGAAAAAATCATCAGGTGGATTATAAGTTACTCTATACCCGCCCGAAATTGTTGTAGTAACAGGTGTTTTTTGTCTGGCATTAACAGAAAATTCCAACGTGCTTATATCCACACCTACTCCAGCATCAAGTATATCAAATGAAATATTAGTGTTTCTAGCAACTTCTTCTTCTTCCCTGGCTGGCGATTCATTTGTTATATACGGCGCTTTAAAATCAGGTATTATCTTAAACCAATATTCCGTCAAGATGATGTTGGGAGTACCAGCCGTATCATAAACCTCGATAGACACATAAACGACCCCATTATGGTGAAAATCCTCAGCAGGATTATAAAAAAGATCTAACCCCAGTAAACCCCCGCCAGCATCAAATGTATTGACGGTCATTTGTGATGTCACATCTATAAATCCAGTATCCCCGGCGTATGATATCTCCCTGACCTTGAAAACCAAGGTACTCAAATTTAAATTAAAGCCAAAAGGTCTTAATCTACCACTAATATTTGTATTAGTAGGGTTCTTTTCCGAAAAGAACGGGGGTATAAAATCCTGTATAAATGTAAACTGATCAACAGTAGCAGTATCTTTATGCCCTGCTAATAGGTGTCTGCTAATAAGATTTTGACTTATCTGTAAATCGTTTGTTTGTTCCTTAAGCTGATCAAGATGCACATCAACAGTGACCTCATCTATCTGCTCTAAAGAGGTATCTGAAGTAAAATCTGCTAGTTGTTCTATTATAGCAGCACTACCAGCAGGCTCTCCAGCGGATGTCCAATGTCCACCAGGAAATTGAAACTTACTAAGCCCTTTTAAACGTACAGTTGAGCTGACGTTCTCTATTTGCTTTAATAGTGTAACTACCTTCAAATCGTCATGAACAGTTGCAGGGTTAAAAGGATCTACACCAGATCCACTTAATGTGGGCTTCTGTATTAGAGTAACATCTATATCAAACGTGTGATGTATCAATAATTCTAACCCGTCCCAAATGAATGCGCTACCAACAGCTGTAGAAGAAGATCCATCAGTTTTAGCAGTGATGGTTATAACATTACTAATAGGAGCACTAGCCGGATCATAATCTCTAGCTGTATAAGTAAGTGTAGTAACCCCTTCAGAACTAGTAACAGCTGGCTGACCATTAGTGGGTGTAAACGAATCTCCTGTTTCTCCACTTTTAAAAAACTCAAGCTGTTTTCCAGACAATCCTACACCAAACTGATCTCTAACTACAGCTGTCAATGTGGTAGTATTCTTGCCCCCCGATGGTTCCTGTGCTAAAATTCCAGGTTCAGCTGATATATCTATACTTAAGGTATAAGGCGTAATAGTGTCTAGATGGTAGTTATATGTAGCCCATGTTGTGGTAGATTTATCGCCATTATTGTCCCTTAAAGTTATTTTATCCTGAAGCCTGTAAATAGCACCACCATTAAATATCAAATCATATACTGGCAAAAGTGTTGCGTCGTCAGCATTTATATTAGTCAAAGCCTGTGATTTTATTACATTATAATTCGTATTTGGGTCTGTATATAATATATTAGATCCTCTCACAAACCCTATAGCATCAAAATCGGTGCTCCAAGCTGCTGCTGAAAAGTTACTAGGCTGAGTATTCTGCTTATAAATAGCACTAGTATGAGATCCACTTATCGTTCCACTATATGGATCCAACTTATAAAGCGTTCCCTTGGTCGTATCGTTTCCTATTCCTATATTACTAAACAAATAAATAGCTTCAGTGTGTGTTATATCATCAGTACTTTGATACTCAAATAAAGGAGGTGTTTTGCTAGGAGTTGTTGAGCTGTCTATAAAAATATCATAGTTGGCACCATTTAGAACTACAGACGTAACCTCTGCCCATTCAGTAGCATTCAAATTAGTTACATCAGTACTAGGGCCTAACAACAGCCTGTCCCCCACCTCTATACTTGTAACTGTATTCGCTACTTTAATAAATCCAGTACCTGTAGCGGTTGCTGCACTAAAAGCTTCTATATAATGCTCAACCGCCATATCATACACATCAAAATAGTTATTACCAGCAGTTGTTTTAGTTATAGTATTCTCAAGATCTAGAGTTGTAGTACCAGCGTTTAATCTCCATTCTCTTATTTTACATTGAGTACTACTATCCCTTTCTAATGTAAAAATAGGTAAATCTGATCCCCAATTACCCTGAGCAGCAAGAGATGCTCTAGGCCCAGGATATTCTATAGACTTTATTTCAGAAACACTAGTCGCAAGACTAAAGTCACTGCCAAAAGTATTTCCACTAGTATCTACCCTAAACTGAATAGTGTCACCTACATGATTAACACTACAAAAAACCCCATCTGTAGGTGATAAGCAAAAATTAGGATAGGTAAGTCTAGTATTCTCAAAAGCCATTAATTACTCCTTTAATCATTCTGGGTCGCGGTGCCCTCAATAGTAACCGTTCGCACAACTACACCAGCTCTATAATATGTAACCGCCGCACCTGTCCCAAAAAACACGTCTGTGTAGGCTGGGTTTATAGTTATATACCCATCGGGATCATCCTCTGTCCAGTCCACAGGTTTAAATATAACCCCATTACTATATTGATCTTGTACAACAGCCGTAACATCTGTTATACTTACCCCATTAGCTGGCAAAATAACAGGCGCAGCCGTCACTGATATAGAGTCTATAAAAGATCTTAAAGGTGTTACAACGTAGTTATATTGGGTTCCCCAATCATTGTTTGTACCATACAAAGTACCTTCATCCTGAAGTCTATAAAGTGATTCTTGATATACAGCTAAATCAAAAACCGGGATAATGGTTGATAAATCAGTTTGGATATTATCCATAGTAGCAATTTCATAAAACGATAAATCAGATATATTCAATAGTTTTGCATTAGTGTCTTTTACATATATTAAAGTATCTATATCTGGAAATGCCGTAATAGCGTTTTGAACCCGCGTAAAAACCGCCGCTGTTATATCTAGATATTCAACATCAGCAGTAGAATCAATCAAACTACCAGTATAACCATCAAACTCAAATAACGTACCAGACGCACTACTTGTACCATCAAAATTATTGAATACAAATATATTTTTATAAAAACTTATTTGATCGCCAGACTCATATATATACTGGGTACCACTGGCTACCACAACATCTGTTCCTGATACGCTTATTACAGTTACATCCTCTATTTCATCATTGTTGTTTGGTCCAAGTGTTAGAACTACTCCAGATACTACTGTTGTATCATAATACTTACTCAGACATAAAGTAGTTTCTCCGCCACTGACTGTACAGCTAAATGATGTTATATAGTGTTCTATTCCAAAAGCATCTGAATCATAAGTATTAGACCCATCATCAGTAAAAGTGAACGTGTCTTTAAGTCTAGCTACAGTTCGATTACTTTCTATGCGCCATCTTCTAATTGTTATACTGCCCGACGGGTTTTCTAGCGACCAAAAATTAGCACCGTCGTAGTGCAGCTCTACTACCGTATTTCCAATAACGGTGTCCAAAGGATAAACAAAAGAAACATCACCATCATCTACTTTTTCAGTAAGCGTATCCCAATCCTCGTCAAAGAAATAAAAATAGCCGTCAGCTATTGTCATATTCGGTTTCCTGAAGCGAATGTTCTCAAAGGACATTTATTGCTCCTTATGTCTGCTCTACAGTAGCAGTAACAGTAACTTCCCCAGCAGTATCGCCAGACTTCATAACAGCGGTTGATCGCCCATTAGGGTTGGTGTTACTAGGATTAGCTGAAACAATGGTCGGAGCCGTACCACCAGGACTACCAATACTATAAGTAACAGCTCTAGAAGCTATAGGATTCCAGAACTGGTCTCGAACGAAAGCCACTATACTAGAAGTACTAACAAGATTAGCAGCTATAATAGCTGGGTCGGCGGCCAGTGAAATAGAAGTCACAAACGAATCCAATGAGGATAGTTCGTAGCTGTATAACGGAGACCAGGTCTCCCCACTACCATCATCAGGCCCTAGTTGTAATCTATACACATTACTGCCATCCATAGCTAAGTCATAAACAGGTAAAATAGTAGCATCGTCGTCCTGTATATTTTCCATAACCATAGACCCATAGAACGGTAGTTCGTCTGCTGTCGATAGTACATTAACAAACAAAGTATTACTGTTTCTAATGTACGCCAAAGTATTTACATCACCGAACTCTGGAAACGAGTCTACCTTAAAGAACGTAGCTGCTTGAACATTAAAATACGCACCACTGGCATACTTCCTTGTAAAATTACCATTACGATCAAATTTATACAAAGCGCCAGTAAGGTTAGTGCCATTATAGTCGTTCAGTAGCCATATATTAGTATAATAATTTACCTCACCACCATTGGCATGATCAAAGTTAGTACTAGATACTAATGTAGCCCCCTCGGACGACACGGTGTTCACAGTTACATCTTCTTCTTGACCATTAGTGTTAGGTCCCAAATGTATAGTTAGACCTGTAGACAAGGATGAGTGCCCAGAATAGGTAGTAAGTCCTATAGTGGTAGACCCACTAGCAGCAGTAGCTGACAAGGTATCGTGGTAGTGCTCTATTGAAAAAGCTTCAGTTTGATACTTATGTGAGCCACTAGGGTTAAGCACTATCTTCTGTTGCAGCTTACATACAAAGTTATCTATTTTCCAACGTCTTATCTGGGCAGAATTAGTACCCGACGCTGATAAAGACCAAAAATAAACACCGTCATATTCTAAACTTAGAACGTCCTCGCTGGCGCTCAAAGCAGTATCCAACGGATATGAAAACGACGTATTACCATCATCAGTTTTCTGAAGTAAATTATCCTGATCCTCGTCTATAGTATAGAAATACCCATCAAACGTGGTAAAATTTCTTTTTCTTAATTTAACATTTTCACTTCCCATAAACCTACTCCTTAACTGTTATATCTTGCATAAACTCTTATTGTCGGTCCCCATCTTAAAGTAAATTCATATGGATCACCTGTTGTAACAACTTCGGAAGTTATATCAAAATCTTGTGTATCATTATTCAAAATAACCTTAATACCAGACAAGTCTATACCAGACGAAGGCAGCTTGTCCTTTATAACAAGTGATACATCTGTACCTATATTAGTGCTTGTATCACCATTTGTCGGTGTAGTAGAAAATACAAATGGCGCATCTGGATCATCGGCTAGTGGTGACCAATCTATTTGTGAACATAACGTGGCAACAGATTCTTCAATTACCTCATCAAAATTAGAGGCTGATATATTATGAGACCTGGAAGGAGACAGAGCTTCGCCATCAGCACCAAGATGTGTGGTGCCTATCTCTAAAGTCCATACATGATCCCCTTTGCTTGTCGTAATAACAAAATAGCGGAAAGTTATATTGAACTTTACAACCTTATTAGGATTTAAGCTGTTGTGTACAAAAAACTCAGCCATATATAATACCTCTTATGAACTAAAGTCGATTTGGTTCACCACGCTCTTAATTCCCCATCTCATAATTTCATCTACTTCATCATAAATAGCAACAGGCGCTTGGTCTGGGTCTTGCATCCTTAGAACCTGTACTTTAGACTCATCAGCTGTATAACTATTAGCTATTCCATTATGCCCATTAGCACTGTTCGTAGGTATAGCAATACTAGTAGAAGTAGTACCACCTAGTGCTGTGAAATAATCCGTATTAGTACCATCAGTAATTACTAGAGCATCACCAGAAGTTACAGTCATACTATTTACAGCTAAAGGAGTAGTATTTGCTGTATAATTCGAAGTAACCAGGGATTCATTAATGGCTGTACTTGCTATAGATTCACTATCAACAGATAAATTAAATCCTAAAGTTCCATAGGCTGAGTCACTTCCGGAGGCCGTAACTGCTACAGAAGATCTATTGGCGCCAGTGTAAAATGGGGACACAGTGCCAGAAATTATATAGAACTTACCATTAGTAAACTCAACGGACGCATTCTTGTAAGCCAACTCATCGTCAGCAACAGCCCAAGCACCTGTATCTGGAATAGCCCTTATTTTAGTCTCCATATCGGCAGCTATAGTATCACCGCCAATACTGACTCCAGTATCTAGTTCTATGTAGTAAGTTTTACTACTAGCGTCCATCTTGATTCCCAGTGTTTTGCCTTCTGGTGTAGTATTAACACTAAAATTACCACCAGTACCTACTAGACCGGAGCTCTTTGCCCATCCAGCCTTAATCTCTTGTACATATATATCCTGAATAGTAGTACTATTAGCAATACTACTAAATGCACTAGTAACTGTAGATAATACCCATTTTTCATCGCCTTCAGAACCCACAGGGGTCACTTTACTAACATCTACAGTGACGGTTTTATTGTTATCAGGATAATTTTCTAAATCAAAAACCGTAATATTTGTTGCCATGGTTTAACTTCCTCCTATTTAAATGTAAAAATAATTTACGCCACCTGTAGTGGCACCACTAACAGTCCCTAGAAAAAAAGGACAGTTTGGATCAACACATAACCAACCGTGTTTTGATCCTCTCG
>SDBV01012998.1_pt1 | contig 10632 bp, 7 predicted proteins | sample 2277081 | NCBI WGS metagenome assembly SDBV01 (sample SAMN10402039, study PRJNA504765) | marine sediment metagenome | isolation source: marine sediment core GS10_PC15, 223 cmbsf | place: Arctic Ocean: Southern Knipovich Ridge | collected 2010
AAAGTAGGTAAGGGTAAAACCGTAAGTAAATTCGGGTCCTTTATTGATGTGTATGATATTCGTCAAGCAGTTGAAGATGGAGTAACCGTTCAGATCCTCTATGAAAATAGACTTCCCGAATTAACTATTGAAGATAGCACTATTGACGCTTTGTTTGACAGAGTTTTTGCAGCTATGACAGAAGAAGAACGGGAAGCAATCAAGGATAAATATGCTACTAAAGCTAACTTATTAGGAGCGGATGAGCGTATTAAAAAAGTCAGCTTGGATATCTTAGATCATTACGAGACAAAAATAAAACCTAACGGATTTAAAGCTCAAATCGTAGTAAACAGTCGAGCACTAGCCGTAAAGTATAAGATGTTCTTGGATCGGTTTAATGCTCCCGAATCGGTGGTATTAATTTCTCCTAATCGGTTGTATGATGATGATTTGAAAAAATTGGGAGTTCCCTTTATTACTAATAAAACGGATCAGAAAAAATATATTAGACGTTTTAAAGATCATAATGATTCATTAACATTTTTAATTGTATGTGACATGCTAATCACAGGATTTGACGCACCAGTTGAACAAGTAATGTATTTGGATAAGTCTCTTAAAGAACATAACCTACTTCAAGCGATAGCCAGAGTTAATCGAACATATGAACATAAAACTCGCGGTTTGATTGTAGATTATTATGGGATTTCGCTGAATCTAGAAGAAGCTTTGGAAATCTTTGACACGAACGATGTGGATGGTGTTATGAAACCTATAGATAGTGAAATACCAAGATTAGAACAATTTCATCGCACTGTCATGCAACATCTTAACGGATTGGATAGAACTGATTTGGAGGGGATAGTTTTAGCATTCCATGAAGAAGACAAACGTGCTAAATTTCGAGCAGATTTTAGAAATTTTGCCCAGACACTGGATATAATTTTACCCGACCCTCGTGCTGAACCATATTTAGACGACTTAAAGCTGCTTGAACGTGTGATTGCCGCATTAAATGCTAGATACCGTGAGCCAGGTCTTGATATTGCAGGATGTGGTGGAAAAGTCAAAAAACTAATTGATGAATATATAAGATCTCTCTCGATTACCCAACTTGTAGAGCCCGTTCCAATACTTTCCCCCAAATTTCAAGAAAAGTTAGATGTATTTAAAAGACCGGAATCCAAAGCAAGTGAAATTGAGCACGCTATCCGCCACGAGATCAGCGTGAAATTAGATGAAGATCCCGAATTTTATACGAGTTTAAAAGAGCGATTAGAAAAAATTATTAAGATGTACAGACAAGAACGAATCGATTTGGCAAACAAAATAAAAGAATTAAAAGCATTAGTAGCAGATGTAAAATCTAGACCTGATATAGCTCGGACAATGGGGCTTAATTCCGCAGAGATGGCTTTCTATAACATATGCAAACGCGAGATGAAGCAAGTAGGTATGATTAATGATCGTGAACTTGTCAGAGTAACATATGAGATTTTAGAAAAAATTGAACCGCTCATAAATATCGTGGATTGGACTCGTAAATCCGAGACTCAACGAAAAATTAGACAAAAAATTAAAAAGAAATTACGTGAAAAAAATCCCGACTACACTAGAGAAGAACTTAATCAATTAGCTGTTGAATTGGTAAATCTTGCTAAAGTGCATTATAAATATTAGGAAGGGTGTATAAAATGGAACTTAATATGAATCCCGAGCACATTGTTCAATTCGGCGAGAATAAATATAGTTATGTAATTGAAAGAACTCAACGGAAGTCTGTAGGGGTAATAGTAGAACCTGATGGAACAATAATAGTTCGAGTACCTCCTGATATGGATGAGAAAACCATAATCGAAATTGTTAATAAAAAACGAAAGTGGATTGCCGAGAAAATTAAAGCTAATGAGAAAGTCAAACCTCCTATTCCAAAAGTACAAGAGCCCGTGAGTGGAGAGAAATTACGATTTAAAAATGCTCTTTATCGTCTTCAAGTTCATAAGTCGGATGAGAAACATACTCTTTTGGTTCGAGTTTGCCGCAGTTTGCACGTTTATGTCAATAATCAATTGGATAATGAAGTAAAAGCAAGTGAGATCAAGAATGTGATCATTGAATGGTATAAAGATAAAGCACTTCAATTTTTATCTGCAAGAGTTGAACGTTATTCCCGTTATTTGAGAAAAGAGCCGAAAGGGCTTAAGATTCGGGAAATCAAATTACGCTGGGGAAGTTGTACTCCTGACGGGAAACTCTTGTTTAATTGGCGAATTATTATGGCTCCTATATCTGCTATTGATTATGTTGTGATTCATGAATTGTGTCATCTGGAGGAACCTGATCATTCTGCATCATTCTGGAATGCAGTGGAGTCTCTACAACCCACATTTCGAAAATGGAAAGAATGGTTACATGTAAATGGAAGGCAATTAGATTTAAGATGGTGAAATTACATCAAAAAAATCAAGTAATTTATTATTTATTAAGTTAAGTGAGGGAAGAAAATATTAAAGCTAACGCGGAAAAATTATTTAATCAACATAAATCTAAAATATAATATGAGTTCTGGCAGAAAGTTGGATAGAAGTTCCTCTGGTTATGGTAAATCATTCCAAAGTCCTCAGTATAAAAGATTTGATATTTTAGACTATGATATTTACTTCCAACCTCTTAACGCTAAAAAATATTTAAGTAAACTTATCAGAATTCAGAATTTAGAAAATGAAAAATTTTTCCCTAATGACAAAACATATATTCAATCATATTTTGATGAAATATCTCAAAATTTTAATCATAATAAAATAAAGTATACAGCTGAAACTAATTTAAATCTAGTCAGTGATATTATAACGAATATTGGAAGATCGGGTTATGAATTCACTAAAAGTACAGAATTATTAGGATATATAAATAGACCTGTTTTACTATTTTATGGTATTGAACATTTATCTGCATTTTATCTTAATATGCATTATAATTTTACTCAAGAAAATTCAAGTTTAGCATCAATTAAATCAAGTAAATATTTTAAACATGGAATTGATTCCAATCAATTTAATCATATAGATATAAACGAAAATTTAACCAAACTCTTGGATTATAAAATTATCTTAAATAAAAATGGATTTGCATCAAGATTTTTTTTATCATTAGGATTTCCGTTAAATGATTATTTTTATCCACAAAGACAAATTTCCCTAATAGAATTAATTCAAACATTCTTTCTCACCACTAGGATAGGGATATCGCATAAAATGAAGTCTTTAGTGATGGAAGATCTCTCGCCTTTTTTAAAGAAAGATAATGAATTAAATTACGATGAGGATATTGATCTATTTACCTTCTATATGCTAAGTTTTATCTTCAGCCATTTGAGTAGATATAAGATGTATACTTGGCAAAAATTAATCACATTGGAGGATTACAATATCGGTTTTTCTTGAAATACATTATTGATACAATAAAAGAATTATATATACGTAAAATTTTTTCAATACTTGACCATTTTAATGACCTGATGACTCTGCATTTGAGAAAATTGGATACTGAATAAAGCTGATAAATTGGGACTTTTAACGTTTCTCTAGATAAATTAATTTTAAGCCTTGAGATTATTTCTTGGTTTAAATTGTCATGAAATTGTTTATAGGATATAAGGGAGAGCGTAATATTGCCGAGTGACATCAAGCCGTTCAATAATAATGAATTATGATGAATTTAAATCATTAATGATATCTCTATTTAAATTCCTAACTATTTGGATATATCTTAATAAATCCAATAGAATTGCAGAAAACTCTTGCGATATAATTGAGAATAGAATTGAATCTTTCTTCCAATAATTAATTGTCCCTCTTTTTTCAACATTCGAATGAACTATCAACCCATACATTAAAGTATCTAATAACTCACGTTTAGTTAACTGTCTATCATTAATTGTTATATTAACCTCTGTTGGTGTATCTAAATATTGGTTGAGATTCCTTCGTAGGTTATTGAATTGATTTTTTATTTCTTTAGAAATGGGTAAACGGTCATAGACGTTTTGAATGTTTTGAAAACTTGATCCTTCATTGTTTTGACAGAAAAAACGGTAGTTATTCATAAAAGCATCAATGGCACCTTCTGTTGGTAATTTCGTAGTTACTGTCACTGGTTCATTTTGCCCAAAGGATATTTTAACAGATGTCCCATCTACAAGAAATTGTCTTAAAAAATCACTTCTTTCTAATTTTTGTGCTTTCTCATTGAATAATTGTAATTTTCCTAAATGATCTCTAATTTTACTCTGATCTATTTTCATGATTTCTATTATTCATTTTTATCATAGGATTTAATAAAAATTTCGATATTGATATCAAGAGAATTTAAATAATTAATATATTATTTAAATATATTATATTAAACACTAGATAAATCTCTATTCATAATTTAAATAAGAAAAGACAATTTCGTATAATATAATCAATTCATTTATCTCCATAAGAAAACTCAAAAAAATGATTGGTAAAATCGAGAATATTGGGCAAAAATTATTAGAAGATATGTACTCTCATGGTTTTTCTACATTTTATACTAAAAACTTAATACTGTTATTTCCAAAACAGAAAGAAAGAGACATTAAAGATGCCGTGAAGTTCCTTTTCAAAAAAAGATTAATTAAAGTCATAGGTATTGATTACATTTCCCATAACTTTTTCCTTAAAGATTTTACTGGTAACATTACTGATATAGGGGTTTTAAACATAGAAGAGAATGATTTTGATGATCAGGATAAATATAGTATTGAAATAATTAGATTTTTACAAGTAATCGATGAATCAAGTGAAGAATCTTTATATGTTGAAAAAATAATCCCAAGAATAAAACAGAAAGGTTCAAAAAAAATAGAGGAGGACTTAAGATTTTTCATTTGTACTTGTATAGAATATACTTGTAATGTACGAAAAACATGGTCCGGAAGTGGTATCATTAGTCAATTATATGTAAATAACAATACTTCTCCAATTACAGATATAGGTATGAGTGTTCTACAAAGTTTTATAAGCGAAACTGAGATTTTAACAAGTCCTTTAATAACAAATAGAGAAATGATAATAGAAGAATACAATTCTCTTGTATTTTTAATAAAAAACAAGTTATGGAAAGATGCATGCATTAAAATGGGTTCAATTTTAGAGTATCTTTTAACAAAATGGTTGGAATCTAAAAAAGTTATAGAGATAAATCCTACACAAATAAAGAAGCAAAAACCATTGGATAAAGCTGGGTTCTATGATAAAATAATGTATTACCTTGATACAGCTCGATTTGATTATAACAATGAAATTGGGAATCCTACTCAATGGGAAATTGTTAATAAAGTAATACGGGGATATCGGAATTACATCCATCTACAAAAATATGAAAAAAGAATTGCTAAAGATGGATATTTAGGAAAAAATGATTATGAGTTATTAAAAATACCATTTAATCAAATATTAAGTTATTTTAATTAAATTAGTAAGACAACTCAAAAATTTAATGAATAAATAGAAATAATACCTATAAATGAGAAACTAAAATGATACTATTTATTAGTTATGCGCCCCCAGATTCAAATAGATTTGATATTCCAAACATTGCAAAAGGATTAGAAAATTATCCCCGAAATTAAGGAGGCTTTATATTGGGATAAAAGATAATTTCCCTTTTTTTATGAAACTAAAGAGAAATGAAATGATGGACGCGAGATATCTCCAATTGAAATTAAAAGAATTAGAAAGAAAAGATCTCGTTAAAGTTGAAATAAAATTGGGAAAAAAGCATTTTAAGTTAAAACTTTTTATCGTTATGAACAGAAAAACTTTAAAGTAAAAGATTTCAATAGTGTTAAATCTAAAACAGGCTAAAATAGAATTTTTTATCTTATCACTAGAAATGCATAAATACTTTTAAAACTAGTTAATAGAAAAAGCTGTAAAGGTTAAATCTCAATAATAATGTATTGCAAATTATCTTAGTAATACTTTATAGCGTTTTTCATTAAATTTGGTAATGAACGCAAAATTTGTAGCATTTATGAGAAAAATCTTCTAAAGGAATTAATTTCAATTTGGATATTGTCCACTCTTTTATTTCGGGAAAATCAATTGAAAATTATATAATTTTCTCTGAAATTCTAAGATCAAATCATATAAATCGGCGCTTTTCTTTTCAATATTACCATTATCAGAGCAAATTATTTCATTTTTTCTTAAGTAATGCTGTAACTCCTTTTTAGAAAATGGCAATAATTCATTTTTCGTTATATAGTTTAAAAAGAAAGTAAAGTCTTTAATTTCAGGTATCGAACTGCCTCTTTCTTGTAAATATTCATCATGTAAATCTATAAAAAAGCTAGGAATAATATTTTTTCCAATTTTAAATGAATGTACAAAGCTCCTTTTTCCAATATAAAAATATATTTGAAAACAATTCGAAAAAAGTTTAGAATGATGTGCAAATAATATTTTTTGATACCTCTCTTTATCGATAATGACTTTGCTAGTCGTTTCTTTAAACAATTTTAATATTTTCGAATCCGTGGGAATATTTTTCTCAATAACATCCACAGTTATATCTGCTGTGACATTTTTTTTAGCTTCAAAATAATCTTGTAACGCTTTTTGATATTGTGATCCGACAGCATATGATGTTCTTAAAGTTTCCGAACCACTAGCTCTTTTTGGATGATTTTCTACTAAATATCCATGTTTAACAAGAATATCAAATAACTCATCTCTTATTTCTTTGATGTGGGCATTATTTTGAACTTTCTTAGCTGCTTTAGGGCCGATATATTTTAAGAGTTCACGTTTTAATGTGAGTTTGTTAAGGTTTCCAATATTATCAATAGAGCTAATAGTTTTAAGAAAATGAATAATTTCATCAATAAAACCTGAATAATGACTCAAATCTTTCTCGAATATAGTTTTTTTAGCTCTATTCAATAGTTTTTGTTCAGTAAGTTTAAGTTCATACCCTTGGGTATCCATATAGTTAATAATTTGGTTATGACTAAAAGGAAGAACAGTAGCAAGGTTACCTAATTTAACTTTTCCTGGAAAAGGTTGGTAAACATCTGATCTCTTTACTATAATTTCAGCATCCTGCATGTTCATTAAATAATCAATTTGATAAGTATTATTTCTTTTAGAACTATAATATCCTGTTCCGTGTAATTCTTGTAAATTCATTCGGTTTTTTAATACAGCTAAATCTCGTGAATCGGCTGTTTTAAATGTTATGATATCGTGAAAATAATTGAATACATGGGGATGAAGATACCTTATTTGATTACATGAAAAAATTAATCCAAATCCTCGTTCCAGTAAGGGAGCAATGAATTTATCTATTTTTCCGTAATTTGCAGTCCCAGGATTGCTGTCTATATAAAAACTATCAAAAAACATATCTACATGAGGGAGGAGGATTATTTTTTTATAGTAATTTTCTGAATTTTCAATATAATGAATGAATTTAGCCATAATTACAAAAGAAATAAAAGTTTTCTTCTCTAAATCTTTCAAAATTGAGAGATCAATTATAATAGTTTTATCATTTTTCAAAAAATCTAGTGGATTTATGTCTTCTTCATATTCAAGAGCTTTATTTGAAAAAATCTGACTCTGATCGGTGAAATCTTTAAACATTAATAACATACTGTTGGAATTATAAGGCCTTTCCCATTTTTGCTTTACTTGAAGATCAAATGTGATTGATGATAAATCTAACTCATCATTCTTTGAAATCGTTTCTTTTAGAATATTAATATTCCTTTTTTGCTCTTTAAAGGCTAAAGCGAACACATCATAGAAAAGATTCAAATAATCTACATTATTTGTGTCATACCTAATACCTGAGTTTTTAATATCAATACTAAATGAGCTTCCTAATTTAAAGTGTAAAAAGCGATCATGAAGAGGGGTGTCTTTAAATAAATGAATAAGTTTTGACCAATTTCCATTATAATCGAAAATTACACAAGGAATATTTGATTTGACTAATTCTGACACAATTTTCATTTTTGTATGTTCTCTATAAGTTGGAATACCATTTGTTATAAGCAATTGTTTTACTTGGTTAAATGTAAAACCTAAAGGAATTTCTTCTTCTAAATATTCTGTATTTATCGTTTTACCTATTGTAATGAAATTTTTTAAATGTAAAGGTGTGTTAAATTCAGCGGCTATTCTCGTATCTATTCCTTTTTTAAATTCATTTGCTATCTTTACAAGCTCAATCAAATTTTTTCCTTGAAAGTAAACATAATTTAGATTAGTTCCATTCAATCTAAAAAGATGGTTTTTAAGACATTCACTTATAAACCCTGAAATTAAACATTGGTTTTTTAATTCGACTAACTTAAAGTTTAAAAAATTATCTTCGAATGTTCTTTTCATTACCCTTGAGTTTACAGATAATTTTTTGTCTAATTCAATGAGACTCTCCAATTTTAAGTTATTTGTGTATAAATAAGAGGAAGTTGATATTGTTAACATTGTTCTCCAAATCCCGGATCTCATATCTAACCATTTTTCAAATTCGATTTTGGGATATTTAACGAATTTCGCATCGGGTTTATCTAGAGTTATATATAAAATACCTTCAAGGCTTTCCATTGTTCTTTCATTAAATAACTTAGAACATTCCCTTGGAAAGGGATCAGCTGATACTGGGACAACTTGTAAGTTATAATTGAAATTAATTTTATGATTACCTATTCCCCTTATAAACTTATCCAAATAGGTTAAAGTTGGTAGGACAGCAGAGTAGAGATTGAAAATTTTTAAAGCCAGTAATAGTTGGTTATCAATATATGCAAAAATTACATCTCTCATCCTTCTCATTTGAAAAAATTTCACATCTATGAATGGATTTATGGTAGTCATTCCTGTTTTGCGACATATGCTCTTTTTTGAGAAATAATAGATTAATTCTCTCCACCAAATAAAAATAATAAAAATTTCCAAAGAAAAATTAATGATTATTACGATTATTACTGAGAACTTAAAAATAATTAATATAAAAGAAAGATAGATTATAAAAAATGATAAGCAGCATGTTTTAATTATTGCTTTTAATAAATTACTGTGTGTTTCAAAGTGATTCAATTCTTTATTTTTAGGTTGAGTTGATGTTTTACAAAAAGAAGTTCTTATAGCATTAATCAAATCATTTTCAGTTAATAAGGAAACCTTAGTATGATGAAAATTGGCACTAAAGTTTGATTTAAATTCTCGAGAAAAATCTTGTACAATCTCAATTAGGTTTGTTAACCTAGTTTTAGTCAATATTCCATTTATACTGTGATATACACTAAAATAAATTGAAGTTTGGAAAGAATTTTCTTGAGAATTTAGTTTTTGATTTCTAACTAACTCTACTTGAAATCCGTCCTCAGATGAATTATTAGAGAAATCTAAAATTGGATTTTGTACCACTTGATAAGTATATTGGATTTTACCTTTATTTAATGCCTTAAGAAATTGATTTAAAGTAGGGTGTATATTTTCTGGGAGTGATTTAACTTCAAATATTCTGATTGCTGTAGATATAGAATCTTTTTTATTCATTATTAAAATTGATGCGGGATCCTCAGATATTCTCCAAAATTCTAAATTCTCAAAAGGATCGATATGTATATATCTATGAAAGAAGTAAGACCAGAGATTTCTAGGGCTAAAAAAATTATCAGAAAAAGCAAATATAAAAAAGCATATTGTAAAGCAGCCTAACCCAAGTGAGAAATAGAAGTTAGAAGTCAACAGATACGCTGATATTGATAAGAAGAAGAATAATATTGTTAAGAAGACTACTCTGGTTATAAAAATCTTTAAATTAATATCTTTATATGAAGGATTTATTTCCCATATATCCAGGTAGTCTGAGGATAATTCTTGTTCCATATCATACTTACTTTTATCTTTATTAGATGAAGGCAAGACTCTAGGTTCAGGTTGTACTTTATAACTCATTGCTTAAATACTCCCTAATATGAAGTTTTATTATTTTTAAATTAAGATATACACAAAATCTGCTTGTGGGTTTTTTCATTTCATAATTTTTATTTGTTTCATTACTTTCTACCATTTTTCCGCACTTCAGTTAAAATTTTTAATGTTTATTTTTAAAACTATTCAATATATTTAAACAAAAATTTGAAAATAAATTTTCAATTACAATCTTTATCATTAGAAATCACCATTGAGCTTTTTAATCACTAATATCTATAATCTTTACTAATATGCCAAAAAAAAAGCTTAAAATGACGAAGTAAATGCCACCGAAAGAAACGCATTATTCTGTTTTTTATACAAATTTTAAATCTATTTCTTCTTAATTCCTCTTTCATTTGGTAAATATTTTCAGCCGCTTTGGCATAAATGGTTAAATCTTTATTGCGATAGGCAACTCCAAGAGACTTCCAGATATATGAAGAATTTGAATCTTGGCTAAGGAGGAATGTACAGTGCTGCTGTAATTTATTGTACATCCTTTCTTTCGTATAATCAAAACATAGTTGCCAACATGTATAACAATAGTCATTAAATAACTTCATCAATTTTTTAAATGGATTTAATCTCTCATATAATCCATCGATGTAATACTCAAAATATTTATGCATTT
>SDBV01012999.1_pt1 | contig 10631 bp, 7 predicted proteins | sample 2277081 | NCBI WGS metagenome assembly SDBV01 (sample SAMN10402039, study PRJNA504765) | marine sediment metagenome | isolation source: marine sediment core GS10_PC15, 223 cmbsf | place: Arctic Ocean: Southern Knipovich Ridge | collected 2010
AATTTGCAGGAAAAATGCCTCAGAAAAGGAAACTCTTGAAAGTTCAGGTAGATTGTTGTAGAATTATTGGTATCGTGCGGAGAAAAATATGCTTTTTAACCGTGTATATGGGAAATGTCAGTTAGAACAATATAAGCAAGTTATAATTCCTGATAGGAGTTACCAAGATGAATCACAGTAATTCTAACCACACAGGCAAAGATCCGGTCTGCGGCTCAGTCACCCACGACTTCACTACTGCCACTACTTACCGCTACAACGGGAGAATCTTTTATTTTTGCTCAGCTTACTGTTGCGATAAATTCTCGAAAAACCCACGGCGTTACCTTGGAAGACGCCACCATCGAAAGCTTCCCCCACGTATGAGGACGCCAATTAATGGTATGAAAGGTTTTCATCCTTAATTATATGGATAAGGATGATGCTCATAAAAAAGCTCTGCCACAGCCAGTAAGGAGCCGGCACGAAAAACATCAACTCAAAAAGCTCGTATATTCCGGCGGCAGGCTGGCGTATTCAGGTGGTAAGCTTGTTTATCTCGGCAACCAGAATCGAACGAGGCTATTGATCTCTAAGCGTAACTCGCTAAAACTGTGACAAAGAGTAATATCTATTGGCTTTTGAAAGGTGGTCGATGGCAAAACACACAAAAAGGAAGGTATGATGTATATCTGGCAACTAAAGAGCCGCGGGACACCACTCATATATCGCTAATGTCCCAGAAACCTTTCACCATATGTGAAGCTATCGATTGGTTTACAAAGGGATTTTATCCTTAATCACATAAATTCGGCTTATGAGCCAGATTTAGATTGCCATCGACCAAGTTAGCATCAACATTGGTATTTGCCTTCCAGCTTAAGGATTAGCTGGCTCTTATCGATAAATAGAGCAAAAAAATCACCCTACAGGATTTTTATGGAACTAAAGCGGTTAGTCGCACGTTTATATCGTTGAAAGAGGCAGGATGTTCCTGTTAGGTGGTATTTGTGTTACAAGGCAGCTTTAAAAATGTACATTCGGAAAGGTCGTATAGATGACAGATCATAGGCGTGATTGTGGTAAAATTTTAACAAGTTTGGGCGGGGATATTAAGTTCTTGACAAAAGTTATTAACAAGCAGAAAATACGAAACTGTGAGCTTGAGAGGTTGAAAGAGTCAGCACTTGGAACTGTAAGACAACCTGAAGCTGTTTTTGTAAATAAAAGGAGTTGTGAAACACACTCGCCTCCGCTTATGAGAGGTTGAGGTGGAAGGAGTCTATTGTGAACAGAAACCTTAAGTTTACAGTTTTCTTTGTTGGCTTGACCATCCTAATTGCTGGGTGTGAATCCGGCCCTCAACAAAGTGAAGCTTTTCATGTTAGCAATAATCACAGTTTTTCATCTGATAATGCCATAAAATATGAAGATATCCCATCGCTTCCCAAGCTAAATGAGCAGTCCAAATTATCTGACTATTTGACTTATGCCGCCCTGAACAACCCTGGTCTTGAAGCAGCTTTTAATCGATGGAAAGCTGCGTTGGAGCGCGTCCCTCAAGTCAAGTCGCTGCCTGACCCAAGATTCAAATACAGATACTTTATAGAGCAAGTGGAGACCCGTGTCGGGGCTCAAAAGCAGGCTTTCGGTATCGCACAGATGTTCCCCTGGTTTGGCAAGCTGGAATTAAGAGGTGACGCGGCAACAGATGCTGCTCACGCCGCAAGGCAACGATATGAAGCTGCTAAGTTGAAACTGTTCTTTCAGGTCAAAGATGCATACTATGAGTATTACTATCTTTGGCGAGCGATCAGGATTGTAGAAGAGAATATCCAGCTGGTGAAAAACTTCGAAAGTGTGGCAAGAACCCGTTACAAGGCAGCAGTCGGTAAATACCCGGATGTAATTCGAGCCCAGGTTGAGTTAGGCAAACTCGAGGATAGAATCAAAACACTCCAGGACTTACGTGGTCCTATAATAGCCAGACTCAATGCTGCGTTAAATCGCTCAGCAGAGGCTTTGCTTCCATGGCCGAAGCAAATCGAAGAAGAAAGTGTTTCGTTCACTGACCAGCAATTACTCGGGTGGATGGCTAATTCCAATCCGGAGCTAAGGGCACTGGAATTCGAGATTGCCAAAAACAGGACTAAGATAGACCTGGCAAAAAAGGACTACTATCCAGATATCACGTTTGGCGTAGATTTCATTGATACCGATGATGCGATCAGTGCTATGAGCCCAAGCGACAGTGGCAAGGACCCTATTATTGCTATGTTTTCGATAAATCTTCCGATCTGGAGAGAAAAGCTTGATGCAGGCTTACGAGAAGCCAGATATCAGCATCGAGCTGCGGTTCAGGGTAAAACACAAAAACTTAATACTCTCAACGTACAGCTTAAACTGGCTCTTTATCGGTTTCGTGATGGTGATCGCAAAATAGACCTCTATCGTGATACTCTTCTACCCAAGGCCGTTGAATCTGTTAAAGCTAACGAATCCTCTTTCAAAACCGGAGGAAATACCTTTCTTGATCTTATAGATGCCCAGCGAGTTATGCTGGCCTTTGAGCTGGCCTATGAGCGAGCTTTGTCGAATCGTGCCCAAAAACTGGCTGAACTTGAAATGCTTGTCGGCAAACAAATACCTCGGACAGGGAACACTAATGCTGATGATAACGTACTTCAAAAAGATAATACAAAAGATTCAGAAAAATGAAAAATACCAGTAAAAATAGCTGGAGGAATCTAACATGAACGAGTTCATAGCGAAAGCCTGGAAAACCTTGAGTAAGCTTCCGCAGTACCCAAAAGCAGCTCTGGTCGTGATCATTGGAATATTCATAGGCGTTATATTGCATTGGGGCCTTAGTCCAGCACATGTGGCTCATGAAGAACAGGCTGTAAAAGCGTCCGGTGAGCAAACGGCAGAGGTGAAAACATGGTGGACCTGCTCAATGCACCCTGAAATTCGTCTACCTAAACCTGGTTTGTGCCCTAAATGCAGTATGAAACTCATACCACTTCGTGAGCAGGCCGGTGGCGAGATGTCGAGTATGCGCGAGTTTACCACCAGTGAATATGCAAAGGCCCTGATGGATGTCGAAACGTCTATGGTCGAACGAAAGTTTGCAACCGCTCAAATTCGCATGGTCGGCAAGGTAGAATATGATGAAACCAGAGTGGAGTACATAACATCATGGGTTCCCGGACGATTGGACCGATTGTATGTTGATTATACGGGAGTGCCTGTCAAAAAAGGTGACCATATGGTGTATCTGTATAGTCCGGAACTGTTGAGCGCTCAAGAGGAACTCATCCAGGCACTCAAGGCTGTCCAAAATATTAAAAACAGTGGATCGGACATCATTCGTGAGGTAACTTCTGGTACTTTGGTGGCGACAAGAGAAAAACTTCGCCTGTGGGGGCTGTCAACTGAGCAAGTAGCAGAAATCGAAAAACGCGGCAGTGCCTCTGACCATATTATAATATTTGCTCCCACCAGCGGAATTGTTGTTCATAAAAATGCTCAGGAAGGGATGTATGTCAAAACGGGAACCCGCATTTATACCGTTGTCGATCTGACACATGTGTGGGTAAAGCTCGATGCCTATGAATCAGACCTGATGTGGCTGCGATATGGACAAGAGGTGGAATTTACGACAGTCTCTTACCCCGGCGATGTTTTCAATGGGACAATATCATTTATAGACCCTGTTCTCAATCCATCTACACGTACTGTTAAAATCCGTGTGGATGTTCCAAATCCGGATGGGAAACTAAAGCCTGAGATGTTTGTAAAAGCTATGGTCAAAGCAAAAATAGCTACAAGCGGAAAGGTAATGGACCCGAAGCTCGCCGGCAAATGGATTTGTCCTATGCATCCATCGGTGGTAAAAGATGGGCCGGATAAATGCGACATCTGTGAAATGCCGCTGGTTCAGACAGAGACACTTGGCTATGTTAGCGCAGATCCTGATATATCCGAAAAACCATTGGTAATTCCGGTTTCGGCAGCACTGATAACCGGCACAAGAGCGATTGTTTACATAGAATTGCCTAAGAGGGACAAACCGACATATGAGGGCAGAGAAATTGTTCTTGGTCCGCGTGCAGGCAACTATTACATTGTACGAAGCGGCTTAAAAGAAGGCGACAGAGTCGTAACCAGAGGCAACTTCAAGATTGATAGTGCCTTACAGATTCAGGCCAAACCGAGCATGATGACCCCCGAGGGTGGTGGTTCAAGTGTCCAGGTGAATCTTTCAGCCATATCACGAAATCAGCTTAACGCCGTGCTCACCACCTCAGAAACGGTTGCAAATGCCTTTAAGGCCGGCGATCTTGACGAGGTACATCTTGAGTTTGCCGAGTTGGAAAAAGTTATCAATGCAGTGGATATGAAACTACTGCAGGGCCATTCACATATGCTCTGGATGGAAGCTTCCATGCTCCTGAGAAATGATGTTGTGGAAGGAAAAGAAGTAAAAACATTACGTGAAGCTGAGAGAATTGTTGAATCTTTAAAAGTAAACATTTCCTCACTGCAAGCAAAATTCGGCCTATCGCAGACATCGCGTCCAAAAGTCATCAAGGCTGTCAATCCTGAATTTCGCAAACAACTCGAAGAAGTCTTCAAAGAATACTTTTCCGTGCAGAAGGCGCTTGCCAAAGACAAACTCGACGAGGCAATCGCCAGTGTATCTAAAATAAAAGAGGCACTCGCTGATGTCGATATGAAACTGCTCTCTGAAACAAAGCACAATATATGGATAAAGGACGCTGGGGCTTTAGAGAAAATCATTTCGGATGCCTCCAAGGCCGGGGATATTGAAGCACTTCGTCTTTCCTTTGCACTACTCTCAGAACAAATGCTGGTGGTTACCACGCGATTCGGTACACCTGGAAAATCAGCCATCTACCAATTAAAGTGCCCTATGGCTTTAAATAATCGAGGCGCCACATGGCTGCAGCAGGATGAGGGTACTCGTAATCCCTACTTTGGTTCGGCAATGCTGCAATGCGGAGGCATTATCGAGGTACTTGAACCTGCCAATGATAAGAACATTAGAGGCCATCAGCATGACTGAAAACTATACCGAACTGACCCGTGAACAGAAATCACTTATCGGAAAACTGCTTCTATTCTGCCTGACCAATAAACTTGTGATTGGATTGCTTGTATTGTTCATAATTGCAGCGGGTATTTACGTGGCACCGTTTGACTGGGAAATAGGAGGTTTGCCCCGCAATCCTGTCCCAACCGATGCGATTCCTGATATTGGAGAGAATCAGCAGATTATTTTCACCGAATGGATGGGCCGGTCACCTCAGGATGTAGAAGATCAAATCAGCTATCCGCTGACAATTTCACTTTTAGGTGTCCCCGGTATCAAAACTATACGGAGCTATTCTTTTTTCGGGTTCTCCAGCATTTATATAATCTTCAAGGAAGACATTGACTTTTATTGGTCTCGCAGCAGGATTCTGGAAAAGCTTAACAGTCTGCCCGCGGGGACAGTTCCACAGGGTGTACAGCCGGCACTGGGACCTGATGCAACAGCACTGGGGCAGGTTTTCTGGTATACACTCGAAGGACGCGATCCCCAGGGCAATCCAATAGGCGGCTGGGACATGGAAGAACTTCGTACTATTCAGGACTGGTATGTTCGATATGCCTTGCTCTCTGCTGACGGCGTTAGCGAAGTTGCATCCGTCGGTGGCTTCGTACGTGAATACCAGGTAGATATCGACCCGTACGCGATGCGTGCGTACAATGTTACACTACCTGAAATTTACGCAGCAGTGAAAGCTTCAAATATCGATGTCGGCGCCAAGAGCATTGAACTAAACCGTACTGAGTATTTTATTCGTGGTATTGGCTTTATTAAAAGCGTAGAGGACATCGAAAACAGTGTAATCAAGATCAACGACAATGTACCCATCAGTATCAAGCAAATCGGAACCGTAGCGCTTGGGCCGGCCCTTCGACGCGGGGCACTGGACAAGGATGGGGCTGAAGCCGTTGGGGCAGTTGTAGTAGCTCGATACGGGGATAACCCTCTGGCCGTTATCAAGAATGTGAAACAAAAGATTAAGGAGATTTCGAGTGGCTTATCCGCGAAGGTAGTAATCGATAATTCCAAAGTTACTCCTGATGAAATTCGTGCTTTTGCAATTTCTAATGGTTTCCAGGCATATATCAATACTAAAATCGATCACGAATCATGGCTGAACTACCTGCGAACAACTCCTCCTGAACAGTGGCCGAACTGGGCAAATATCAGCCAGGTGACGGTTGTGCCTTTTTATGACCGGACAGGGCTGATTTACGAAACCCTCGGCACACTCAACGATTCTCTGTCCCAGGAAATCCTTATTACCTGTATCGTAGTCATCCTTATGGTAATGCATCTGCGAAGCAGCATACTCATAGGCGGCATGCTGCCTTTGGCGGTTCTGTTATGTTTTATCGCTATGAAATACTTTGGCGTTGATGCAAATATTGTGGCTCTGTCGGGTATTGCTATAGCAATAGGAACAATAGTGGATATGGGTATTGTAGTCTGTGAGAACATATTGCGTCACCTTGAGAAAGCTCCGCCGGAAACCCCAAAGCTTGAAATCGTGCATCGTGCCGCCAGCGAAGTCGGAAGTGCCGTGATTACAGCGGTTGCAACTACAGTAATCAGCTTTCTGCCGGTTTTTACAATGATCGGGGCAGAGGGTAAACTCTTTAAACCATTGGCTTTTACAAAAACATTCGCATTAATAGCTTCGGTAGTGATTGCCCTTACGGTAATTCCGCCGGCAGCACTTGTCCTGTTTTCTGGAAAAGTTTCAAGCATTAAGTTGCGCAGGATTTTCTACGGGGCTATCGGTCTGATAGGAGCAGCCATTTTAGTTCGTGGAATTAGCATGGGTTCATTTCTTATAGGCTTTGGTGGCATGGTCTTTTTGCTGTTCGCAGTTTATGGTTTTGCGCAAAACAAAATTTCAGAATCTCTCAAACAAAAAGTGCCATTGGTCGCAAGTATACTAATAGTTACATTTATTGTAATTCTCTTGAGCTCCTACTGGGAGCCGTTAGGGCCGCAGCGAGGGATGATGCGCAATTTTATTTTTGTGGCTGTTCTTGTAGGTGTGCTTTTGGGGTTTTTTCGACTGTTCCAGTTAGTATATGCCGGGATTCTCCGATGGGCATTGGCACACAAGGCTATATTCCTTTTGGTTATAGTTTTTGTACTGTTTTTTGGTTTTACAACATGGCTGGGATTCGAAAATACTTTCAGTTTGATCCCTGCTACAGCTGAAAAAATAGGAATCGACCAGCAGACAACACGCTCGACCACTTTCTGGGTCAGGGGCAGTAAGAAATTCCCTGGTTTTGGAAAGGAGTTTATGCCTCCTCTGGATGAGGGGTCATACCTCTATATGCCAACGACTATGGTTCATGCCTCCATCGGCGAAGCTACGGATATATTGGCAAAACAGGACATTGCTTTTCGTAACATCCCTGAGATAGCTTCGGTCGTAGGGAAAATCGGACGGGTAGAAAGTCCTCTTGACCCGGCGCCAATTTCTATGATCGAAACCGTCATCAATTACAAACCCGAATACAAAACCGATAAGAACGGACGGCGAATCAAGTTTCGTTACGACAAAAGAAATGAATCCTTTGTGTTCGATGAAGACGGCGAACTGATACCAGATACAGGTGGCCAACTTTTCAGGCAATGGCGAGACCATATTAAAACGCCTGACGATATATGGAAAGAGATCGTAAAAGCAGGCCAAATTCCGGGGACAACTTCGGCTCCGAAACTTCAGCCAATCGCTGCACGCATCATTATGTTGCAAAGCGGTATGCGGGCGCCTATGGGTATTAAAATAAAGGGGCCTTCACTTGAGATAATTGAAAAAGTCGGTCTGCAAATAGAACAGTTTTTAAAAGAAGTTCCCAGCGTCGAACCTGCTGCGGTTTTTGCCGATAGAATTGTCGGAAAACCCTATCTGGAGATAGTCCCCGACAGAAAAGCCATCAACCGATATGGGGTGAAGATACGGGATTTCCAGGATGTTGTCGAAGTTGCCATTGGAGGCAAAAAGATTACCACAACCGTTGAGGGCCGTGAGCGGTTTGGCGTTCGGGTGCGGTATCAACGCGAATTACGAGACAGCATAGAGAGTATGGAAAAGATTCTCGTGCCTGCCAAAGGCGGCAAACAGCAGATTCCGCTTACAGAACTTGCCGAAATTCGTTATGTTCGCGGACCACAGGTTATAAAGAGTGAAGACACATTCCTGACCGGATACGTTCTTTTCGATATGAAGCTGGGCAACGCGGAAGTTGACGTAGTCGAGCAGTGTCAGGAATATCTACAAACTAAAATAGATAGCGGTCAACTTATTTTACCTCCTGGTGTCAGCTATACATTTGCCGGAAGTTATGAGAACCAAATCCGTGCACAGAAGAAACTTGCTGTTGTGCTGCCATTAGCTTTGTTCTTAATTTTCCTGATACTGTATTTTCAATTTAAATCTATCCCCACCACTTTTCTGGTTTTCTCAGGCATATTCGTAGCATGGGCAGGCGGTTTCATACTGATCTGGCTATATGCTCAGCCATGGTTCCTAAACTTTTCGATTTTTGATGTGAGTATGCGTGATCTCTTCCAGGTGCACACAATTAATATGAGTGTTGCGGTATGGGTCGGCTTTCTGGCACTATTTGGGATCGCTTCTGATAATGGTGTGATCCAGTCAACTTATCTTGACCAGGTCTTCAGAGAGCGTAAGCCCGCTTCAATTGAACAAATGCGGGAAGCGACTGTCATCGCTGCGCAGCGGAGAGTACGTCCCTGCCTGATGACGACCGCCACGACCATTTTGGCTTTGATACCAATACTGACATCTGTTGGCCGTGGAAGCGATGTGATGGTTCCTATGGCAATCCCCTCCTTTGGCGGAATGCTGGTTGTGCTGATAAGCATATTTATAGTGCCAATACTGTACTGCCTCATCAGGGAATTCATCCGCCATACGGGCTGGAGTGACGGCGCCGTTGGAGGTTTCCTCATCTGTTCAGCTGTACTCCCAGGATTTCTAATGATGTTGATATATTGCGTTAAAAAAGAATTAAAGCTGAAATTGAGTAGTCCTTCTCAGCAAATCTGATGCGGCTGAAATAAAAGTTACACAACAAGGATCGTTCAAATGATGCTTTTATCTACGCAAAGCTGGAGACAGAGACAGGCTGTGGGCGTATGCTTTCTGATGGGATATCTGGTTTTTGGCCTTATTTGCCATAACATTGGCACTTCTTTTGAATCCTAATACTTCAGAAACGTTTTTTACTGAGCTTGGTAAAGGTGTTGCACTTACAGGTTTTACATTGCTTATCCTGCAAGTTGTTCTAAGTGCTTGCATTAAATTTGTCAATCGAGTCTTTGGGCTTGAGGAGGTTATGCGATTTCATAAACACATGGGAATATTTGCAGCTTTTTTTTCTTGCTCTGGGACATAGCAGTTGGCACTTGCTCTCGTTTGAAACCGGCTGGCAGCGTGGAACCAATGAAAATACGAACGGATTATTGCAGCAGTTCTTTTCCAAAAGGGACAGATTTTCATCAAGTCAGCCAATGGCTGCTTGACAAAGTTGAGAAGTTATTAAATAATCGACCGAGGAAATGTTTGAACTATCGGACGCCCACAGAGGTTTTCTGGCGTGGGAAAATATGTTGCACTTCAGGTTAAAATTTTCGTATTGTAATTGAAAGGGAAATATTATGCGACAGAAAAACAATTTTGCAATTGTGACCATTATTGTTTTATGTGTGGCCGTTGCGTTGATAACTTTTGCGATTCTCCGAACTCCTACCCCGCATGCAGACACCCACGACCACGTCTACACTGACCAACCAGAGCATGGAAACCACCATGAACATGAACTTAAATTGTCCGGGGAATTAGTTAATGGTGTCCGGGTTGTCAAAATTAAGGCTCGACGTTTCGAATTCGGCCCCGGCACAGTGGTCGTAAAAGTCGGCGAAAAAGTTCGCCTTGAGATAACAAGTGAAGACATTACGCATGGTATAGCAATTGAAGACTTTGGAATTAACCAGGGGCTAAAACCAGGTAAAATGCAAGCCATCATTTTTACTGCTGACAAATCCGGCAATCATCATTTTCACTGCTCGGTCTACTGCGGTAGTGGCCATGATGATATGCACGGTGAATTGATCGTTCTTTCAGATTGACTGGCCAGACAAAATTAACAACGATGAAGTAGCAAAAGTTTTGAAGATAAGAAGCATTATGCTAAAAACTCATTTTGTCCTCTCCGGAAGGGTTATTTTAGGGGTTGAATGGTGACTTTGTAGGTGTACTTAGAGATTCAATGGTCTGGGACTATTACATCGTATGGGAACGGTGATTCTTACAAAAAACCTACTTGGACGCTTGCGCTAAAAATCCAAAAACAGAGCCCCAAAGCAAAAAGCCCAGAGCTCAAGCGACGGGACAAAAAACTATGAACCACAGATTAACACAGATTTAACACGGATTTTTTTAGCCACAGAGGTACAGATTTCAAAGGATAATTTCACAGATTAACGACTTAGAATCCGTGTAAATTTAGCACGAATTTGCGCG
>SDBV01013000.1_pt1 | contig 10631 bp, 11 predicted proteins | sample 2277081 | NCBI WGS metagenome assembly SDBV01 (sample SAMN10402039, study PRJNA504765) | marine sediment metagenome | isolation source: marine sediment core GS10_PC15, 223 cmbsf | place: Arctic Ocean: Southern Knipovich Ridge | collected 2010
AATCCTCTAACAGTGAATCAACAGTTAGAGTTACAAATAGTGGTACTGGAGGTGCAGGATACTTTCACAATCTAAACTCCTCCAGCAGTGCCTCTGTGCTCTATGTCCTGACCGACGGCACCGGTTATACTGGATATTTTGTGGGCAGTGTCTACACAACAGGTAGCTACGATCAAGCATCTGACATTCGCTGGAAGCAAAACATCGCTCCGCTCGAAGGTGCACTCGGCCAAGTTCTAGACATGCGCGGCGTCCAATTCGAGTGGAACCGAGAAGAATATCCTGATAATGGTTTCCGGGAAGGAAAACAGATCGGCTTTATTGCCCAGGAAGTAGAAGAGGTATTGCCCGAATTGGTCAGGACGGACCATGACGGCTACAAAGCGGTGGATTACCCTAAGGTCACCGCTGTTCTGGTGGAAGCCATCAAGGAGCAGCAGAAGGAAATCGAAGCGCTGAAAGCGGCGGTTGCTACCCTTCAGGGCCAGTCGGATGTGGCTTTGCAAGAGTAGAAGCAAAAACAAAAGGGACGCGAGTCATGCTGAGCCACGTCGAAGCATGACTACTATTAAAGAGGTGATAACATGAAAATAGAATCGCTACCATACTGTTTTCTTGCTCTGGTTTTTCTAATTCTGCCCTTGACGGCATACTCCCAATCCAGCGCCGTCCCCTGGTCCGCCTTCAGCGGAGGCTTTGGCGTCGCCAGTTCCACAAATACTACCGTGCAGGCGAGCACCGGCGAGATTGTGGGAACCACAGAAGGTGGGAATACCGCTGTAAAGAGCGGATTCCTTGTTGTAAGATTGCAACAAGAACTGGCTTCTGCGATCATTGAGAATGATGAGCTCCCCTTAGCCTATGCCTTGCATCCTAACTACCCCAACCCCTTCAACCCCGTCACAAGCATCCATTATAACCTTCCCTACAGGGCGGAGGTGACGCTTACGGTTTACGACATCCTCGGCCGGGAAGTCAGGACGCTGTTACGGGGAGAGCAGGGACCGGGCTACAGGTCTGTAATCTGGGATGGCACTGACAACCTTGGCTGTCCGGTGAGCTCGGGTGTCTACCTGTATCGGTTAGATACCAAGGACTTCTCTCAGACCAATAAGATGATTCTGCTCCGGTAGAGGGTTTATTGAGATCCCGAGCTGTGGGTTTCAATGTTCTGTCCAGTCGGTAGCCCGGGATCAGCGCATCCCATGAAACATTCTTAGACCCGATTTCTGTTCCGCTGGGTCTTCCGGGCGACGTACTACCCTCCCCCCGTATCCGGCAATCTGCTACGGTCCCTTAACGCCCAGGACGGTTTGCAGCGTCAGGTAGCCCCAGAGCCCGTTGTCGGCCCCCTTGCCCTTCCAGTCCTCGGCCGGGATAAAGTACCCGATACCCGCGGCGAGCTTCAGTTCCGGCTTGAGCGCAAGGGTGGCCTCGAGGTCGATCTCGTTTCCGACCGCGGTCACCATGCTCCCATCGACCGCCGAGGGATAGTTCTGGGAGGTGGAAAAGTTATGCACCGCCAGTTTCACCCCCACCTCCTCGATAGGTTTTCCTTTAAGCTTGATGAATATGTCACGCAGACCCTCGGGATTTGTCGGGACAAAATAGTCCATGCTCCCCCGGAACTTGTGGCCGGTGTAGTAGAGGTTGTTGAAGCTCTCGTCTTCGGCCGTTTCAGGATCATCGCCGCTGACCCAGTCCACGCCCGCCCCGAAAGTCGGTTTCATGTCGCCTGCAAGCTGGTACCAGACCTCGAGCAGAAGCATCCAGGCCGCGAGGTCGGTCTCGACATCCGGGGTTCCGAAGGCGGTCTCGGTGCCGATCTGGTAGGCAGCGTCAAGGATGGTTCCCAATCCGCTCTCGTACTGGTTCTGGTAGTGGATTCCCGCCGTGGTCCGCGAGAGGTTGGTCTCGACGTCACCGAGCACATTCGTATCAGCGGCGGTGCCTTGGAGTGCAAAGAGATGGAGCATCAAGGGCTTGTAGACCGCCCAGACGCCGAAGAAATGGTCGTCCGGTTCATTGTCGGGGCTGTCGGCGGTGTACCGCTCCACCTGCTTGGTGCAGAAGGCGTCGATTTTCAGCGGGTCCAAATCCGCACGTAGAACGAGGCCGTCGAAGACACGCCCGATATTCGACCAGCCGACCGCTCCGATCAGCCGCTCATCTCCGTACTTCAGCTCCATCCGCCCCAGTTTAAGCGAGAGTCGGTTATGCAGAAAATGTTCAGCCTTCATGTAGGCCTGGTGCACATCGACCGTGTTATCCGTTGCAAGCGCGGAGGAATTCCAGTCCAACTGATGAGGGTGCTGAACCTGGAAGAGGGTCGAGACATCCCCCCTGCTGAGCGAAGCGGCGAGCCTTGTGCGGAGGAAGCTGAATTCACCGGGGTCAGTGTTGGTGTTGAAATCCTTGTCGTCCACTTCCAGGCGCCAGCGCATATCCGCTTTCAGGCCGAAGGTTGTACCTTCACCCTCGCCGCCGCCGGCGAGGACCGGCAGGCTGAATACAAGCGTCAGGGCGAGAAGCGCCGGGACACCGCTGATCCATCTTCGATTCATCTTACTTTCTCCTTTGAAAAAGCTGAGACATCTCTTCACGCACCGTGTGGAGTCCCGATCCTGTTTTCCATGCTTTCCAGCCGCCTCGGACTCATCTACCGGTTTCCTGCAGGAATTCATCCTGCAGGAAACGGTGCATCTCTATCTCCCTGCCGGTGGAATCCTCATCCACCGGGAAGAGATACTTGAATGGTTCGCTCTCCCTGAGGGCGAGTATGGAGTGGCACAGCGTGCATTCCATGGAGATCGTCCGCCCCTCGTCGTCAACCAGGTAAGAGTTGTGGCAACGGAAACATCCCCCGCCGTCGGCATGACCGAGGTGGTTCGGATAGTCGCCCCAGCCGACATTCATGCGATAGTGGATGTTGCGGCGGTTGATCTCCCGCACCGTTTTCACTGCGGCGTCGACGGCCTCACCCTTTGAGGCGGCGATGTTAGGGTACTCGCGGCGGTAGTAGTTGCGAATGTGAGCGTCGATGCGCTCCATCGCGGCTTGACGGTCGGGATCGTTGTGGATGAGCGCCCCCAGCGCACGCTTCTTGACGTAGGGCAGCGATCTGTCGATCATCGCCTTGCTGATTCGATCATCGACCGCTCGAGCCGGATCCAGCCGACGGGAATCAGCACCAGCCCAAGGAGGAGGAGGGCCGGGAACAGGGTATAGGTGATCAGCCCGAAATAGGCGTTGGTGATCATGCCCACGAGCCGCATCGCCTCGAGCACGATGAAGGTCAACAACGAGGATGTAACCAGCACCACGCCGATCCTGCTCAACCTGCTGGCCGAAGTTCCGCAGGAGAGCCAGATAGAGGCATCTCATTTTGAACCCGGCTCTGACTCAAACATCTTACTGTAGATTTTCTGCATCTTTCCGGACTTGATGTCCTGCTTCAATTCAGCGGTCGGACGCGAGAGCCACTGATGCATCGGGTCGTTCTGAAGCAGGTCGTCAATATATGCGATCGCCTCTTTGTCCCCGGTCTCCTTCACTTCGGGCATGAACTTGAAATAGAAGTGCTGGGCGACTTCATAGATGCCGTGCCACTAAGGTGTAGTCCGGCCCCATCATCGCCGCGCCGTGACGTGCGCGGCGGCCCTCGTGGTGCCAGATTTCCCAGTAGGTCCATTCCAGCTTGTTGCTGAAACTCGCCGGTCTCTCCAGGGAATTATTCTTCCGCAGTATCTTCATCACTTCACTGGCGGGGATGGCGAATTTCTCGTTGTACAGCCCGACAAGGCCGTCGAGCTGGTAATAGTGTCCGTCGACGAACACCAGTCCGTGGCATGCGCTGCAGACCTCCTTCATGTTTTCCCGTTTCTGCTGCCAGTCCTCCTTGTGCTTGGAGACCGCCGCCCGCAGGTTCCAGGATATGCGCTCGCCGACATCATGGGTCACATTCTGTTTCCTGGTAGCCGACATGTGGCAGGTCGCGCAGGTAGGGGCGGCGTAGTAGTCCACTCCCACCACCCAGCGGTCGGCATCGAGGTTCATCTTCCCGATGTTCGTGAAATAGACGTTGCCGTGTTTGGACTCCTCGAACACCTCCTTCTGCGGATGATCCGGTCCGAGGTGGCACTTGCCGCAGGCCTCGGGCTGGCGCGCCTGGGCTTTCGAGAAACCGTGGCGAGTGTGACAGGCGTTGCAGGAACCGAGCGACCCGTCGGGGTTGATCCGCCCAATGCCCGAGTTGGGCCAGCTTATCCGCGCGAGCCGGTTCGGTGATTTGCGGTCGATCTCGATCTTTGCGCCGTGACAATTCTCGCAGCCGCTGATCGCGACCGGTTGGCCGCCGGCGACATGCGCCAGGTATGCGTCCGCGGACTCGAGTATCTGTCCGGCCTTGGCGTGATGAGAACGTCCGACCTGGACCGCCTCCTTCTCATGGCACTTCCCGCAGTCCTGCGGGCTAACCAGCGTGGCGATCAGGGCGCCTTCGTGGAGGAATGCGTCCGGTTCGCCCCGCTTGGCGCTGTGGCAGTCGAAGCAAGTGATGTTGAGCATCGCGTGCTCGGAGTTGTACCACTGTTGGTAAAGTCCCGGAGACACCTCTTTATGGCACGTCATGCACTTGCCCTTGACCGTATTGTCGGCTGCCGGGCTGTCAGAGAATCCCACCAGGACGGCAAGGATGAAAGCAACAGTTATTGTCCTTTTCATTTTACCCCCCAATGAAATATAGTTATCTTGATTTTCCATGTTTGCGTCGCTCATGGTTGCGCGCAGCTGTAAGATAGTATGGTTTATTGCGATGAATTGCTGCTCTGAAGAAATCTGTGCAGGAGAGGTCATTCCAATCAAGTTCAAGCTTCCGCTTTCCGGGTTTTCCTCATCACCGCGCGGGTCGCCGCGGTCGACCGGCACCGCATCGCCGGAGCATGGAGTTCTGCGGCCCCCGGTCTCGATGGACAAACCACTATCATGTGATCTCGTCCACTAGAATCAAGTGACATGGTCCACCGTGTTCCTGTTCCCATGCGCCGGGGGGAGGCATTCCCCCTGCACCTTCAATCAAGCGGTATGATGACGTCCTTGTAGAATCCCTTCCACCCGAATGCGAAGCCGAAAACCGCCCCGACCGCACTTGCCCCGATCAGGTCGCTGCCGGTGGCGTCAAACCCCAGCGATGCGGCGCCAGCGAACAGAGCAGTCGATCCGAGAGCTGTAAGACCGACCAGCAGCAGGTCCTGCGTTCTGCGTTTAAGTACAACGGTGCTGACTGCGCTTACCGGGTACTCCCTGACACCGTCCCCCGTGTTCAGACGGAAGACAGGGCCATGCATGGCGAGGAAAAGGCCTTGGTGATCACTGCCATCGTATAGGCGGAGCATCACCGGTTTGTTCGGCCAGTCTCTGGACATCCGCTTCACCTTGATCAGCTTCACCTGAAGGAGATCATCATTTCCGGCGGGCTGTTCCGGTTGCAGGGCGAATGCGGCGGTCGCCAGAGCGAGGAGGCAGAGGACCAGGGGCAATTTCAGGTGTTTCATCTAAGCATCCTCCGTGGAGTTCACCATTTCCAGTAAAAGATCAGGAAGGGTGACTGGAAGTGGAAGCCGACGCGGAACGCCTCGCTATACGAATAGAGGAAGCCGAAGTCGAGATCGACCGGCCGGTAGTTTCCCTGCTGCGCATCGATCGTGAAGGGCTCTCCACTTTCGCCGAAATAGGTGTCCAGTGCATCCTCGAACTCGATGAACTTGTACCCGTTGTCCGCGAAGACCTCGATGAGGAACTTCAGTTTCTTCATCAGGTCGTAATCCATCGCCACCCAGATCCTGTAGGGGAAGAGGAAATCTTCATCCCACTCGTAACCCCGTTTCAGCTCGGGATCGTTGAACGTCAAGGAGTTGACCCGTGCGCCGAGGTGCCATCCCCATTTGCCGCGTCCGCTCGTCAGGCCGCGACGGGTGCTCATAACGAAATAGGCCGACCAGAAGAAATCGTCCGAATCAGGGCTTCTGAGAGCCTCATCGACAGGAGTCGCACCGGCCTCGTCAAGCCGGGAGTCGCCGGTTTTGGTGGTATCTTTGATCCAGTGGCTGTACTTTTCGGCCTCGAGTTTCATCGGGTGGCGTGAGAACAGCTCTATGCCGACGCCGAGGCTCAGCTCGGAGTTACCGGTGGCGCGGTGTAAAAACCGGTAGTAGGGGTGGAGGTTGAGGTCACCGGTCAGGTCACGGCCGAACTTGGTGCGGAGCATGAAGTTCTCGGTGAAACCGTAGCCGAGCGAGAGCCCGCTGATGTAAACCACGTGCGGCTGCAGCGGAAATGCGATCGGATCGAGGAATATGTCGGTCAGCTCTTCGACCGCGTGGAAGCGCTCCTTCTCCTCCTGCCAGGTTATCTTCTCGTCCCCATAGTAGCGGTCCATCGACTGGATGTCGCGCTTGAGGATGACCACCACGCCGTAGGGCGTCTTGATCGAGATCGAGAAATCGTCCTCGGAAAGAATCGGGCCGAAGAAACGCGCGCCGTCGAGCTTGGCGAGATCGACCATCTCCTCGAGTATCTCGCGGGTCGGTATCCGCAGCGCGCCGTCCACGGTCTCGATGACCGCGACCGAATCGTGCTCAATGTGCGTAACCGTTCCGCTGACGATATTCCCGTCGCGCAGGTGAAAACGCCTCGACATTCCCACCTCCAGCGTTGCCGGCTTACCCTCAGTGAAGGCGGATCCCGGTTTCGCCTTTGCCTCGGCGAGCGAATTGCCGCATGCAATGCAGAAATTGCTCGATGCCGGGTTTTCATGGCCACAGTTGGGGCAAACCACGATATCGGGTTGATTATCCTGTGCGACCGCCGGCGAGTTCAGGAAGCAGGAAACCAGCAGTATGGCAAGAACGATTATGCATTTTATAAGTTTCTTTTCCATGACTTATACCCTCCTTGATATCACCAGGCTCAACTGGCGGCGATGGCAATAATGAGAGACAGGCCGAAAAGTCCGAGGGTTATCGCTCCTACAGTCCCAAGGAATTTTTGCAGATTGCTGCTCTCCCGCTTCCCCTCATCTTCCGATTGCTCTTCGAGCAATTGTTGAATAAGCGTCTCGAGTTCTCCCCGCGTCATCAGGCCGACAAGCTTCCCTTTCCCCTGTCGCGAGGGATCCGCGTTCGAGCTTTTCGCCAGGTACTCGGCAAGCAGGATGAGCTCGTCTCGGTTGAGCTTGTATAACTGTGGGGTATCGCTTTCTGCGGCGGGTTGGAGCCCGGGTTCAGCGATGATCCGCCCCGGAGGAGCCGCTTCGATGACCGGTTGAGGAAGCGTGGTCCCGCAATTACTGCAGAAACGTGCGGCGGCGTCGTTTTTCTCGCCGCATTGCGGGCAGTAGACGGCGGAGGATTCCATTTGGGCGAATGTCGGCGAAACGAGAATGCTGAGCAGAAGGAGAAAAGATAAGACCCACGAAATTGTCAGATATCTTCTAAACATTGTTCCTCCTTCGGGTACTTCACCGAAGTGTGTAGAACTTCAGTTCAGCTTTGGCGGAAAAGAGGTCAATGTGAGATTCGGCAATCGCCTTGGTGCGGAAGAGTGCTTGAGGCATCTTGCTTTATCATTTGTCGCCATGCGGATGACGGCCTCGTAAAGTGTTGGAACCTATTGTCGACAGGCCATGATGTTCCCGCGATGACATAGTACAAAAACGGGGCCGATATGCAACTTGTTGTTATTAATATGGTAGCGTGCGACAGGGCGGGGTGGCAGTGTGCTCTTCGCCGCACAGGATGTGCGCTCTGACGCATGCTGGCAAATAGTAGGGATAGTTGAGGTTGGTTTGCAAGCGAAGCGGAGACAATAAAAAAACGGCCACGCTTACAGGAATGCAATGGCTGAAGCGCAGGAAGGGTTAACCTGTTGAAGCGAAAGCACGGTCAAATTGTAAATACAGGTCAGAAACTGGTGCCGGCCATTTCCTTGATCCGATGCCCGGCCGGAACTACTTTACACCTTCTTCTTTTCACGAACCATTGCCGCATCGATGGGACGTCCGGGGGCGGGTGAAGAGGGAACTTGAGCTTCAAGTCATGGAAAAATTCAGGGCGAAGGAGGCAGAGAGATGTGGAGACCATTTCCACGGATAGTCCGCCTTTTACAGGCCGCGGCGATACTCTCATTGTTCGCCGCCGGTCAAGCAACGGCGCAGAGGGAGCTGGACTACCCGACACCGCCGGGCGAGGAACAACCGGCTACGGTTTTCAGCAGGCTGGCCGAGACAGGAGATGGCGTGGACTATCCCGACGTAGACCACGTTATCGTCCTCGACCGGTCGGTGAACAAGGTGATCGAGTCCGGCGTGACCTATGTCGACCATTACATGATCTACAAGCTGCTGACCGCGGCGGGTTGCACGGAAATGTCCGTGCTGCGCTGGAATTACGATCCGCAGAGCAGCCATGTCGACGTCGTCGAGGTGAACATCATCCGTGACGGCGGGAAGATACCGGTCGATGTCGCCGCTGTTAAGGACCTGCCTGCGCCACAGAGTGGGATATACTGGAGCGATCGGATCAAGACGCTGCAACTGCCGAGGCTGCGTATCGGCGACGGCATCGAAGTGAAAACCCTGCGCAAGGGCTACAACTATGCGCTGCTCGCGGACGGCCCGGTGATCCCCGGCATTCCCAATTCCGCCGAGGGCGACGAGCGCTACATCCCCCCGATGGCTGGCGAGTATTTCGACATCGTGCTCCTCGCGAGTTCGGTCCCGACGGTCGAGAAGCGCTATGTGCTGACACTGCCGAAGTCAAAGCGGCTGCATTCGGAAGTGTTCAACGGTCCGGTATTCAGCAGGACGTCATATACCGCTGACAGCACGATTTACGCCTGGTGGATTTTCGACGCACCCGCCGATCCGCATGAGCCAAGTTGCCCCGATGGAAGCGATTACCTGCCGAAGGTCGTCATCTCCTCTGCGGAGAGTTGGGGGGCGAAGAGCCGCTGGTTCTTCGATGTCAACCGTAACCAGTTCGAGCCCACCGAGGCAATTCGCGCCAAGGTCAACGAGATTTTCGCCCGGGCCGGGCTCAAGCGAGCAAGCGAGGAAAAACAGGCCGAGGCGCTGGTCCACTGGGTCGCCCAGAACATCCGTTACAGCGGCCAGACGATGGGCGAGGGCGAGGGCTTCACCCTGCATCCCGGAGCGATGATCTTCCAGCAGCGCAGCGGCGTCTGCAAGGATATCGCCGGAATGCTGATCACCATGATGCGCGCGGCGGACATGGACTCCTACGCGGCGATGACCATGGCCGGGAGCCGGATCGAGGATCTGCCCGCCGACCAGTTCAACCACTGCATCTGCGCGTTGAGAAAGGACGATGGCCGTTACGTGATGTATGATCCTACCTGGGTACCCTTCAACAACGACATCTGGTCGAAGCTCGAGACCGAGCAACACTACGTAATCGGTAGTCCCGAGGGCGAAAAACTGATGCAGATTCGTTACAGCCCCCCGGAGGAATCGCCGCTGAAGATCGTGCACAGGGCGAAACTGCTGGTTGACGGGACGCTCGAAGGAACGATGGAGCTATACGGTTCGGGCGCGCTCGACTCGCGGCTGAGGAGGCTCTGCTACCAGCGCCGTATCCGCGACCTCGAGGATTACTTCGGCGAACTGCTTGGCGCACAGAGGGAGGGTGTTGAGAATGTCACGGTACGGCACCGCGAAGTTGACGATTTCAGCGGGGATATGTGGTATAAGATCAGTTACCGCATCCGCAACTTTGCACTTGTTACCGATGGCGCTTGCGAATTCACCAGCCCCGCGCTGAACATGGTGCTCGGGCACATCTACCTCTTCCGAGGCAGTTCGGTCGACTGGCCCGAGGATCGCAAGTCGGACGTCTTTCTCTATTATACACAACTACTTGACATCAGCGAATCGATCAGCCTGCCGAAGGGATACCGGCTCAACGGTAAATTGTCCTCGGAGGTCGTCGACGAAACTTACGGTTATTTCAGGGGAACCGCCGGGATGGCGGGGAAATCGCTGGTTCTCAACCACCGCATCGAGGTCAGGCGTCGCCAGATTCCGCCGGGCGGAGAACTTTATCACGGCTTCCGCAGGGCGATGGAGGAGGCGCATGCATGGGGGGAGCGGGTGATCCGCGTCGAGAAAGGGGGTGCAAGATGAACCGGATGCTTCGCGGAACAGCGGTCATCCTCGTACTGTTCCTGACGGCACCGCCGATGGAGGCGGAGCCGGTGTCGGTCTTGGGTATGCAGGATATCGGCGAACTCTACGTAAAAGCGAAAAACAGCTTCGATCTTTCAACCGAGGATGCGGTCCTGTTGTTCAAAGGCGAGAAGGTGTTCTGGTTGCCCGACGGCCGTCTCGAACGTCAATTCCATCGCATCGTCTGGATTTCGACCGACTTCGGCATCGAGGAGTACGCCGACCTGCGAGTACCCTTCGACAGTGAACGGCAGGAACTCGAGGTCGTCGCGATGCGTGTCTGGCGGCTGGGCGATGGGGAGATCATCGAGTCGGGACCGGCCTCGCGCGTCGAGACGCTGCCCTTCCAGGTCGCCACGGCTTATGATTATGCGAACATGCGCGAGATGAT
>SDBV01013001.1_pt1 | contig 10631 bp, 25 predicted proteins | sample 2277081 | NCBI WGS metagenome assembly SDBV01 (sample SAMN10402039, study PRJNA504765) | marine sediment metagenome | isolation source: marine sediment core GS10_PC15, 223 cmbsf | place: Arctic Ocean: Southern Knipovich Ridge | collected 2010
CCAGAGAGAGTTAGGGAAAAAATGGTTAAAAAAATTAAACTAGATATTGAAGAAGGCAAACAAAAAACCTTAGCATGAAATTAATAACAGCAGTTGAAGAAATCCTTGAACAAGATCCTAGAACTAGAAAGCAAAAATACTTATGGACCTTTGTAATAAAAGTTTTAAACAAGATGGGCTATAAAGCTTTTGTTGAAATGAAAAGAGGAATGCCTTCTCCAGAATCAATAATAACAGAGAGGAGAAGAATTTTAAATAGTCCAAAACCCAAAGATCCAAAACTCAAAGATAAATATGAAAAAGCCAGGGGAGAATTTGTTGCAGAAGAGGGCGTAACGTATGAATCGCCACAGGAGAATTTAGAATGATAAGAATAGTAATTGAAACAGATGGAGAAAAAATATTTGATTCTTTTAAGAAAAAGAACACCACTCTTCTTGAAAATTCATTAGTCATTAGAAGATTAGAAGAATTAAAAATGGAACTTTTGAGTATTCAATATGATTCTGAACTAGAAGTTAGGGAGAATAAAGATTAAATAAAATGGAAAAAACAAACCTAATCACAAAGAAAAAACTTTTAGAATGTTTGGATTTTGTTGATGTAGTTTTAGATAAGATGATTTTATATGTTAAAAAAAATCCTGATGAACAATATTTAAAAGATTTAGATGAATCAAAAAATAATTTAAAAAATTTAAGGAAATCTGTTGAAAATGAAGAAAAAAATCACAAATCATAATTAACCTTTGACTATCTCAAGGGTTATGGTTAAAAACTTATAAGCTGTAAGGTTTATTTGTCTTTTAATCCTCCGCCCTGTGGTAAGATGCTTACCGCAATCTTTTCATAACCACAGGGTTTATAATCACAATGGAAAAAACAAAAAAGAAAAAACAAAACTGGTCTGAAAGAAATGCTTGGTGGATGATTCCCCTTACATTTTTATTATTTATGGGGGGAATAGGTTTAACATATCTAATAAAAATATGAAACAAGACTACTCAAAATACGCCGACAAAGAACTTAAAGATTTATTGAAAGATTTAAATTTTCAATTAGTTCAATCCTATACCTCTTTGGTAGAAGGAAAAAAGAAAAGATACAATACTAAAAATATTAAAAAAGAAATAGCAAGGATCAAAACAGAACAGACAAGGAGGTTAAAAGACAATGAATAAAGAAGTTATAAAACTTACCGAAGAGATAGGAAAAGTTTATGTAGAAATTGCTAAATTGAAAGCAAAGAGAGAAGTATTAGATGCTAAAATTTGGGAAGCTAGATCTAGAGATATAAAAGAGTTTAATAAAAAACATAGGATAAAGAAAAATAGATCTAAAAAACAGAAATAAGATATAGATTGTAAACCCTGTTTACAAACCTTTATAAAGAATTATTAATTATTTTATTTATGAGATTTATAGAACGGAAAGGGAGGTGGTGTTAAGGTGGCAAAAACAAACAAATCAATAAGGGAATTTGCAACCATCGGATTCATACTTCTTGCAGTATTATTCGGTATGCAAATTATGACCTTTATCTTTGGTAATTTAGGCCCTGCAAACTCAGGATTAGTAGAGTTCACAGAGGCTTATAACACAAGCTTAGAAACTCAAAATGCGTCTCTCCAAGCCATAGGAAACTATGCGTCTCAAGCGGGAACTCAATTTACTACTCTTGGAATAGCTATAACTTTGGTTATTCTAGTCGCAGTATTTTTGTTCTTCTGGGCGGCTTTCATGGGTAGTGGAAAAAAGGGAAGTCCTGGAGGCTTTGCTTGATTTCAAAGCAATATAATTTATTTTTTATTTTTATTTAATTTTCAAAAAACAAAAAAAACAAAAGATGGCAAAAACAAACCAATCAGTAAGAGAATTTGCAACAATAGGATTCATCCTTCTTGCAGTATTATTCGGTATGCAAATTATGACCTTTATCTTTGGTAATTTAGGATCTATAGATAATTTTCCAACAAAAAATGTTACTGCTGTTACCAATGAAACTATCACTCTTTCCAGTTCAACAGGAATTGGAACAATAGCCGATAACACAAATCTTAATTTTTTAACTTGGAATGCAAGTTTAATTATTAATGCGACTTTTGGAGCAGGAGGAAGTTCTTCAAATGAAACCCTTATTGAAGGGACAGATTATACAATTTTCCCTCTTAACGGAACTTTCGGAAATGTTACGGGAGATTGGAATAGGTCTTTTGTTACATATTCAGTTACTAGAAAACCAGATGCTCAAGTTGTAACTGAGGAAACTACAAACGATTCCCTTCAAGCCATAGGAAACTATGCGTCTCAAGCTGGAACTCAATTTACTACTCTCGGAATAGCTATAACTTTGGTTATTCTAGTTGCGGTATTCTTGTTCTTCTGGGCGGCTTTCATGGGTAGCGGAAGAAGTGGAAAAAGTAAAGATGGGCCTGGAAGTTTTGGGTAATTAAAATGCCCCAAAAATCTATTTCTCAACTTCAAAAAGAAATAAAGGATTTTGAAAAAAAGAAAAGAGATCAGATTAAAAGAAGAGAACTTGAAGAAAAATTGAAAAGATTAAAAAACCCTCCTAAACCTAAAAGAAAAATAAAGATAAATCCAATTTTAAGGAGTGTTGGAGAAAGAATGTCCAGAAGTTTAGATAGGGCAACTGGTATAAATCAAAGACCAGTTAAAAGAAAGAAACAATCTAAGCCTTCTAAATCTAAAAAAAGAAGAGGAGATGGAATGATAGATATGTTTTCTTAAAAACATTAAAAGTTACGTTTATAAAGTATAATTTCTTTTGTTTATTTAATGGCAGGAATAAATTTATCAGATTTTGGTTTTGGTTTTAGTCTTAGTGGTTTTTTAGATAGTTTTCTTACTTTTATTATGGTTATATTTATGATCCTGGTTGTTGGGGGAATGTTTTTCTTTTTTATGAAGAAAAAAAAGGATAAGCAAGATCCTACAAAGAAAAAAATAGGTTGGTGGGAAGAAATCCAGGGAAGACTTATTCCAACATCAATGGATGATGCCAAAGAAATAATAATTCCTGGAACAAGGTTAAGAGTTTTTTATATTAAATCTAAGGATATGTGGTTGCCAAGATTCACAAGAGGACTTACCCAAGATCTTTTCTACATAGCAATAACTCCAAAAAGAGAGATTATTAATTTCACTCTAAAAAGTATTAGTAAAGACATGGCCGAAGCTGGATTAGATTACGACCATACAGATATGATCTGGGCCTCTGAAAATTTAAGAGAATTTATCAAAAGAAATTATAGGGATAAATCTGTTCCCTGGTGGAAAGCCTACCAAGGAGTTATCACAACTGCAATTTATATACTTATTTTGACTTTCTCCTTTGTTGTAATTCTGTATTTTATGAGAGAATTAATTGGAGACATTGGAAATCTTATAAGCGGAGTTGAAAGACTTTTGGACAGAATGGATTCAATGACAAATCAACAAAGTGGAATAGCACTTGCTCCCGCATTGATGCCTTTATTATTTACTAAATTTAAAAAGACAAAAAATTAAGATGGGTTTAATAGATTGGATAAAACTAATTTCTCCAGTTGGATGGGCCACAATAACAATAAGTCTTTTAGTGGGATTCCTATTCGGCTATATACTCTATAAATTATTCCCCCAAGATAGAAAATTAAAGAAGATTTTAAATGATCCACACCTTCTTGTAGAGAAACTTAAAGCCAATGGAAATGTTTATGATCACTTTGAAGATGGCCGAAAGAAAGAACTTAATTTTAGAGTCGGAACAAATGCAGAGGGAAAAGAAGTTGTTGTAATGGAGGCCCTTTCAAGAAAGACTATTAAAAAAGAAGTTAAGGAAAAGAAAGTAAAAACTAAATCTAAGAAAGCGACTAAGAAGGGAAATAAGAAATGAATGAAGGACAATTTACAAAGTTTATGAAAGATAAGTGGATTTCCAATGGATGGGTTATTTTACTAATTTTCTTTACAATGGTCTTTTCCTTCTTCTTCCAAAGGATTTACACATAGAAAATAGCCCCACAGAGCCATTCTAAGAGGTTTTTTAGATAAAGGTGAGTAATTCATTCAGATAATTCTTCTTTGAGTTTATCCCTATCAATATGAACATAAATCTGAGTGCTTGTTAAAGAAGAATGCCTGAGAAAAATTTGAACTTTCCTTATATCCATGCCCCTTTCATTGACTAGATGGGAAGCGTAAGAATGTCTTAATAAATGTGGATGAACTGATGTTTCTGGAATCATTTTTCCATCCCCATCAAATTTTATTAACTTGGCCTTGATCCCCGCCTCTCTTAATTTCTTCTGCCATGTAGTAGCCCCTGATTTAATACTTCTATGATTCCTATAATTTTTTATGAAGATTGTTGAATTAATATCTAAATTTTTCTGAGATTTTATATACTTCGCAACTCTAACCATAAGTTCTTTTGGAAAAAAAGCAACTCCTTCTTTATCTCCTTTCCCTAAAACTCTACATTCCCCCATCTTAGTCATGTCTTGTTTCCAATCTTCCCAATTAAAAGAAAGAACTTTGATCTTCAACATTTCCCCAACTCTCAAAGCCCCATAATAGCTAGTCATAAGTTGTAATTTTAACTTCTCTGTTTCCAAATGTTTTTCTAAAAGATGGATGTCTGCAAGCTTTAAAGGAACTATCTCCCTTTTCTTTGTTCTCCCCGTCATTTTTGGAAGTTCAACTTCTGAGGCCTCTAATCTTTGGTCCATACTAAATCCCAATTCTTTATAATTAACCATGATAAACTTTCTAAGATTTATAAGAAAACTCCTTGCAACACTATTCCTGTGAGATTTACTAGACAAAAACCTTGAGATAGTTTCCTGGTTAAAAACATCATGCGTAAACTTATTAAAATAATAAAGATATTCTTCTATGGTCCTTTCTTTTAAATTCTTATTTATTAGCCAGGACTCAAACTTATCAATAGCTATATTCATATTTTCTAACCTCTTTCTTTCTTTTATTTTTTCTCAATTTTCTAATCAAGATCAAAAGAATTAACGCCCCAACCCCAAAATAAAAAGTATAATCTTTGGCAACTTTGACAACAAAAGTAACAACAAAAATAAGGCCCTTTGTAACTATAAGAAATATTAGAAAGATTCCAATTCCACTAAGGAAGGCGTAGAAATACCATCTAGAATTATCTTCTTTCTTTTCTCTGTAATCTGGGTGTGAAATTGAACTCATTTTTCTTCTCCCCCTTCTCCCTTGGTTCTTTTCACGACTTTTTCTGGATTGATCTTTGATTTTATAAATTCTCTCCACATTGTTCTATATCTTTTTCTATACTCTTTTTTACATTCATTATAAAAATCAAGCCCATCTATTTTTTCCCAACTGTCTGGAACTCTACTATTAGTTATCATTTGTGATTCATCTTACTAAGAACCTCCATCCTTTTCTTTAATGCTTTCTGAATAAGGCACGACTTCTTTTGGGTTTAATAATCGTTTTGTTTCATTAATTCTAAATCCAATACTAGAAAGGCTAATTGAATCAATTTCTAGATCAGATAAAGCCATCATAATTGTTTCTTGATTTTTTAGAATTTGTTTTTCGTTATTCATTTTTGGCCTCCTTATATAATTTTCTTATTTTCTTAGTGATCTCTTTCTCTTTATTTTTACTTTCTAAGATAGATACTATTTTTAACAAAGAAATCAAATCAAAGTTATTTCCTTCTAGATCTTCTAATAATCCTAATCGGAAATGTTCTAACTTCCCATTTTCTTCAATAATTATTTTTCTTGCTTCACTAATTATTTTCTTTTTTTCAAATTCTTTAAGTAACCAGAAATATTTTGGTTTCTTTGGAACTATCACAGGAACTATTTTTCCCAAGTGTTTTTTACTGAAAGGGATATGTGCAGAAGTCCCAATGGGTTTAACAAATCCTTCTTCAAGAGATCCTTCAATTTCTTTTTCTTGTTTTGTTATTTTTATTTTCATCTTCTTCTTACAATTTTTACCATATAACTACTAACTCCTGTAGAGTTGAATGCCAATTTAAATGCTCCATCATCATTTTTATAATATACTGCTTCTAGAGAATCAATCCATTCTCTAAATTCCTTTGCTTTCTTTCCACTATTAGACATTATCCCTGCACACATTACAGAAACTAAAATTCCTCCTTCTTTAAGAGTATCATAAGCTTTCCTTATATGATCAACATCTTGTAAATTTTCAAAAGGGGGGTTCATTATTATTCTATCATATTTTTTCCCACTAAATTCTAAAAAATCATCCCCTACCAAATTACAACCTTTTAATTTAAGAATATCCTTTAATGAATGATTAATTTCTATGCAATCAATATTATTTATTCCATTTGATTTTAATACATCCACCATATCACCCTTCCCTGCTGAAGGTTCTAAAACTTCATGGGCTTCAGTAATATCTCCTAGGATAATCATTTCTTCAATTAAGTTTTTTGGGGTTGGGAAAAATCCAGGAATTTTTACCCCCCTAATATTATCTTCAATCTTTTTAATTTTCCTTTCTTTCATTTCTTCTTCAGACAATTCAAGTTTTAATTCGTTTAATATAGTTCTTGCATTTTCAACTTTTTCTTGATCTGTGAGGCCCCATTTATCAAATTTTGCTTTAATTTTTAAAAGATCTTCTTTTCTCCATTCAGAAGAATTTTCAATAATACTAAAAGTTGGATATTCATTAAAATTATGAGACAATAATTCTATATCTTTGATGGTTTTAAGATTTTGTAATTGTTCTGGGATTGTATTACTCTCCCACATTTCATTAAGGTTTTTTGCTTTACATTGAAGGTCTTTTAAATTATCTTGTTTACTTTGATTTTGCCTTAATTGTTCTGCTCTACGCCTGGTTATATTGCAATCATAAGTAATTGAAATATTATTTATTTGTTTTTCAAGAGATTCAATAATCTTTTCCAAATTTGGTTTTTTTACCTCAGCTATTAATCCTTGTTTCATTTCCCCATCACCTCTTTCTCCTTTCTATTAAATAATCTCTTCTTCAATCTTTCCCAATTATTTGTATCGTAAAACACTACAAACCAAATCCAAAACAAAAGGAAAACTCCAGCAATTACATCTATAGATATCATTTTCCCATCACCTTATTCAAATCATCATCAGAAAGCCCATAATAGCCCCTTACAGCGTCTTTAAAGTCTTTTAAACCACCACTACTTAAAGGCTCTTTAAGAGATTGTTTACTATAAGCGTTTATTTTTGCCTTGTTTAAAGTATCTTCAAATTGTTGGATAAATTCTTGGTTATTATTTTTCATATATCTAATAGATATATATAGTTTATAAAGATTGTGGTGATAGAGATATATAATAGATATTTATTTATTAGATAAAAGATTTTATCTTTTTCTGATTCTTCTTGTTTTCTTTCTCACAGCTTTTTTCATTACTCTTGGAGATCCTCTTCCCTTTGGAGGTTCTATTATAAATAAATCTCCTTCGTTTTCATAACTTACGCTTTCTTGTTTCCATTTTTTACCCCATCTTCCAACTTGTTTTATTACTTCTGATTTATTTTTCTTAAAATCTTTTTTTGTTGAAAAGGAAATTACTTTGACCACTCTTTCTTTTACTAGCTTTCCATCTCTTAAAACAAATCCACCAGTAGCTTTAATATCTGTAAATCCTCCAAACCTTTTAGACATGAATCTTCTTACATTATTAACCCTAAGTTTTAATTGTTTTTGAGAAATCTTCCTTTGTGTTTTTAACCCAGAAGTTGAAGGAACTATTACTGATTGTTTTATAGGTAAGTGGAACGTTCTTTTCCTTTGTTCAGAAGTTAAATTTATTTTACCTACTCTCACCATTTTTATACTTTCTTTTGAGGTTTTTTAACTTTAAGTATTTTTCCATTTCTTAATTTGTTTCTAATGCGAAAAATTGCTAACATGGAGGGTCGCATCGCACTATTTTGTTCTTCCCCATTTTCATCGAGAAATTTTATTCTTCCTTTAATGAATCTTAATTCTGCCTGTCCATAAATAAGATCATGAAACCATCTTGTATCTGTATTTGCAAAGGTAAGAAATACAATAACTTCAGGATTTCCTTTCTTCAACTCTTCGTGAGCTTTTTCCAACCATTTAGATATTTGAGAATAGGGAGGGTTTACGAAAACATTTCCTTTCCAAGGGATTTCAAGTCCATCAGTTAAGGGATGTAATGGACAAGGATCTAAAGTGAAATTAAATTCTTTTTTCAATTCTTCTATTAAATCTTTTGGGGTTTGCCAATTATCTGTTTTTCTACTTCCAAAAAGTTTTATTGTATTTTTATCCATTACTTCTTTTATCCCTTTCACGCTGACTATTATGTTCTACATCACTACTTTTAGAATACTGATTATAACACTTCTCATCACACAACCCTTTAGAATATCCTAAATATTTATCACAATTCATGCAATAATTATTAGGACTCCCCTTTCGCCTCTTATCAGTATGTTTTATGATATACCAATCATTCTTACGCCCAAACCTAACTCTAAGATTATTCTTGTTGGCAAAATCCATCACGGCTCTGCTAATATTAATTAAATGAATATCATGGCCAGAAATAATTCCTCCCTCTTTCACCTTCTTGTAATATAATCTAATGTCGTCTTTAACACTTTCGTATTCATGGTTTCCATCAATGTATAAAAAGTCTATGGAATTATCTTGAATTTTATGGTAAACCTTTTCAGAAAAACCTTCTATCCAAACGTTAGTTTTATCCCATTTACAATTCCTTCTATGGGCTTTTCTCTTAGCCCCTTCCAAATCTATGTAAATATCACAACCACAAAAAGGATCAATCAAATAAAACTTTTTTATATTTAATTTCTCATTCATAAACTTTGCATTTTCACCTTCAAACACCCCTATTTCTACTACATTTAAAGGTTTATTATTGAAGTAAGGTATTGCAAATTCTAACGCCCCTTTTGGATATATCTCTTTTACTTCTAAATTTAAATAGCTTATAGCTATAGCAAAACTTCGTTTTATGTAAGCAAAAAATAATCCCTTATGAATAATTCCATTAATTACATTTTTTATTTTCATTTTTTATCCCTAAGGCGAATTAGATTCTCCATCTCTTCACAGGTTTTCTTCTTGTAATTTTCCTTCCATAAAAAGTAACCTTCTCTCCAGACTTCTTTTTAAAAGTAAATGGAACTTTCTCAACTTTAAACTTTTTATTGTATCTCCACTTCTTCCTTTGTTCTTTGATTCCTTCAAAACAATCATTGCAATAAATCTTTCCTTTTTCTATAATTCCATCTTCTAAATTATACAATCCACACTTTTCACATTCTAAACTATAATCGTTTTTCATATCTTCATATCCTCTTCATCAGCTATAAAACCTTGCTTGCAATTTATACACTCAAAGAAGGCCTTTCTTTTCTGGGTTAATTCTCCTCCACACACCCAACAAGGTTTCCAGTTTAAATCGTCTTTTGAAACTTCCCAAAATTCTTTCTCTTCTTCTTTATATTCTGGATCTTGCATTTTAAAAATTCATCTGATTCTTCAAGGCCCTTAAAGGATCTATCGGAATAACTTTAATAGATTTTTCTGTTTGGATATATCTCACAATCCCTAGATTATTTTCATAGGGTTTAGCATTTGGAATTTCAAACTCTAAGCATTTTTCACAAACCCATTTCATTTCAAAAGAATCATAAGTAGCAGGAAGTCTGTGAAGTTCGCAAGCCTTCCCATCAATAAATATTTCTTCTACTTGTTCAACTTCTTCTTCCTCAACATCTTCTATTATTTTTATTGGCCGCTTAATTTCTAAAGGTTTTAAATCAATTTTAGGGTAGTGAGTAGTAGGTATTTTACTTAGTTCCTTAGGTAATTCCCTTTGAAAACTAGGTAATTTAGTGAGTAATTTCTGTTCAGGAAGTCCTTTTACTATGGCCCTGTCCAATCTAATTTTATAATAGCAACCAGAACAAGTTATATATCCTTTCCCCTCGGTGTTTTTCCCTTTGTAATTCCAAGAGTGATCACATTTGTAACATAAAACTCTCATAAAATAATTAGGCAATTTCAATTTATAAACATATTGATTAAAAAGTAGTGAGTAGTAGGTAGTGAGTAGTAGGTATTTTCCCTTTGAAAACTAAGTAAAAAGAATTAATCCACACACCAAACAACCAGAACTCAAAGAAGAAATCAAAGATCCTTTCAACGCTGACACCAGGAAACGACCAGGCCCTATAATTAAATTTGTGCCAACAAAATTTTTAAGAATGAATGCCTAATAATAATTAGAACAAAATTACCCTAAAGGTCGGGTAAAAGATTGTTAATCTCGTCCTTGTTCTTACTAGGGAGAGCCTTTGATTGCTTTTTTACTAGAAAATCCTTCATAGTTTTACCAATACCATTATCTCTAAGCATGATATTTAACATTGTGCTAACAGAACTATATTTCTTTCCCTCTACTAAACACATTGTTTGTAATGATTTCTGATCTATCTTTCCTTCAAGCAATGCGTTATATACTTTCTGGTTAAAATCCAAAACAATCTCTCCCCCTGTATCAATATTAAAAGCCAAAGCCCTTTTCCTTTTCTTTATCTC
>SDBV01013002.1_pt1 | contig 10630 bp, 10 predicted proteins | sample 2277081 | NCBI WGS metagenome assembly SDBV01 (sample SAMN10402039, study PRJNA504765) | marine sediment metagenome | isolation source: marine sediment core GS10_PC15, 223 cmbsf | place: Arctic Ocean: Southern Knipovich Ridge | collected 2010
ATCTATACTAGTGCAGCTTTCCCAGCTTATTTACTTTCTTATGTCAACCCAGTAGCTAAATTTCATTTTGATGCCACCCAGATTATCAAGCACACTATCGATAACTATTTCTATAAGGAGACATCTGAGATTATTGAGCCTGAAAATTATGGGTCTGAAATTGAGGTGTATATAAGAACCTATGATGATGCAGTGCTTGAAGACACTGAATCGATTATTTATTTTGCGTCTCATGCTGTCAATCAGATCGGGGATGAATACGGGACTAATATCCCCCGGTTATTTTATAATGACACCGAAGAAATCGCACACTTCCTGGGATTTCCAAATCATTTATTTTTCTACTCTCCGACTGACCTTGCCGCAGAGGATCCTGTAATTGAGTTTTTAGCAAGGAATTCTAAGAAAGCGCTGATTGAATTCTTATACTCAAGCGCAGGACTTGCTCACCCGGATTCATCTATTGGCGGGCCAAATAACAGCAGCCCGACACTTTGGTATTATAACAATAAAACATACGGTGTTTGGAAGCAACGACCCGGAGCCGGGTATAATGTTAGCACAATGATATTTGCCTTTGATCATGGAACCGGAATTATTTCAGCTAGCTATTTGTGTAATACCGGAGTAGTAGGGGGAACAGATCATCATCCTTACCCAGCAGTTATTGTTGCTGACGATGGTCACATTATTGTCGTAAGGGAGGAGCTGTCAGGTACTGGACCTACGGATCATAATAGCGCGATGTGGATCAACCGTTCCGATAATACAGAGGATGAATCTTCTTGGGTGAATGCCTTGGCTCATGCTGCAGATTACTGGTCGGAGGTAGGTATAACTGGAGCGGGGGATCGCAGGTTATCTTACCCCGTGTTAGCGAAAACAACAAATGGGTATCTTTATCTTTGGGCCCGTGGAGCTCTTAACGTAGTTCGCATATTTCAATCCCAGGACGATGGAAAAAGCTGGAACGGCTTTGGTACCGGTGAAACAGATGGACTGGTAGTTATGACCTTAGGTAGTAACTGGGCATATAATTCACAGATAAAGCATACGACAGATACAAAACTATATATGGTCGTTCTCCCCTGGGATGGAGTAAACCAAAGAACTAGAGTTTATTTCCTCTGGTCCACTGATGGTATTACCTGGAGAAATGTTGACGATAGCTGGAGCAAAAATATATCAGCAGTTGGAGCTATAACAGAAGCTGAGGCTGAAGCAAATTTAAGGGTATATGATCCAGGTGCTCCAGGGGTATATTACTTTAATTCGGGATACATTGATGATAGTGGCTATCCACATATGCTTATTGCAAGATCAGATAATATTAGTGATCCCCTCAGTGATTGGTTTTATAGTTATTATTACTGGACTGGTTCAGAGTGGTTGCACAATGGTCTTGATATCCCCGATGTATCATTTGCCGGGTCAACTGCAATGATATACCAGAAAGCCGACCACTTAGAAATTATGGTAAAAAGAACTGTTGAGGGAAAAAATATATTCTCTATTTATAAGTCATCAGATTATTTTAAAAGCATGACTCTTGTAAGGCATATTGATCCGGGGAATAGTATTAATTTTGCAGCAATTACATTTAATCGGGAGGCTGATTATAATGCATTTTTATTTCATTATTATAAAGATGCAACAAGCTCTGATATGTATGTTTATACTGAGGCGGATATTTTCGAAGAGCATGGGACACTCGGTTTATATATCCACGATTTAAGCCTTTCTAAGTTTACGCTAAACAAGGATACTTATCAATGCAATGTCTATTATGATCCGGTGTCTCCTGAATTGCTTAAAACTTATAACCTTACAATATTTGAACCATGTGAGAATTCTATTTATATACGATTTTTGACAAAAGACGGTTACTATATATACTGGGCATTTTCTCCATACCCCTTTGAAACTAAAACTGGTGATAAGATTGGAAATGTTATCAATAGCTTTTCTGAAATGGCCCTGGCTAACTCTCGTAATTTCCCAATTGGGTACAAGAACTCTTTTAATAAAATAACTGTTATTGCTTCAGGTGTCCCAAGCATATTCCGTCGTAAACTAATGGAGATATTCACAAGTCCAGCAGTTTATATCTGGAATGGCTCTATTGGTGAATACGAGTATGAAAAAGACTGGGTATTACTTAATCGCGTAGAGGGTTTACATGAGCTAAGAATAAAGCGGGGGCATGACAATTTTGAGTGCACCCTTGTATTGCCGGAAAATTATACACAAACTTTAGCGGGGCAAAATTTATGACATTTGATTTTAATATATCATTATCATTTTGGTTAAATGGGAAACCATTTGAACCATGTTTAATTGATATTGAATTTGGCAACGGATCATACATAATTTCCATTCTGCCTTTTGGCACGGAATGGAGATCACTTTTTAGAATTGGATATCATTATTTAGGGAAGCGATTTATATTCAATTTATTCTGGATAATATTATGATACGAGCATACCTAAATAATAATGAATTAAAGCTGTTCCCGGATACTGCAATTGGTGTCACAATCGAGAATTTCAATATCTCTGATATGACCAATCGGAAGATTGACCGGACAAATATTATCAGGGTTCCAAAGGCGGGGAATGAAGTTGCGTTTGAATTCTCATCTATCCCGAATGCTCCGACTGATTTTGTGTATAATGATTACGATTTCGATCTTATCGTTGATGGTATTATTGTATACGAAAACGGACGGGCATTCATTATTGGAGAGGATGATGATTCATATATCCTGAATGTGACCAATAATAAGAATATCATTGATCTACTGAAGTCTATCAATCTGGCTGATCTTTACACCGGGGATACGATCACACTTGCAAATACTACAACCTGGCTCAATCTTTTCAGACAAGCCACCAATGGATTCCGTATTGATTATATGTTCAGACGAGGTAATCCAACGACTAATACATTCGGGTCTGTTTCAGCTTTAAGTACAGTGAGTATTTATGTGACCACTATTATTGCAAAGTTAGTGGCTGATTATGATATTACCTTTTCCGGGGATCTGCTTTCAGATGTGGATTACCTTAAATTCCGATTGCCAATGGTTAACGGAAATATCCGAAGGAATATCCCGGCCACTGATTACCTGTTGGATGAGATTATTATCCACGGATCATTTACGGCCTGGGACCTGATAAAAAACATCCTCCAGCTTACATGCTCAGTATTTAAAGTTACTGGAACAAACATGGAGATTCAGAAATTTAATGACATAGATATCACAACTCCGGTTGATTGGTCTGATAAGTTGGTTTCTAAATCAAAGAAATTTGCAATACCCGGAACGGCTCAAAAGAATTACATCCGGCATAATGTTGGCGAAAATGTTGATTCGCTTTATCTGGCCGGGATCATTGACTGCAATAATGAAAATATTGACTTCGAGAAGGATTTGGCAATAATGAAGGATAAAACATTTCAACTCCGGGATGTGTTTGATAATTATACTAATGCCTCAGTTGAACCGCTATTTGCAATCCAGCTGCCGGATGTTAAAGATGTGCCAAATACCCCGTCAACTGTTTCGCCGGTTGGTTATACCGGGGTTACAGATATGCAGATTATTGTTGACTCTGCTAAATTCCTGGGACAGCCCCTTGCAATATCTATGACATACCTGTCTTTTGCCTTCGGAATCTGGAACTATGATATTGAGAATGGAAATATAACTACAGATTCAGAAACCACAATTGCTGAATATTATGATCCCTCTTCCAATTATTCACTTATTGAAACAATGCTGACAGATCCGGTATTCTATGAAGTTGAATTATTACTGAATATCATTGATATATATGAATTTGATCATTTCAAGGCGGTCAAGATAGATGAATTGGAAGGTATATTTTATGTAAATAAGATCAATAATTTCTTAGCTACAAGTCCCGGAACTCCAACAAAGGTGCAACTTATAAAAATATCATAATGGACACTGTAAAACTAGTAGATCTGGACATTGATCAGAAGGATCTTGTAAAAAAACTTGCTGAGCTACAAGGAAAGATCACTAATTTGAAGGATGAGACTAAAAAACTCGAAAAAGCAAATAAGGAACTTGATAAAGAAGGGAAGAAAAATACTCAGCAATATAAGGATAATGCCAAGCAGGTAGAATTGAATAAAAACCGGACTAAAGATTTATCAACGGCATATCGTAACAATCAGAATGTATTGGTCGCTCTGAACTCTACTGAAACAAGACAGCTGGGGACCCTTCAGAAACTTGAGCTATCAAATAAAAAATTAAGGGCAGAAACCAAAACACTTGATCTTACCAGGAAATCTGGACAAGCAAGATTGAAAGAAGTAAATAAACAGCTTGATCAGAACAATAAAACGATACTTAAGAATGCTGATGCTACGAAAGCGCAGAAGATGAATATTGGGAATTATGGATCTGCCCTTGGTGGATTAGGGGGACCATTGGGAGCTGCAACAAGGGGGGTGCAAATGTTAAATACAGCCTTTAAATTCTTAATCCTGAACCCTATCGGCTTGATCTTAATAGGGATTGCTGGAGCTGTGAAAGTTTTAGGGGATGCTATGAAAAGAAATCAGCCTGCAATAGATACATACAAAGCTACAATTAGCGGGATCGGGGCTGCTTATGACATACTACTCGATAGGTATAATGTTCTCCTCCGTGCAATGATAAGGTTTGATTTAAAAGGGATAATAGAGGCGCATAGAGGATTATTCAAAGAAATAAGAGATGGTGCTGATGCAGCGAAGGAATTAACATTAGCAATGCAGGAATTATACAGACAGGAAACAAAGGATGTTGTTCAGATAGCAGAATTGAAAAAAGCTATTGAAGAAAAAAGACTTGCCTCAAAGAATGCTAATATTACAGAACAGGAAAGACTTGTGCTTCTTAAAGATGCTATGGCAAGAGAAGAGGAACTGCTTGATATACAGGTAGCGGCAGCAGAAGAGAGGGAAAGGATTGCAATAGAGGAAGGGGATATAAGTGTTACTCTTGATGAACAACAAAGGGTTATTGCTGAAGCAACAGCAAATAGGATTAATGTACAGACAGCGGCTTTCAAGCGTATGCGTACCCTGGCATCAGAATTAAAGACCGTTGAAACTAAGGTTGCAAAGGAAACAATGGAGCTTGCAGAACAGGAAATGCTTGCAGCGGCAAAAGCACTTGATAATGAAGTGCAATTAGAAAAGATAAAGTCAGTTACCATTAACGAGATTCGGGATGAGGATGTTGAGAAGCAGAAAGAACGCGCAGATGAATTAAATACTATTGTAAGGGATCAGGGTGAGGTAGATATTGAAATAGCCAGACTTGTTTCAGAAACCAAATTTGCAGTTGCTCAGAATCTTGCTGGTAGCTTGGCTGCGTTATTTGGACAACAAACAGCAATAGGTAAAGCAGCAGCGGTTGCAGAGGCGACTATAAATACGTATCGCTCAGCAGTGGCAGCCTATGCAGCAGTGGCGGGAATATTAGGTGTTGGTCCTATTTGGGCACCTCTTGCAGCAGCAGCAGCAATTACTACGGGATTAGCCAATGTAAAGAAAATACTTGCGGTTAAATCAGGATTACCAGGAGATACCGGAGCAGGAGCAAGCGGAATTTCAGCAGGGTCAATCACGACACCAAGGGGTACATTTCAAACTGGCCAAGTTACAAGTGACGGGGGAATATCTGTTCAGACATTAATTGATTCAACAGCGAATGCAGTAGAGCAAGGGGTAAAAAAAGCTATGTCTGAAATTCCTAGAAATGTTTTAGTTGTAGAGGAAGTAACAGTCAGGCAAGGATCACAGAAAGCCGTTTCACAGGTTGCTACTGTCTAGATTTCGGAATCAGTTTAATATCGTAATCTTTAAGATGTTCCATTTCGCCAATCTCGATAACAAATCTGCCGGCCACCTTTTTAGCTTTGTGATTTGTTGGCAATAATCCTCTTTTAGCCTTACGTATAACTGTTTTAGCAGAGCAATTCCCCGCGTATTTCTTAGCATATTCCCTTGCTGATAGAATCATTTTCTTTGCATTGCTCTTAAATGTCTCTGCTTCCTTGCAAAGTTTGACAGTTTCCCCCCACTATTCCTACTGACAAATGCTTCCGGCTTCCCTGCTAATTTCTTTTGTGCAGCCATTTGTAAATCAAGCGGGATAGGAATATAGCCAGCTTCCTCAAGCGTCTTATCCCATTTCTCTAAATCAACTTTCTCTAAATCAACTAAATGCCCTGTGTCTGGATTCATAATTTTATGTTTTTGTCCGTTACTGGACAAATATACAATAAACCTATTGACTATTTGGAATAATTATACATAAATTTGTAACATGATTCTTAAAAGATCAACATCTATCCTAAAAATCGTATCATGAAAAGATTAACTTGCTTTCTGGCAATAGCTATCCTGTTTTGTATATCGGTATTTTCTCAACCACTTCCTGAACCAACTGAAACCGGACCCGATTCTTTACAGGGACTCAGGACAACTCTCACGATTTATTCCGGTCTTATTGATGGATATTGGGATTATTCAACTCAGATAAAATCAACCTTTGCTGGATTGGGGGACTCGACAAACTTTTCAGTTATTGCTTACCAGAGTAATGACCGGGATCAAAGTGTATGGACAGCGATTACAGCGGCAGATACACTTGCAACCATTACAGATGATTCAGGCATATTAAGTGAAGTCACAGATTTTACAGGGCTTTGGATTAAATATGTGCTTATAAGCCTGTCACTTGATACAATGCTAATAGAAACATACCAGGTTAAAAAGAAATTCAGATTATTTTAATTCAGCATTATGACTGAAGGCCACATATTCATACAAGGCATAATTTCTCCCTGGCAGGACAAAGCTGCTGAGGATTATGGTGAAGTGAATATTAAGCAGGTCACTCAGCAAATCCAGGATAATGCCGATGCCGAAAAGCTGATCGTTCATATTCATTCTCCGGGCGGGGATGTTGATGAGGGTTTTGGTATTCATGATATATTAGTTGCTTCGGGGAAAGAAATTGAAACTCGTATTGAAGGGCTTTGTGCATCCATTGCAACAATTATCGCACTTGCCGGGAAAACACGCATGATAACGGAAAATTCCGAATTCATGATTCATAATCCTTGGATGGATGCCTGGGGAGATGCTGATGATTTGCAGAAATCAGCAGATCAGTTGAAAGCAATTGAAAAGAAAATCATTGATTTTTATGCTGCTAAAACAGGCGCAAAGAAGGGTGATCTTGACAAATGGATGAAAGAGGAAACCTGGTTAACCTCTGCACAAGCATTGGAATTTGGTTTCGCCACAGAAATTATTGCAACCATAAAGGCCGTAGCAAAAGTTAGATTTAATCAATCAGATAAAAATATCACCATGAATAAGCAAGATTTTGAAAAATCAGTAGATACCAAATTTGAAGCAATCTTCAACCGCCTCAAGGAATTTGTCAAGGGAACAAAAGCCCAAGCATTGACAACTACTGCAGCCGATGGTACTGTCCTGGATTTTGGCGATCAGGTGGAAACTGTTGAGGAAATTGCAGTAGGAATGACCGCCACTGTTGAAGGCGGGGGTGCAGCTGAAGGCGATTTTGTAATGCCTGATGGTAGGACATTTGTATTTGATGCCGGTACCTTAACTGAAATCAAGGAAGCCGAGGGCGGGGATGAAGATGTTGAGGCACTAAAGGCCGAAATTGAACAACTAAAGGCTGATCTGGAAGCTGAAAAAGCTAAGAATACGGTAACTGATGAAGCTATTGGGGCCCTGAATAAAGAAATCAAAGAATTCAAATCACAAATTAAATCAGATATTAAAGGGCTTGATCCTGAAGCTTTTGAAAAAGGTGATCCAAATCAAAAGCAGAATCGTTTTGCTGATCTCAAAATAGCACAATAAAGTATAGAATAAAACCATAAAAATAACTCATCATGGCATCAGAAATTAATATTTCAGGAATAACAATTAACGAACAGGAAGCGTTAAACGCAAGCGAAGCAGTATTTACAAAATCGCTTATGAAGCCTGAATTGGCCGATGTTCATAATGTAATGACCGGCATTCAAATGAAAACCCAAATCCCTATTTATGGGAGGTTTGGAATTACGGGTAAAAAATCCCTCGGTTCATGTAATGTGAATGCAGAAACCGTTTCATCTGTTGCCACTGAAAAATTCTGGGATCCCGAGCTCATTAATTCCCGCTTTTCACATTGCCAGGAGGATATTGACCAGCTTTTCAAAATGTGGAAAAGGAATCCAAGCGCACTGAAAACATGGGATACAATGGATCCAGGCCAGGATGAATTTCTGGTTGATCTGACTGCTGATGCCACAATGGAAGCAATTCTGAGAATCACCTCCATGGCCGATGAGTCTGCGCTTAATATAACTAATGGTGGAAACATCACCGATGGAGTTAATATTCTATTTTTCACCATGCTTGAAGGCTTATGGAAGCAGATATTTACAGCCGTTGCCGCCGGTTCAACAACCCGTTATCAAATCACTGAGAACGGAGCCGCGACCGAATCAGCACAATTCAACTTGGCATCTGACCGAGCCCTCAAAGTGTTTAGGAATCTCTATGAGAATATTGATACCAGAGCATTCAGGGACGGGGCACTTGTTTTTGAAGTCACGAACAGTATAATGCTGAACTGGCAGTCATTCATGGAGGATAAGTCACTGCTCATCAGCCTTGACCGGACCGAAGATGGTGTAACAAAATATCAATACAGAGGTATTCCGATCAAAGTTCGCTATGATTGGACAAATAATCTCAAGTCCTATTTCGATACCGGAACAAAATTGTACCTGCCAAACCGCGCAATCCTTGGACCGATCAGTAATATCCCGGTAGGAACCAGTGATGAAGGCAATCTGTCTGACTTCGATATGTTCTATGATAGAACTACCAAGAAACTACATACCGATGTGGCCTATTACATTGATAGCAAACTGATTGAGAACTTCATGACAGCAGTGGCATATTAGAAATATTCTAAATAATTGAAATGAGTTGTTTAACGGGTATAACCAAGGTTATTACAAATTTATGTACCAATGTTCCCGCTGCTGGCCTGGAAATCAAAGGATGGATCATTAACCGGGCAGATGTTACCTGGACAATTGACGGCTCAAATGTTGTATTACTAACTGCCGCAACAATGGAAGGAGCGACCGTTGCCTATCCGGTTACTGCCGTAAAGAAAGAAGCCAATGCTGGGTTTGACGCTGTTATTGCTGATAATCTCCCTGACCTGTTTACTCACAATTATTCCTTCCAGCCTTATGCAAGGGATGCGGCCAGCATTTTAGCATTGGACAGCATTGATGATATTGTCCTGGTAGCTGAATTGAAAGGTCCGAAAACAACAGGAGTCTTTCAGGTATTTGGATTTGAAACGGGACTGCACCTGGTAACAATGTCATACAGGGCCAAGGATAATAATGGTATTCCTACATACGAATTCGCAACAAGAGAGGGTGAAGGTGAGAAATATTCAAGGCGTGTATTTTGGGCTACTGATTATGATACAACCCTTGCCGCGCTTGTAACGCTTGAAACTTAAAATATGAGTTGTTTAACTAAAATAGCCGCTGTAATTATTAATACCTGTACGAATGTTCCAGCAGCCGGACTAAAGGTTAAGGCATGGATATTCAATCGTGCTGATATCACCTGGACAATCGGAGCAAGCGCAACGCTTGTTACTACTGGGGCTAATGCATCTAATAAACAGGCATGGGTAATGACTGCCGTCAAAAAGGAAATGGATGGTGGTTCTGATGCTGTTGTAGCCGACAATTTGCCGGGTCTGTTCAAACATACGGTAACTATTCAGCCTTATGAAAGGGATGAGGATTCTATAAAGAACATTGATGATATGGATGATATTATTGTTGTTCTCGAGTTGGAAGGTGGAGAAAAAATTGCTGATCTTTATACTGAGGGTAAATTTATTATCCTTGGGTTTGAAAATGGACTCCATAAAGAAGCTGCAACATGGAAAGCACTTGATAATCATGGCATTCCCACCTATACTTTTGCAACCAGGGAAGGGGAGGAAGAAAAATATTCTCGTTATGTATTTTGGGTTGCTGCTGATACATACGCAGCAACATTGGCAGCTTTGGTTACTCTTGAAACCCCTGTGCCGTAGTGAATGAGGAAGTTAGCGAATTGGTTAAGGTACCATTTGCGGAGATACTTGGAGATCAGAAATTGAATACCAATCTTTTGTATTTGGCTAATAAATATTTTAACTTGCCAGCAACAGATTGTGAAACAAGCAGACATTATTATTACGAAAGGCTCAAAACGATAAAGAATAAGCCAATGGCACAAAAGAAAAATTACCTTGACAAAAAGTATATCCTTCGCGGAAATACATTACTTTATTACAACAATACTCATTTTAACAATGATTCACTAACTGATAATATTGCTGCAAGTGCAATCAAGAAGTTTCCTGCTCTGAAGGGTTTATTTATTAACGATAAAGAGCGCAAAGTCCTTGAAGTGCTGGATGAGGGAGTTAAGCATATTCAGGAAGCCGAGACTGATCTGCAAAATGATCCTATCATGAAGAAAATTA
>SDBV01013003.1_pt1 | contig 10629 bp, 10 predicted proteins | sample 2277081 | NCBI WGS metagenome assembly SDBV01 (sample SAMN10402039, study PRJNA504765) | marine sediment metagenome | isolation source: marine sediment core GS10_PC15, 223 cmbsf | place: Arctic Ocean: Southern Knipovich Ridge | collected 2010
CCAGCTGTTTCTATGGCCAGAAGGATAGCAAGGGTTCTCAAAGTCCCATCAGATGACTCCCAAGACTCAACAGTTCTTCCCTTTGCTGCCTCAATAAACTCAACGAATTCCTTTCCGGTCCGCAGTGAGTCCGAGCTCATTGACCTCACGTGGGGTGATATTGCACTCAGTGTGTAGCGGATCCGCTCCCATGACTTCGAGCGGAGGGGATCGGATTTCATATGCCGGAGAACAGATGGCATATTCTTGCCTTCGGTCGAAAGTTGCCTTGAATCACTAACCTGTTGCTCTGTTCGGAGCTCTCCAAGTAGCAGGTCGTATCTTCGGGTTGAGCCCATCAGCTTTTTGAATATATCCGCCTGTGCAGAAAATCGAAGAAGAGAAGTTACGTCAGGATCGAGGTAAGAACTAAAACGCTTCTCAAGCCTAGCGGCTCTATCTGAGCGGCCTCGCCTGCTAAATTCAAGTAACTCAAGCAGCTCCCTGAAATCAGTATCACCCAATGGCTGTTCTTCAGACAGCCCTGGCAGACCGAGCCACCCGAGGTATTCTTTTTCCGAGTTCTGGAACGGCGGTTCATAGCTAAAAGCTATCCCTCCCATTGATCCCTTTTCAATTGTGAAATGACCTGGAATCGTCAATTCACTGTAGTCGGTATCCTTTTGACTCGCGTCGAGATTCATTAGTCGCGTAAAGGTCAGGGGATTGTTAAACGTAATTCGTTCCGCCTCGACTCTGACGATCGCCTTTTTCGAATACGCTAGTTGCAACTCATGGTCGACAGACACTCGATGCAAGTGTGAAGGGTAATCAGAAGGTAGTGGGAGCTGCTTAGAGTATTTGAATGAGACTCGAGTTTGCCTGAATTCCGCTACCGGAATTGACTTTGGTACGAGGCCATTAAAGCCACCAAAGTGATTCACAGCCGTAGATAATCCACTTCGCGGAATTGCACCTAAGAAATCCAGGGCCTTAATCAAGTTTGACTTTCCCGAGCCGTTGGCGCCGATGATTACAGTGTATGGCATCAGAGACACCTCATCACTGAGAATGCTCTTGAAATTGGAGATATGTATCGTCTCTATCATCGTGAGCTCACATTCATTAAGGTCAAGTATAAGATCAAGCAGTGCTAATAGAATTCTGCTTCGCCAGGATGGCTAACTATTGAATATGTAGAAACAATTCTGCATATTCATCCCCAGCAGGATACAAGGGCGATTTTGATGTAATAGCTATGATAACGGCCGCTATCATAATCCGAGATCCCGCTTCGAAGCGGGATCCATTATTGTTGAGGTAGTGCTCCATACAGGAATCGAACTTGCGGGCTTGACCTCGAAGCACAACAGATACTGAGTATTGGATGCCGTGGTGAGATGAGCTGTCGTGGCACGGGGTCATAGTCAGGTGGTGGTTATTAGTCGTCTCGACGGTCTTTGGCGGTATCTTTGCGGAGTTTTTGCCGATCCTTGCGAAACTGCTCCAGGCTTGTACCTGCAATATCCTTAGTCTGCCGAATTGCGAGGCGCTTGAGGTCGTCGGACCAGATCTTCCTAAACTGGACAAGGATCTCTTGTTCGAGCGGCGAAAAGTCCTCGGGTTTCAGATTTTCGTAGACAAACCAGGGCAGGAAATATGTAATTGGCTTCTCCAGAGCCGCGGAGATCAAAGTAAGGGTAGAGATGGTTACTTCAGATTTGCCTGTTTCAATATTTGAGATAGTAGCTCGCCGCCGGTAGATAGTGGATGCAAGCTTAGCCTGGCTGATTCCGACTTCTTCCCTAGCTTCCCGGATAAGCTTTCCCATCCCAATTGTGAGTTTGTTGGGAACGGGATCCTTGTCACCCAATAGGTCGATTAATCGGTCGAGAAAAGTGGCCATAGGAACTTGACAGGCTGTGAAGTCTACCGTACTATAGTGTACGGTTAGATGCACAGCCTCGTTGCTAAGTATCGCTGTGTCATCGTACAGCGAAAGGTTGCTGCAGGCAAGAGGGAGTGGGAATGCAGGCAAATGAATTTGTAGAAAAGGCTGCAGGTGGGTTGGGCGGGGATTACTTCCGTGCATTTAAATTGCTGGGATTTGTCTTATATCTCGCGGAGCAGGGGCCTGAGCCATTTATTTCGGGCAGGATGATGTCCCCGAGAACATATAGCAGATGGATAGAAGAGTTGAGGGAGTGCAACCTTGACGGTTTTGCTCTTGATGCAAGGCTTAGACAATTGATCAATGAGTACTTGTGGAAAAGGTTTGCAGGTCTGCCGATTCCGCTTGCAAGAGAAAAACTCCTGGATGCTGTGGGAGGAATGATCAGAGAGGAGGATGCGCTGTCGCTTCAGGCGATCAGCCGCCAGGAAAGCGCCCGGGTCAAGGGCGAGCAGAGCGAGGCCGAAGGCCGTGAGGTACCACCGAACGCCCTTGACGCGGGCGCGGATGGCGGCAGCCTGAGAAAAGCTACAGCGCAGAGTTCGGAGCTGGAACACCCCCGTCCTGTAATACGGGGGTGGAATGTACAGGATTTGAATAAATGACTGGATGGGTTGGCCTGGATTCGTTGTATTTGAATGTTAAGTATCCGAGGACCGACGTGTTCGATCGTTGGTTTCGAGTCAGCAAGACCGCTAAGTATCGTGAACTATCGAGAGGAATTGCAATTGGTGAGCTAGTACTGCGAGGAGGGTCTGGTGGATATCGGCTGAGCGTATGGAGAGGGGACGCAAGGGCATACTTAACTGATCAGGTCGATCAGGTTGTGGGTGAGGGGCGGGGCATGGGGATCTGGATGCAGCTGGGACCCAAGTTCCTGATAAGTAATTGGGCCGATTTGCATTCGGCGGTTCGGAAGTGGCTCCTACTTATCGGTGTCCACGGAAAGTGGCCGATTGGTGTCACTCGTTTGGATTTGGCAGTCGATCTACCGGGGCTGCAAATTGGTGAGAGCGATTTGGAGTTGTTTAGGAACGGATGGGTAGGGCGGTCGAGAATGTCAAGCGCATTTTTTGACCCCGAGAGCGGAGAGCTCCAGTCGATCTATATTGGATCCCGGCGCTCTGGGGTGATGTTGAGAATCTATGACAAAGTTGCCCAATCCGAGAGCGAGGGGGATCTTCAATATTGGCGTGAAATATGGGGAGGTCATGCGGGGGCAGTCACTAGAGTGGAATGGGAAGTTAAGCCCAAAAGAGGCGGGTTCGAGGACCTTGTCGACTTCAAGGAGGTTGCGGAGGGATCGTTGAAGGCATTGGGTATTTACCGGTTGACCTGGGGGCGGCTCTGCGAGCCTGAAGCTTCGGACACAAATAACCGCAGATGGAACGAGGCGAGGCTGTGGCAAGAAGTTAGGAAGGCTCTAGAGGACTGGTCGGATGGGACTAGCAGGAGGCTCAGCAGAAAACCGCAGGTGATGAGTGAAGTATCTGAGCAGTACATGCATAACTTTCTGGGCCATTTGTCCGGGGCAATGGCTAGATTAAGTGTCGGACGAGTGGGGTTCTACGGGTTGCTCAAGGGGTTGGCTAAGCATGGTATCAAGCTAGATCAGATCGAAGCGATAGCAGTTGAGAAGGCCAATGTCCTGAGAACGTTGGGTAGTCATGGGGAAGATTCAGCGGCCTGGGAGGGAGCCCCGCCGCTGGCGGCGGGGAACGACCGGGGTGCAGCCCTGATGCCACAGGGTACAGACTCGGGTGAATCGGAATAGATTAATTGCCTGGAAATTGAGGGCATGCCGAGACTCTGACTTGCCGATCGAAGTGGGTCTGTCTTTAGAAGGATGGGGTCGAAAGAGAAAATGGATTGGTGCTACGAAGGAAGCTTACGGTCTCCGAAGCTGTGGAACAGCTCCTGATTGCCCTTCTCGCAGACGGGGTCAAGGAAGCGACCGCAAAGTGGTATCGGGTAAGGCTGAGAAGGTTCGTTAATGCATTCGGCGATCGGGACGTGCGTAGCATAAGCCTGGATGATGTGCGGGGCTATATCGTTAGTGTGAGGCAGGAGGATTTATCCCCTCACACTTTCTTCAGCTTTGTAAGGGTCGTCCGTAGGCTTTTCAAGTGGCTTTATGAAGAGCGGAAGATCAATGACAACTTCTTCAAAAGGATAAAGCTTCCTAAAATTCCTCCAGCTGTTCCGAAAGGTGTTGAACAAGAGGATGTGATCAAACTGCTTCAAAACTGCGAAAGTAATCCGGGCGGGAAGCGTGACAGAGCAATCATCCTATTTCTGTTGGACACCGGCTGCAGAGTGGGGGGATTGTGCAGTTTGAAGACGGAAGATCTTGACCTTGTCAAAATGAGAGGTCAGATATTGGAGAAGGGAGATAGGTCAAGAATCGTACTGTTCGGGAGGCGTACTTCAAAGGTGTTGGAGGAATGGCTGCGGGCTCGGCCATTTCAGGAAAATGAATACGTGTTCACTTCACTTGCCGCAGACCGGCCAGTAAATCCCAACTTAGTGATCCAGATGCTGAGGCGGCGCAAGGATCGGGCTGGGGTAACGGGCCGGGTGAATCCTCATGCCTTCAGACATGCATTTGCCAGAGAGTACATACTGAACGGCGGTGACCTTGCCTCAGTATCTGAAATCATGGGGCATAGTCAGCTGGCGGTTACCAAGCAGTTCTATGCGATCTTCAATATCGAAGAGCTGCGAGGTAAACACACGGCCTTTAGTCCGGTAAGTCACTTGCCGGCAGGTGTCTAGGAGTTGACCTGGGGACACTTTGGCCCAAGGTTATCTTTTTGAATGCAAAAGCCCGCCTTTCGGCGGGTTTTACGTCGTGAAATCCAATGGGCCGTACAGGAATCGAACCTGTAACCTTGGGCTTAAAAGGCCCCTGCTCTGCCAATTGAGCTAACGGCCCATGGATCGGCATTTTAACACGGAGGGCTAGGTGCGGGCGCTGCTGGCGATCAACCCGAAGCGGAAGTCAGCTCGGCGAAGACCTCTTGACTGTGCCCGACGGGCTTGACGCCTTCGTACACGTGGCTGATGCGACCTTCCTCATCGATTAAAAAGGTGGTCCGACGAACGTAGGCGACCCCTAAGAAGAGCAATTTCTTGGAATTCCAGACCCCGTATGATTTCGCTACTTTGTGATCTGCATCCGCTAGCAGTGGATACTGAAAACCGTACTTGTGACTGAAATCTGCCTGTGATGTAACGGTATCCGGGCTGATGCCAAGGACGACGATCTCCTGGTCGGTGAACAAAGAATAGTCGTCCCGAAAACCACAGGCTTCTTTGATACATCCTGGCGTGTCCGCCTTTGGATAGAAAAACAGAACCACTTTCTTGGCCCTGAGATCGGAGAGGCGAACCATCTCCCCCTTGTCTGTCTGCAATTCGAAATCCGGTGCAAATTCGCCGATTTTGGGCAGCGCCATAGCAAATAGCCTCTCGAGAGTCCAAATCCTAACACTTCTCACGCCGTAAATGCGCCGTGGACGATCAAAAAAGGCATATCTGAGCCCCCAAAATAGGCTATCTAGACAGTCCAATTAACTTATGCTATGATCTCCGGCGCCTATGGGCTGAGAGACTTCTCTCAGTTCATTTTTGTCATATTAGGGAAGCATCTAATAACACGCGCAGAACGACAAGTGCGCACCTGGAGCGTAAATGGCTAACCAAGCAGTTTATTTAACGAAGAAGGGTCGAAAGAAGCTTGAAGAGGAGCTGATCTTCTTGCAGGACACCAAGCGTCAGGAAGTCGCTAGCCGATTGCACGAAGCTATGGAAGACGGCGAGCTAATCGAAAATGCCGAGTATGAGGCAGCTAAAAACGAACAAGCTTTTATCGAAGGCCGAATATTGGAGGTTGAGCACATGCTCTCTGCCGCTGAAGATATCAAGCGGCACCGTTCCACTGACATGGTGCACATCGGCAGCACAGTGGAAGTCAGAGAAGATGGGTCGCCCACCGAAACCTACACCATCGTCGGCATCGCAGAGGCCAACCCCAAGGACGGATTAATCTCAAACGAATCTCCCCTCGGGCGCGCACTGCTACAAGGCAAGATAGGAGATAAGATCAAGGTCAAGGCACCCGCAGGTGAACTGAACTTCAAGATCGTAAAGATCAAGTGAGTTAACCGAATTGACTGATTGCCCTGCGTCCAGGTGCTGGCGCGGGGCACTTTTTATTTCGGGAGAGAGGGCTCTATGGTAGATAAGCTAACGCAAGTCCGGCTTGAAAAGCTGGAACGCATTAGAAAAGAAGGACTCGATCCCTACCCAGCGCGAGTCAATCGGTCGCATACCTCGAGCGCGGCAGTCAGGGATTTCGAGGCTGCACCCAAGGATGAAGAAGTTCGAGTTGCGGTCGCAGGACGCCTTCGATCCATCCGAGAGATGGGCCGGACTGCGTTTGCACATATCGAAGACGGCGATGGAAGACTTCAGCTTTATCTCCGCGAGGACGAACTGGGTGCAGACCAATTTAACCTTTTTATGGAAGCCTTCGATCTCGGTGACTTCCTTCAAGCGGAAGGCGTGATGTTCCGGACACGAACCGAGGAAGCAACCGTGCGGGTTGAATCGTTTCTTATGGTGTCTAAGGCTGCCTACCCACTCCCGGCAGTTAAGGAAGAGTTGGTCGATGACGAGATCGTTGTTCATTCTGCATTTGACAATCCCGAGGCCCGATATCGGGAGCGATACGCCGATTTGGCAGTCAATCCAGATGTGAGGCAGGTGTTCCGAACCCGTGCCCGCATCATTGATGCGCTGCGTCAGTACCTCAATAATCTCGGTTTCCTGGAGGTCGAAACGCCGGTATTGCAACCGATCTATGGTGGAGCGGCTGCGGAGCCATTTGTGACCCATCACAATCAGCTTCATCAGGACCTTTACCTGAGGATCTCGTTTGAGCTTTATCTCAAACGGCTGCTTGTAGGGGGGTTGGAACGTGTGTACGAGATTGGAAAGGACTTTCGCAACGAGGGCGTCGATCGCACTCACCAGCCGGAATTTACGCAGCTGGAATTCTATATGGCCTATGCGGACTACCAGCTTGTCATGGATGTTACCGAAGACATGATCGCCTATGTAGTCGAGCAAGTGCTGGGCGGGGCGCAGTTCGAGTATCAGGGTCGAACCATCGATGTCACTCCTCCCTGGGGTCGAATCGAACTCCACGCCGCAATTGCCGAGCAAACCGGGATCGATTTCAGTAAGCACAAATCCGAGAAGGCGCTGCGGAAGGCGATCTCAAAAGCTGGAATTGAAGCCCCTGAAAAAGCCTCCCGGGGAAAGCTGATCGAACATCTGCTGGACCATCACGTGGTGCCTGAGCTTGTCCAACCGACCTTCCTTTATGGTTACCCGCGGGATATTTCCCCGCTCGCAAAGGCCGACCCAGACAACCCGAATAACGTCGAGCGATTTGAAGGCTTCGTTGCGGGAATGGAGATCTTTAATGCATTTACGGAGCTCAATGATCCTGTTGAGCAGGAGCAACGATTTCTGGAGATGGGGCGAGCATACGAAGAAGATGACGTCGACCGACATCCGCTCGATGAGGATTATTTAAGGGCTATGCGCTATGGGATGCCGCCCAATGGAGGCTTCGGAATGGGGATTGATCGGCTCACGATGCTGCTTACCGACCGATCCAGCATCCGCGAGGTTATTCTATTTCCACATCTCCGGCCTAAAGAGAACTAGAGTCACTGGGGCGTGTGAGGCCGCGGAGAGCGGAATTGTGGGCATTCGGATGCCATGCTGGTCGCCGGAAGCAGCACTAGACATTCGGCCGCCAGCCCAGCCGCTTTCGAAGAGTTGCGTAGCGAGAGAAGAAATGTACAAGCGGCGAGGAAAGCTTCCCAACAACTTCTGCCTCTTTTAACGCGGCCCGCATCCCATCCGCATCATCAAAAGCCGGTAAACGAAGCCCCGCGGTGCCCACCTCCATGTAGGCGTGAGCATCTGAGCCGGCTGTCCCAGGAAGTCCAGCTTCTTTGGCCAATTCGACGGCACGCTCATTGGCGCCCTTGCCGACCGTACGCGCGTTGAATATTTCCAACGCATCGACATAGGGCAGGATCTCCCTCAAAGCAGGCTCTTGCCAGGCGCCGCCGCGCATTGGATCCAGCGGATGAGCAACACTAATCACCGAACCCTGATCCCGAAGACGCCGGATAGCTTCCATGGGTTCGAGGCCGGGCGGGATTCGCTCATTGACGAAGTAGGCCAAAAGCTCGCCCTGGCTCGTATAAACTTCCTCGCTGACGATTACCAGATCAGGATCCAGAGCGTAGGCTTCAAACGCGCCGTCGACTTCACTGTGATCGGTGATCGCGAGCTTATCAATGCCCTTCGACCGAGCCGTCTCCAGGAGACGCTCTGGCATCATGAGGCAATCCTTTGAGTGGTAGGTGTGGCAGTGAAGTTCGGTGAGAATTTTCGCCATATTAGCCAGCCAGTCCGGGAATCCCTCGAAGTGAGGATGCATGCCGCACCGAATTGCGGATGGACTCTGCAACCACGAGCTCGGTCAAGTAGGCAACCAAATCAAAGCGTGCTTCTACTTCGCCGGTTGCCAGCGCAAATGCAATGTCTCCATCGTGAGTTGTGTGAGCAGGTCGGACGGCCATTACCAGCCCGTTCTGGGCATGCTGGGCCACACGATTTACATCGACCTTGCTCAGTGCAGCATTTGATGCCGCAACGATGAGGGTAGTGTTGGTTCCCTCGGGAATCTCAGGTTCCCTGGCAAGATGCTGCAGCGGATCTTGCTCGGCAAACCAGGAGTCGTCTGACCTGCGGGCTCCTGCAAGCACGCTTCCGTCCCCATTCAGGATATCGCCCACACAGTTCGTTACAGCCGCGGCTCCGACAATCAATCGCTTCCCACTTTCGAGCACGATTTCCTCGGCTGCGGTGCCAAATCCGCCCTTCATAATGCCCTCAAATCCTGCCCATTTGCCAACCGTAACTCCGGCACCTGCCCCAACATTACCCTGAGCGACTTCCTCCGCTTGAGCGACCTGGCAGGCCTGATACCCCATCTCCGCATCAGGTCGGCGCTTTCCTTCGCTGAAGAATAGGTCATACACAACAGCCGCAGGAACAATCGGCACAGTTGCTCGTGGAGTCCAGTGGCCGAGATCGTTCTCTTCGAGATAGCGAACCACGCCATCGGCCGCTGCCAACCCGAATGCGCTGCCTCCAGTCAGAAGTACCGCTGTGACATCTTTCACGTGCTTGTCGGGTGCGAGCAGGGCTGTTTCACGGCTGCCCGGCGAGGGGCCACGGACATCGACTCCTCCCACCGTGTTCTCTGGGCACAGGATGACGGAACAGCCTGTATGGTGTTCGTTATCGGTCGCATGACCGACCAGGATGCCGGGTATTTGTGTGATCATTTTCAGCAAATCCAACGAATTCTAAGCGATTAGCTTAATCTTAAGCGAGAAGCGCACCGCTCAGGGTGCGCTTCGATCAGTCCTCTTTGGCGAAGAGGGTAGTTTCGCTTTTGGTGGGTTCGTTAGCTCTCCCAGTAGCCCAGCAGCAGTCCACGCTGCTTTGGGTGGCGCAGTCTTCGAAGAGCCTGGGCTTCCAGCTGTCGTGCCCGCTCCCGGGTCACGCCGAGCTGATTCCCAATGGCTTCCAGTGTGTGTGGCTTCCCATTCTTCAAACCATAGCGGAGCTCCAGCGTCTCACGCTCCCTTGGTGGAAGCTCCTCGAGTGCTACTTGAACATCATCCCCTAGCAGGATATCGGTAGCCCATTCTTCGGGGTCGTTCCCATCCTCATCCGGGATCAGATCGCCAAGCTCTCGATCATTTTCTTCGTCCATCGGCTTTTCGAGCGAAAGCGGCTGCTCCATGGCACGAATTAGCTCTTCTACCCGAGTAACGGGCACTTCCAGCTTCACTGCGAGCTCTTCGATGGTGGGATCGCGGCCCAGGGTTTGGGTCAGTTGAGTCCCTGCATGGCGCAGCTTTGTGATCTGCTCCCCCATGTAGACCGGCAGTCGAATGGTGCGGCTCTGGTCTGAGATAGAGCGGGTGACCGCCTGGCGGATCCACCATGTTGCATAAGTCGAAAACTTGAGCCCGCGCCGCCAGTCGAACTTCTTGGCGGCCCGCATCAATCCGATATGGCCTTCCTGGATCAGATCGGTAAATGGAACCCCGCGCCCACGGTACCTCCGTGCGACGCTGATGACTAATCTCGAATTGGCCAGAATCAGGTGCTCGAACGCAGCCATGCCGTCCTGCACATGCTGCAGAAGCTCGCGTTCACGCTTGGCGCCGACCTTGCCCTTGGCCAGTGTCTCGCTGGCTTTATTGCCCCGCTCAATGCTCTTGGCCAGGTCGACCTCATCCTGCATCTTAAGCAGAGGCACGCGTCCGACATTCGATAAATATTGGGCGATCGAGTCGCCCGAATCTGCTGCACGGAGGGCCGAGTAATCAAACTCCAGGTCCTCAACCGTCGGGCCGACCGTTCCGCCGTTCAGATTGGCGTCGGCTCCGGTTAATTTGCGCACGTCTAATTTGTTGTCACTCACTGTTTTCCCCTTTATCTAAGGCCTCAACACAACTATTACAGCACAAGGCAAGACTGTCCTGCCCAAGCTATTTGTACGGTATTTTTATAAGAAAAAGATTGGAAAATTG
>SDBV01013005.1_pt1 | contig 10627 bp, 7 predicted proteins | sample 2277081 | NCBI WGS metagenome assembly SDBV01 (sample SAMN10402039, study PRJNA504765) | marine sediment metagenome | isolation source: marine sediment core GS10_PC15, 223 cmbsf | place: Arctic Ocean: Southern Knipovich Ridge | collected 2010
CTCACCTATCCGCGCTTCACATCTCTTCCGAACCTGCTATAGGTTTGCGCCCTTTGGCGGACAATCGCCTTGGCGCGGGGTGGAGCAGCCCGGTAGCTCGTCAGGCTCATAACCTGAAGGTCGCAGGTTCAAATCCTGCCCCCGCAACCATCAAGACCCTACCGTCGCTTCCATTGGAGGCGGCGGTTTTGTTTTGTTGGGTAAAGGCGAGGATCTGCGCCAGTGCACCGACCAAGATGACGTCGGGCCTACCGCGTTCTATGCCCCCATGAATTTCGATGTGGTCGATCATGGACCGGATGAGCTGAGCGGGCGGCAGCAGAGGTTTGAGCGCGGGTTGAAGCGCGAATTGAAGGTGACGGTTGAAGGTGACGAGAAGCAGCAATGCCGGCGACGGGGCCATGTCGCATGACAAGACGGTGGGGCCGGCGGCGCCTTGGTGCGCCGCCGGCCGAGCCGCGCGCAACCGGCCTCGCCGGCCGGTTTAACGTTTGCGGGAAATTTTTCCGCCGATTACCCTAAACTTTGGGTCTAGACTGCCGCTATTCAGTCAGACCTTAATACCGGGGTAACGCTTCCCGGTCAAACGCGCGTGTCACGGGCCCCGGCACTGGACCTCGGGCACGGGCCCGTAAGAACATGCATACCGGCAAGCCCATGGATACCACTGAGACGAATGGCCAGATGGAAGGCTCTTCTGAAACCGGCAACGATTTCGGTCGCCGCAATCCGCTCGAGATCGGTGTCCAGTTGCGCAATCTCGTCAACCGCGGCGATTTTCTGACCGCGCAGTACAAGGGAGGCCAACTAGTCACCCGGATTCTCGACGTCGACGTACGCGAGCGCACTTTCACCTTCGACTGGGGTGCGCTTGCCGAACAGAACCGCGGCCTGATCGCGTCCCCCCGCTGCACCTTCCACGCCCAGCCTGACGGCGTGCGCGTCGAATTCATCACCGGCACGCCGCGCGAGACCACGTTCGAGGGCCGTCCGGCATTCGAAGCCGACTTCCCCGAAGTGCTGTTTTACGTGCAGCGCCGCGAATTTTTCCGCGTCGACGCGCCGGTGCTCGATCCGTATACCTGCACGGGCCGCTTGCCCGACGGCGAGCGCTTCCGCTTCGAAGTGCACGACCTGTCGCTCGGCGGGGTCGGCATGCGCACGACCGATACGCGCGTCGCAGAGCTGCCGATGGGCTGCCTGCTGGAAGATTGCGAGCTGAGCCTGGGTGCGCCGGGCAAGCTTTCGCTGGATCTGCAACTGGTGTCGTTCCGCGCCATCGACCTGCCGAACGGCACGCTGCGCTACCAGCTCGGCCTGCGCTTCGTGCGGCTGCCGGGCAGCGCCGAAAACACCTTGCAGCGCCTGATTACGCAACTTGAAATGAAGCGTCGCTCGCTGGTGCGAACCTGATTTGACGCGCGCCGCAACGAAGCTGCGGCGCGCGTATAAATACCGGTTGCCCCCTCAATTTTGTCGCCAGTGCGCCGATATACATAGAGTCTTGGCAACTCGGTGGGCGCGTTGCCAGCCCTTCAGGATGACGCATGTCCAGCAACCTTATCAATATCGGTCTCAGCGGACTTAACGCAGCCCAATGGGGGCTGAATACGACCAGCGAGAACATCAGCAATTCGACGACGCCCGGCTACGATGTCGAAAGCCCGGTCTATGCGGAAAACTCCGGTCAATACACCGGCTCCGGCTATCTGCCGCAGGGCGTGTCGACGACCACGGTGCAGCGCGCGTACAGCCAGTACCTCACGACCGAGCTGAACAACGCACAGTCGACCAGCGGCTCGCTGACCACCAACTACACGATGCTCGCGCAGTTGAACAACCTCGTCGGCAGCCCGACGTCGGGTATTTCGACCGCGATCACCAACTATTTCACCGGCTTGCAGACCGTTGCGAGCAGCCCCTCGAATCTCGCCACCCGGCAAACCGCCATCAGCGACGGCCAGACGCTTGCCGCGCAACTGAACGCGGTGGGCTCGCAGTATGCGCAGCTGGGCCAGAGCGTGAATACGCAATTGGCCTCGACGGTGTCGCAGATCAATACGTACACCAAGCAGATCGCTTCGCTGAACCAGCAGATCAGCGCAGCCAGTTCGCAAGGCCAGCCGCCCAACCAGTTGCTCGACCAGCGCGATCAGGCGATCTCGAGCCTGTCGTCGCTCGTCGGCGTGCAGGTGGTGTCGAGCTCGACGGGTGACAGCGTGTTCCTGCCGAACGGCCAGTCGCTCGTGGTCGGCACCACCAGCTACAACCTCGGCACGGCGCCTTCGCCGTCGAACCCGAGCGAAAGCTCGGTGACCTATCTGGGCGCCGCCGGCACCACGCCGAGCGCCTCCACGACCCAGTATCTGTCCGACAGCAGCATGCAGAATGCCGGCGGCACGCTCGGCGGCCTGATCACGTTCCGCACCCAGTCGCTGGACCCGGCGCAGGCGCAGCTTGGCGCGATCGCCACCAGCTTCGCCGCCCAGGTCAACAACCAGAACGCGCTGGGTCTGTCGCTCTCCGGCAGCACCGGCGGCGCGCTGTTCTCGGTCGCGGCGCCGCAGGCTACCGCCAACGCGAACAACACCGGCAACGCCTCGCTCGCCGTGTCGTTCGTCAATGCGACGCAGCCGACCACCAGCAATTACACGCTCTCGTACAACGGCAACGCCTATACGCTGACCGACAACCAGACCGGCGCAGTGGTCGGCTCGGCCACCAGCCTTTCGCAGCCGATCGACGGCCTGAACTTTTCGATGACCGGCACGATGAACGCCGGCGACTCGTTCAACGTGTCGCCGACGAGCGGTGCGCTCAGCAGCTTCGCCCTGACGACCACCAACGGTTCGGCGATCGCCGCGGCTTCGCCCGTGCTGATCACGGCCGGCGGCAGCAACAGCGGTACCGCGACGATTTCCGAGGGCGCCGTTTCGGCCGGCTACTCGCTGCCTTCCACGACCACCACGCTGACGTATAACTCCACTTCCGGCGGCCTGACCGGCTTCCCGGTCGGCTCGGTGGTGACGGTCAACGGCACCAGCACGTCGATTACGTCGGCCACCACGGTCGTGCCGTACTCGCCCACGGCCGGCGCCACCATGACGATCAACACGACGCCGGCCACCGCCGGCTCGATGAACGGCATCAGCCTGACGCTTTCCGGCACGCCGGCGAACAACGACACCTTCACGATCGCAGCGAACACCGGCGCGCAGAGCGACGGCCGCAACGCGACGCTGATGTCGAACATCGTCAGCGCGCAGACGCTCAACGGCGGCACCACCACGCTCACGACCGCCTACGCGAACTACGTGAACACGGTGGGTAACACGACCAATTCGGTCAACGCATCGAACACGACGCAGACCGCCCTGGTCACGCAGATCACCTCGGCGCAGCAGTCGGTTTCAGGTGTGAACATCAACGAAGAGGCAGCGAACCTGTTGCAGTACCAGCAACTGTACCAGGCGAACAGCAAGGTCATTCAGACGGCCAGCACGCTGTTCCAGACCATTCTCGGCATATTCTCTTGAGGCGTTGAGCGATGCGCATCTCTACTTCGCAGTATCTCAGCATGAATGTCCAGACCATGGACAATCAGCAAAGCGAACTGACCCAGTTGTACGGCGAGATTTCGAGCGGCGTGAGCCTTTCCACGCCCGCCGACAATCCTTTGGGCGCAGCCCAGGCGGTGCAGTTGAGCATGCAGGGCGCGACCCTCTCGCAGTACTCGACCAATCAGAGCTCGGCGCTGACTTCGCTGCAGTCGGAAGACTCGACGCTGATGAGCGTGACTTCGACGCTGCAAAGCGTGAACACCCAGTTGCTGAGCGCCGGCGACGCCACGCTCAACGACACCAACCGCAGCGCTATCGCGGCGACGCTGCAACAACTGAACACCAGCCTGATGTCGCTCGCGAACACCAAGTCGCCCTCGGGCAACTATCTGTTCGGCGGCTTCCAGTCGGCGTCCCAGCCGTTCACGCAGAATTCGGCCGGCACCGTCGTCTACAACGGCGACAACGGCGTGTCGACCACGCAGATCTCGGACACGAGCTCGATCGCGACCAACGACAGCGGCCAGTCGGTGTTCATGAGCGTGACACCGCAGACGGCGAGCCCGGTTGCATACGCCTCATCCGCCAATACCGGCACGGGGATCGTGGGTGCGGTCAGCACCACCAACGCGGCAGCTTCCGCGACAGCCGATACGTATGGGATCACGTTCAGCATGTCGGGCACGCCGGCGGTCTTGAGCTATACGGTGTCGGATATCACCAACCCGACTACGCCCGCGCCGACCCCGCAGCCGTACACGGCCGGCTCGGCGATTACGCTCGGCACGAGCGGTGAGAGCGTGTCGATTACCGGCACGCCGGCCGTCGGCGACTCGTTCACCGTCACGCCCGCCGCCCAGGTTCCCGCATCGCAAGGCGGCACCAACATCTTCGCGACGATCCAGAACATGATCACCGCGTTGCAGACCCCGGCCGATACGCCGGCGGCGACCGCGGCGCTCAACAATACGCTGAACGTCGGCCTCACCCAGGTGCAGAACACGCTGTCCAACGTCACGACGGTGCTCGCCACCGTGGGCGGCCGCGAGAACCAGATTCAGGCAATGCAGACGGTGAACCAGAACCAGACCTTGCAGAACACCAGTTCGCTGGCCGATCTGACCGACACCAACATGGCGTCGACCATCAGCAAGTACACGCAGACGCAGTACTCGCTGCAGGCTTCGCAGCAGGCGTTCGTGCAGGTTCAGCAGATGTCGCTGTTCCAGTACCTGAACCAGTAAGGCGGCAGAAGTAAACGAAGGGGTCTGTTGGGCAAGACGGGAGGCGCTACGGCGGCCTCCCGTTTTTGTTTGTGCCTGACATCAACGTGAATCCAGACTGGCGCAGGATGCTGAAGCGGGGCGGCAAGCCACGGTTCGCTTCATTTCCGGTGTCGCGCGCGGCAGTCCCGCTGGCGCACGCTCTTCTCACCTCTTTGCATAACAGAGCAGATATTCCCGCCGCGCCCGAAACCCGCAACCTGTTAATCGACGAGTTTAATTAGCGGGTTTTAGCTGCAGAAATGTTACAATTTGTTTCATAAGGTCATTCAGTTATTCCGCCGCTCGCCGTTAACGCAGATGACCGTCCATGCTGGGCGGGCGGTCCGGCACCGTATCGACGACAGAAAACAGGATTCAACAGCGTTCGAATGTTAAATTACGCGATTTTTCAAAGTCTTCGCTGAAAGCAGGCTGATGATTTTCGCAGTAAGACCTCCGCTATCGGGAGCCAGCCCGGCGATTGACCTCGTGCAATCCGGGCGACGACAATACTCGCGCCATTCCACCCAATGACGAATACATTCAAATCCAGCCCCGATCCAGTCATCCATCTCGTCAACGGATTCCAGAATCCGTACGGCGGCAGCGAGCAGGAAACGCTCCACCTTGCCCGGCTGCTGGGTACGCGCAGCGAGGTAAAACTATGGTCGTCGTCGTCGCGGAGTTCGCCGGCGCTCGTCGAGCAGTTCGGAATCCGGCCGCTGGGTCTGGCTCCGGGGCATCGGCCGAAGGGAGGCACCTATGTCTTCGTCGGCTCGCACTGGCGTAACCGGATGTGGCCGTACCTTGGACCGGCGCCGCAACGGCTGATCTACGTGTTCAACACGTTTCATCCGAAGATCCTGACGCTGACCTCAACGCATCCACGCCTGCTGCGTTGGCCGAAGGCCGAGTACGTCTTCATCTCCGAGTTCCAGAAGCGTCAGGTTGGTGTGGAGGGCGTGGTGCATCCGTCGCCTGTCGATATCGAGCAGTTCAAGCCGGGTGTGTCCGTGACGCGCAGCCGGCCCGTCGTTGGCCGCCTGAGTCGCGATACCGCCGACAAGCATGACGGCGAAGACCTGGAGCTTTATCGGGAATGGTCCGCCCAGGGCGTGGATGTCAGGCTTCAGGGCGCCACCACCCTTGCCGGGGCGCTAGAGAATGAGCCGAAAATCGAACTCCTTGCGGAGGGCGCGACACCGGCGGCCGATTTTATGCGTTCGCTCGATGTCTTCTATTACCGGACCGGGGCGCATGTCGAAACGTTTGGCCGGGTGGTGTTCGAAGCAATGGCGTGCGCGTTGCCGGTGGTTTGCCACCGGCGCGGCGGCTATGCCGACTGGATCCGGCATGGCGAGAACGGCTTTCTCTTTGACAGCACGGAGGAGGCGCGCCAGATTGTGGCCAGATTGCTGAACGATGCAGCCCTGCGTGCGTCGGTCGGAGCGCGTGCCCGGGAAACCGTCGCATCGATGTATTCGAAAGCGGCGCTCGACCGGCGCGCGCAATTCTTCACTGGGCAGGAGAGTGGGGCGGCCAGCCCTTACCGGAATCGGGACGAGGAAGCCTTGATGGTGGGGCTTCAGGAAGCTAAGATTTTCGAATCCTGAAGTTCGAATAGCGAAAAGGTTTCACGATGGCCGCACCGCACATCACCAGCGAAGTCAAGCAACTGCAAACCGGCGCCGCATCGGCGGGCGCCGCCGATGTGCTGGCAAACGGGCACTCAAACGAGCATTCAACAACATTAGGCAAGGGCGCACGGTCGCAATCGGGCTCTTACCCGCTGCTCCTCGCGAGAGCGTTCGCGCTCGTCACCTTATGCGCGGTCCCGATCTCCACAGCGGCGGTGAACCTCGGATCCGGGCTTGTGTTGTTGTTCGCCTTGCTGTCGCCTGAGGCGTGGAGGGCATGCCGGAAGATTTTCACCTCACCGGCGAATGTCGCCGCGCTCACGCTGTTTGCCGTGCTCGGTCTGAGCATCGCCTACAGTGCGGCGAGCCATGACGAGGCGTTCAGCTTCCTGTTGAAGTACCGGAAGCTGCTGATGCTGCCGGTGCTTTTTGTGGTTTTCTACGGCAGCGACCGGTCGCGGTGGCACTCCGCTGCCATATGGGGATTGTTCTCCACGCTGACGTTGAGCATGCTGCTCACGTATACGAACTTCCTTGGCTGGACCGCGGTGGGTCCCATGCACGGCAGCGACCCGATGACCAAAGCGTGGGTTTTCAAGGACCACATTTCGGGCGGTCTGATGATGGCGTTTCTGGGCTATCTGGCCATGGCGCTTTCCACGGCGGTGCCCAAAGGCATCGGGCGCTGGCTGCTGTATCTGGTCGCCGCGCTCGCGATGGTGAACGTCCTGTTCGTGCTGCAGGGACGCACCGGACAGGTGGTGGCGATCGCCTACATGGCGGTCTTCGTCGCCGTTCAACTGCTGAAATCGCGGCACCGGGACCGGCGTTCACGCTGGATTGCGACGGTTGCGAGCGTTGCGATATGCCTGTGCCTCGTGGCCTATTCCTTCACGGCGAAACACTCGCGGCTTGCCGAGACGGGGCAGGAGATCAAGCAGTTCGAGGTCTATAACCAGAATACCTCGATGGGGGTGCGGCTCGAGTTCTATCAGCGCAGTCTGGAGTTGATCCGGGATCGGCCCGTTTTCGGATATGGCGCCGGCAGTGTGCGAACCGAATTCGAAAAACTCGCGCAGAACAGCACGGGGGGGCGCGCAGCAATGGCCAGCAACCCACATAACGAGTTCTTTCTGATGGGCGTGCAACTCGGGCTGGTTGGCGTCGCCCTGTTTGTCTGGTTTCTCCTCTCGATTGGGCGCGAATGCCGGCGCACCGACAAACTGGCGGCAACGGTTGTCGGCGGTTATCTGCTTGCCTTCGTGCTGGGGTGCTTCGCGAACTCCCTGCTGCTCAATTTCACCGAAGGGAATCTGTTCATTCTCCTGGCGGGCATCCTGCTCTTTGGCGGAGAAGGGGGTGAGCAACGCGCCGCCGGGGCAAGTCCCGTTTAGTCGCAGGAACGCCTTTTCGAGCCGGCGCACTACCTCGTTATATGCCGTCCCGGCCTGCGTGCTCGTGGTTCGCCGTCCTGAGGCTCACCTGATTTGTGAAGTAAAGCGGCCGGCCCTTCGTTTCGTTGAACATGCGGCCGACGTATTCACCGATTACACCTAGCGTCATCAACTGGACGCCTCCAAGGAACAGTATGACGATCATGAGCGACGGGTAGCCGTGCACCCGATCGCCGTACACCAGCGCTTTCCAGAAGACAAAGACGGCATAGGAGAAGGCGAGCGCGGCCGTACCAAGGCCCAGATAGGTTGCGAAACGCAGGGGCGCCGTCGTAAAGGACGTGATTCCCTCAAGCGCAAAGTTCCACAACTTCCAGTAGTTCCACTTCGTGACACCTGCGTAGCGTGCATCACGACGGTATGGCACCGCGATTTGATTGAAGCCTACCCATGCAAACAGGCCCTTCATGAATCGGTGTTGCTCCTTGATCTGCCGCAGCGCCTGAACGGCGCGTTGCGACAAAAGGCGATAGTCACCCGTGTCGCGCGGTACGCGCACGTGCGCAACCCGATCGATCAGCCTGTAGAAGCAGTGTGCTGTCGCTTTTTTCAACCAGGTTTCGCCGTCGCGCGACTCGCGCTGTGCATACACCACATCGTGGCCCGCTTTCCACAAGCGGACCATTTCAGGGATCAGTTCGGGTGGGTCCTGCAGATCTGTATCGATGACAATTACAGCTTCGCCTCGGGCGTAGTCGACACCGGCTGTCATCGCAATCTCTTTGCCGAAATTCCGCGACAGGTCGATGAGGCTCACACGCCGGTCGTCGGCATGAAGTTGCCTGATGACCGACAGCGTTGCGTCGGTGCTCCCGTCATTCACGTACAGGATCTCAGCAGGCACATCAAGCGTGTCGAGCACGGCCGATACCCGGCGGTGAAATTCAGGCAATACCTCTTGCTCGTTGTAGGCCGGCGCAACGATGGTTAGCAGCGGCCGGCATTCCGCAAGACCCGTGTTTTGTAACATCTCGACTCCCCAAACCGCTTCGCTCTGGATCGCGAATGAATTTTATTAAACCAGCAGAATGGCCGCTGCCGGTTCCTTTTTCTAATGAAGAAAAGCCGAAAATATGCCGGAAACAAAGGGTGATAAACTCCGGCCGCGCGAGCGCCATTCTACAAGAACACTGTCCTTCTGACGGCCACACGGAAAACCAGCAATGAAACACGGGGAAACGCCTGCGCTTTGGCGCTGGCTTTTGTTAGCCGCCGTTCTGAGTTTTGTACCTAGCCTCTTTTTCCCCTACGTTGGTGAGGAAGGCGTGTACACAATGACGACGCTCGAAATGTGGCACAGGCACGTATGGTCTAACCCGGTGCTGTACGGTAATGCTTACGGTCGTCCACCGTTTCTGAACTGGGCGATGCTGCCTTTCGCCATGGCGTTCGGTCCGGCGCATATCCTTGTCGCGAGCCGGCTGGTAACGGCGCTTGCAACCGTTCTTACCGCCGCGAGCCTGTTTGCATTTGTTCGCGTGATGGGCGGCACACGCCGCGCAGCATGGCTTGCGCTGCTTGTCTTTCTCAGCTCCGATGCCCTGCTTTATCACGGCTGGCTGGCGTACTCGGATCCGCTCTTTGCACTGCTGACGTTCGGCGCCATGGCGTCCCTGATGGTCGCGGCGAAGCGCAAAACGGTGGCTCCGATCGGCCTTGCAATGGTGCTGGTGACGGCCGCTTTCCTGACCAAAGCGCTGACCGCCTATATCTTCGTGTTGGTGACGTGGGCGGTCGTTTTCCTGCGGCACCCGGACGCCAGGCCCACGCTCCTTAGACCGGCTGCCGTGCTCTGCTATCTCGCGGGCGTCGCAGCGCCGCTCGCATGGTTCCACCTGAATAGCAGTGCGGGTTTTGCCGGCCATGAGGGCAGCGCAATGGCGGCCGATGTTCTGAACCGGATGTTTCCGGCAACCCTGCTCGATTGGGTCAGGCAGATCGTCGCATTTCCGGTGGAAACGTTTTGCCGGTTTCTCCCCGTGTCCGCAGTCGTAGCCTACGGTGTGCTCCGGGGTAAATCGTCCGGATCGAGCGAGACAGCTTCATGGGAAGCGACCGCGGCATTCATAACCGTGCTTAACTTCCTGCCCTATTGGATGTCACCGCAAGGCAGCATCCGCTACATCCTGCCGCTGTACCCGTTCATCGCCTTCGTGCTGGCAGGAAGACTCGCAACGCTCAATGAACGCACGGTACGAATCGCGGTGTACTGCGTGGCAGCGGTCATCGGACTCAAGTTCGTAGCGCTGGTGGCGTTCCCGATCATCCAGACGAAACAGCATGGTGACGCGGCGGCGGCGGCGAAGTCGATCGTAGCGATAACAGGATCCGATCCAATCTACACGGATGACCCTTCGAGCGCAGGCCTCTCTGTTGCCGGCAACATTGATAGCCAGCGCTGGCCTGCTTCGCCGATCACCTGGATCCCTGCTGAAATGGCCGACGGCTGGCTATTCACCCGGACGGCCAATAGGCCGGGAACGGCCGTTGCCTGGACGGGCGTGCTGGGCAAGGAACGTATGTATCTGCTTTGCAGCGGGCGAGCCTGTGCCAAGGCGCCTGTGGCGGTTCACTGACCCGCAGCGGCAGTGGCAGCGCCGGCCCGGCGGGCGCTGCCGTCACGACTGGACCTAGCGCAGTCCCGCCGCCACCCGCCCCATCTGCTCGATCCCGCCATCGAACAGCCGCGAGAAGCACCGGCGCCTCTTCGG